>ENA-OQCB01001019-OQCB01001019.1-human-gut-metagenome-genome-assembly--contig:-NODE-1019-length-11718-cov-2.635062_pt1 | contig 11718 bp, 11 predicted proteins | sample MGYA00242493_ERZ504568 | MGnify/ENA primary metagenome ERZ504568 (study PRJEB26092, sample SAMD00036229) | human gut metagenome | host: Homo sapiens | study: EMG produced TPA metagenomics assembly of...
CTGAGGGGACCAAAGCCTGGAGCCAGTGCTCCCCCTCTTCCCGGAACACTACTCCGAAAGACACCAAGGACGCTGCCGGGATGCTTTGCAATGAAGGAGTGGATTTGATTCTGTTTGCCGGCGGCGACGGAACCGCGCGCAACATCCTGGATGCAGTGGGAACCTCCATTCCGGTCCTGGGCATCCCGGCAGGATGTAAGATACATTCTGCAGTCTATGCCCGCACCCCCAGGGCAGCCGGCGAACTGATGGTCCGGTATGCAGAGGGCAGGGTCATGGAATACAGGGAAGCAGAAGTCATGGATATTGACGAAAATCTGTTCCGCCAGGGCATCTGCGACGCCAGGCTGTACGGATACCTGAAGGTCCCCAATGAAAAGAAATTTGTCCAGAATTTAAAAAGCGGCAGGGGCTGCTCAGAGGACGCGTCCATCCAGTCCATGTGCATGTACGTCAGCCGGCTCATAGAACAGGAGCCGGAATATCTCTACATCGTGGGAACCGGATCCACCACAGCCCGGCTGATGAATTATATGGGGAAGCCCAACACCCTGTTAGGGGTGGATCTCCTTTTCCGGGGCCAGGTCATAGGCTCAGACTGCACGGAGCAGGATATCCTGGCAGCGCTTAAAAAGTATCCCAGGGCAAAAATCATAGTCACTGTGATTGGAGGACAGGGATATATATTCGGCAGGGGAAACCAGCAGATCTCCGCCGAAGTCATACGCAGGGTGGGGGACGAAAAACCATCATGGTCATTGCCTCCAGGGACAAAATCTTTTCTCTGGGCGGAAACCCTCTTCTGATTGACACGGGCGACGAGGAGGTAAACCGCATGCTAACCGGATATATTCCGGTCACCACTGGGTACAAGGACGTAATCATGGCAAACGTAATTTATTAAATCCACAAATAAAATCAAAAATCAGGAGGTAAGAAATGGACAGCAAAAAAACAGTATACCCCTACATCCCTAACTCTGCGCCGGATGTACAGGCTGAGATGATGGCTGAGGTGGGAATCAGTGATGTAATGGAGCTCTACGAAGAAATACCGGAGGCCATCCGCTACCAGGGTGCTTTAAATCTGCCGGAGGCCATTCCGGATGAACAGGGAATCAAACGCCATATCGAAGGCATCCTGTCAAAAAACAAAAACTGCAATGAATTCTCCAACTTCATGGGAGCCGGCTGCGCCCAGCACTATGTGCCGGCTGTCTGCGATGAAATTGCATCCAGGGGAGAGCTTCTGACCACTTACGGAGCCGAGACATGGGCCGACCATGGAAAATACCAGATATTCTTTGAATACCAGAGCCTGATGGCAGAGCTGTTAGACATGTCCTTCCTGACCGTCCCATGCCACTGCGGCGGTCAGGCATCCGCCACAGGCCTTCGCATGGCCTGCCGTATCACCGGAAGGAACAAGGTCCTCCTTCCCCATACCATGAACCGTCAGAACCTGGCTCTGGTGCGCAATTACCTGAAAATGATAGATGCGGACCAGGAAATTAAGATTGAACTGGTAGCCTGCCGAAGTGATACCGGAATGCTGGACCTGGAAGACCTTAAATCCAGGCTGGACCAGGATACGGCAGCTGTCTACATTGAAAATCCAACCTTTCTGGGTATCATCGAAACCCAGGGTGAGGAAATCGGGAAGCTGGCTAAGGCTGCGGGAGCCGAATTCATCGTGTATACGGACCCCATTTCACTGGGCGTACTGGAGGCTCCTGCCAACTACGGCGCTACCATCTGTGTAGGCGACCTTCACGGACTGGGCCTTCATCTGAACTTCGGCGGCGGCCAGGCAGGCTTTATTGCCAGCCATGACGATATGCGCTATATCACGGAATTCAAGGAGCTGGTGGACGGAATGGTGGAGACCACGGTACCCGGGGAACAGGGCTATTCGGTTGTGCTCATCGAGCGCACCCACTATGCCATGAGGGAAAACGGAAAAGAATTTACCGGAACCCAGAACAATCTGTGGACCGCGCCTGTGGCTGTTTACCTGTCCCTCATGGGCCCGAAAGGCATGGAGGAAATCGGCCATACCATCATGACCAACGCCAAATACGCGGCTAAAAACTGGCTGGGATTCCCGGCGTCTCACTCCGGTTTCCATCTGTGTTCTTCAAGGAGTTTCGTGGTGAATTTCGATAAAACCGGCAAAACAGTGGAGGAAATCAATCAGCAGCTGCTCTCCCGCCAGATTTTGGCGGCGTGGACCTGTCCCGGGATTATCCTGAACTTGGTCAGAGCGCTCTGTACTGTGTGACCGAGACTGCAGACAAAGAATCCATAGACCGGCTGGCTGGTGCGTTGCAGGCTATATTAAATTAAGGGAGGACATTAGAATATGAAACGAGATTACAGCAAACGATTTACGCAGGTTCCATGAAGCAAAATTGGGATGAAGAGCTGATTTTTGATTTGTCCGTTCCCGGACAGAGAGGTGTCAATGTAACAAAGCCAAGTCCACATATAAACAGAAGAAGTGGGCGACGGCGCCGACGACATTCCTCCCTGCATGAGAAGAAAGACACCCCCGTTCCTGCCTGAGGTACACCAGGCCAGGGTCAACCGCCACTATCTGCGTCTGACCCAGGAAATTCTGGGCAACGACATTACCCCTGATCTGGGCGAAGGAACCTGTACCATCAAATACAGCCCCAAGGTGCAGGAGCATATTGCCAATACCCATCCCAACATCATCGACGTACACCCGCTGCAGGATGCATCCACCATCCAGGGCATCCTGGAAATATACAAAAAAACAGAAGAAATGATTTGTGAAATTTCCGGTATGGACGCTGCCTGCTGCCATATGGGCGGAGGCGCCGCTGCCTGCTTTGCCGGAGCCAGCGTGATTCGTGCTTATCATGAGGCAAAGGGCAATACCCAGAAGGATGAAATCATCACCACCATATTCTCTCACCCCTGTGACGCAGGCGCCCCTGCCACCGCAGGTTACAAGGTGATCACCCTGATGAGCGACCCGGAGACAGGCATGCCCTCCCTGGAAGCCTTCCGGAGCGCCTTGTCAGAGCGCACTGCCGCCATCTTTATCACCAATCCGGAGGATACAGGCATCTTCAATCCCCAGATTAAGGAAATCGTGGATGCTGCCCACGAAGCAGGCGCCCTCTGCTACTATGACCAGGCCAATGTAAACGGCATCATGACCATTACCCGTGCAAAGGAAATCGGAGCTGATTTAATCCACTACAATCTGCACAAAACCTTTTCCTCCCCTCACGGCGGCATGGGACCCGGCGTTGGCGCTCTCTGTGTCAGGGAACCGTTAAAGGTCTTTCTGCCCGTACCCCGGGTGGAATACGACGGCAAACAGTATTATATGGACTGCAATTGTCCTGAAAGCATTGGAAAGGTCCGCATGTTCATGGGAAATGCCAACGTAATCCTCCGCGTTTACATGTGGATCCGCCAGTTAGGAGCCGACGGCCTGCGGGAAGCCGCTGTGTGCGCTGTTCTCAACAATCAGTATATGATGAAAAAGGTGGGACAGATTAAAGGCGTTAAGATATTCTATGCCGAGGGGAAACGCCGGATTGAACAATGCCGTTACAGCTGGCAGCCCTTAAAAGAGGACACCGGCTTTGGAACCGTGGATGTGACCAAGCGTCTGGTGGATTTCGGCATGCAGCATTACTGGCAGTCCCACCATCCGTGGATTGTGCCTGAGCCATTTACGCTGGAGCCTACGGAGTCATTTTCCAAGGATGATTTGGATGAATTCGCGGCCATCCTCAAAGAGATATCCAGGGAATGCTATGAGGAGCCTGAGACAATAAGGAGCGCTCCCCATAACGCTCCCATCCATAACACCCTGTTGGATGAAGTCATGGATTTTGATAAAATAGCAGTTACATACAGGCAGCTTCGCAAACGCATGGAAGCCGGCACAATCAGCAAGGATATTCTCGGCCAGTAGCAGGTAAAAGCAAATAATGAGGAGGAAACAAGAATGGAGCACAAAGATAACTATGACCGACTATTGCCCATGCCGGTAAAACTGGGTTTTGGTATTGCCAACTTAGGCGACACAGTCATCACTGAGTTTGTAGGAGCATTTTTCATCTTCTTTCTGACTAATATCGCAGGCGTGCGGCCTGCCCTGGCCGGTACCATTGTCTTTCTGGGAGTTATGTGGGATGCCATCAGCGATCCCATCATAGGAACCATGTCAGACCGGTGCACACTGGAAGCCGGGCGCAGACGTCCGTTCCTGCTGATATCCACCGTGCCCCTGATCCTGCTGACTACCATGATGTTCACAAAAGTGAACTTTTCAGCTAATTTAAAGTTTGTATATTTCGTTGTTGTGTCTGTGTTTTACTGGACCGCTTACACCCTGTTCAATATTCCCTACCTGTCACTGGGTTCTGAGCTGACCACCAACAACGATGAAAAGACCCGCGCTTCCTCCATACGCCAGGTATTCGGCACCTGCGGCCTGTTCTTTGCCAACGCCCTGCCCATGATACTGGTGAGCCTGTTTAAGGGCCAGGGAATCAGCGAGGAACGTGCCTGGATGTTTGCAGCCCTCACACTGGGCGCCATAGCAGGTACTGCCATCTTTATCACATGGCGCGCCACCAGGGGATGGGAAATCAAATACCCGCCCCAGAGCAAGGATGAGCCCATTTTCAAGAGTCTGGGCAAGGTACTGACGTATAAGCCTTACATTTTGGTGATTGTGGCCTCCTTCCTCTTCTATTTTGCATTCAACACCTGCAATGCCAGCGTTATTTACAATACCATCGTGGTGGTGGGCGCAACTGAGGCAGATACGGCTGTTGTGTATCTGGCAGGCACCATTGTGGGAGTTATCCTGTCCGTGCTCATCGGAAAGCTGGCTGTTGTGTTTGATAAAAAATGGGTCTTTATCACCTTCATGGCCATTGCGGGCTTTGCCCTGGTGATATTCAAATTTGTGGGCTTCCACAGCATCACGGACCAGGTTATCCAGTTCTGTATGGCGCACTTTGCCATTATAGGCTTCCTGGTGCTCAGCTATAACCTGCTCTACGACGTATGTGAGGTTTATGAGTTTAAGACAGGGGAGATGCTCACCGGGGTCATGATTTCCTACTTCTCATTTTTCATCAAGCTGGGTAAGGCAACCGCGCTCCAGGCAGTGGGAATCCTTCTGGACCTGGGCGGCTACGACGCGTCGCTCACCATACAGCCGGACAGCGCCAAAGCCGCTGTCACCAATATGGCTTCCATCATTCCCGGATGCCTGATGCTTCTGTGCGCGCTGGTTGTCTGCTTCTATCCCATAAACAGAGTCCGCTTCCGCGCCATGCAGAACGCCAGAAAACTTAAGGATGAGGGAAAAGCTTACTCAACAAGTGAATTCGACCGTATTCTGTAGTGTCTGACAGGTTTTGCAAAGATAAATCTCTACCCATAAGAAATTCTACCCATAATAAATGGCAGAAAAAGGGACGGAAAGTATCCGCCCCTTTTTAGTATGTTCTATTCCCGGCCCTGCTTTACCTCCCCGGCCGCCTTCACTGCCGCAGGCTTCACCGCATCCCTCTTCGCCGCATCCCTCTTCGCCGCATCCCTCTTAACCGCTGCCCTTTTTACCGCCTCAGCCACTGCCTTAGCCACACGTTCATCAAAAGCAGAAGGAATGATATACTCCTCCCCCAGTTCTTCACCGCTGACCAGGCCCGCAATCCCGTAAGCTGCCGCCAGCTTCATGCCGCAGGTGATGTCCCTGGCCCGGCAGTCCAGGGCTCCGCGGAATAATCCTGGAAATACAAGCACATTGTTAATCTGGTTGGGGCAGTCACTCCTCCCGGTAGCCATGACGCGGGCTCCGGCTTCCTTTGCTTCCTCATACATAATTTCAGGCACTGGATTTGCCATGGCAAACACTATGGCATCTTTTTTCATGGTTCTTACCATGTCCTTTGATACCACGCCTGCTGCCGAGACACCGATAAAAACATCCGCGCCGGCAATGACATCCTCAAGCCGCCCCTTTTCCTTCCTTACGTTGGTCATCAGGGAAAGCTTTTCTTTATGCCCATCCATCTTTTCGCGGCCGGGACACAGCGCCCCGTGCTCATCGCAGACAATCAGGTCCTTCACCCCTGCACCAAGCAGCATCTCAGTGATAGCCGTGCCGGCGCTTCCCGGCCCGTTTACAATGACCTTAATCCCATCCATCTGCTTTCCTGTCAGCTTGAGGGCATTGATCAGGGCGGCCGTGGCCACAATGGCGGTGCCGTGCTGGTCATCATGGAAAACAGGAATATCCAGCTCACGCTCCAGCCGCTGCTCAATTTCAAAACAGCGGGGCGCGCTTATATCCTCCAGATTGATGCCTCCGAATGTGGGGGCGATCCTCTTTACAGTCTCTATTATTTCCTCTGTGTCCCTGGTATCCAGACAGATGGGGACCGCGTCCACGCCGCCGAATTTTTTAAAGAGGACGGCTTTTCCCTCCATGACCGGCATGGCGGCCTCCGGGCCGATATCTCCCAGTCCCAGCACAGCGGTTCCGTCCGTCACCACGGCCACCAGGTTGCCTTTTGCCGTATAGGTGTATGCCTCGCTCTTGTCCTCTTTAATTTTCAGACAGGGGGCAGCCACCCCCGGTGTATATGCTGTGCTCAGCTCATCCCTTGTGGTTAAAGGAATCTTGCTTGCCATCTCCAGTTTGCCGTGATTTTCCCGGTGCATTTTTAAAGCCGCCTCTGCATAATCCATATCCCGTGCCTCCCCGCGTCATTTTGTTCCGTACTATTTTTCATCTATATTATTCTTCATCAGCAGCTCTTTACCCGATATCCCGGGCTCAGTCATCCGCACCGGATCCAGGATATGGTCCAGCTCCTCCTCATCCAGCAGTCCCTCCTGGAGAATTATGCTTCTCACAGACGTACCGGTCTGAAGGGCCTTCTTGGAAATATCCGCCGCCTTCTCATATCCCACATGGGGAGAAAGGGCCGTAATGACTCCAATGCTGTTTTCCACCAGGGAGCGGCATCTCTCCTCATTGGCCGTGATGCCGGATACGCAGTTGTCCACAAATGTCCTGACCGCATAGGCCAGAGTGTCGATGGACTGGAACATACAGTAGAAAATAATGGGCTCAAAGGCATTCAGCTCCAGCTGTCCGGCTTCCGCCGCCATGGTGATGGTCAGGTCATTTCCAATGATGTTAAAGGCAACCTGGTTTACCACCTCCGGTATGACGGGATTGACCTTGCCCGGCATGATAGAAGATCCATTCTGCCTGACCGGAAGATTGATTTCATTAAAGCCTGCTTTTGGTCCTGAGGACATCAGTCTGAGGTCGTTGGCAATCTTGGACAGCGTCACCGCACAGGCCTTGATTGCGCCCGATACAGCCACAAAGGGATCCAGATTCTGGGTGGCGTCAATCAGGTCAAAGGCCTGCACAAACTCCATGTTGGACACTTCCGCAAGATTGGGAACGATTCTTCTCAGATAGGCTTCATCCGCATTGATTCCTGTCCCAATGGCAGTGCCGCCCATATTTAAGGTGCACATCTCCTCCATGGCCTTGTCCATACGGCGGATATCCCGCATGACAGCTACCGAGTACGCCTTGAATTCCTGCCCCAGACGGATGGGCACAGCGTCCTGCATCTGGGTGCGCCCCATCTTGATCACATGGTCAAATTCCTCCGCCTTATGGCTAAACTCCCTGTGAAGGCGCATAAGCTCTGATTTCAGGTTTTTTAACAGCCGCAGGGAAGTCATCTTGCCGGCCGTGGGAATCACATCATTGGTGGACTGTCCGCAGTTCACATGGTCGTTGGGGCTGACTATAAAGTAATCACCCTTCTGGCCGCCCAGAATCTCGATGGCGCGGTTGGCAATCACCTCGTTGGCATTCATGTTCAGGGATGTGCCAGCCCCGCCCTGAATGGGGTCAACAATAAAGTCCTCATGGAACCTGCCTTCCAGAATCTCGTCGCATGCCTGTACAATTGCCTCCGCCGTCTTTTTTTCCAGCAGCCCGATTTCGCAGTTGGTGATTGCCGCCGCCTTTTTTATGTATGCAAGATCTGTTGATGATTTCCGGGTGCATATTCAGACCAGTAATCTGGAAATTCTCTGCCGCGCGCCATGGATTGAACCCCCATAGTATACATTTTCCGGCACATCCTTTGCGCCCACTGAATCCATTTCCACCCTGTAATCTTTTCTTCCGTCCATTTTAACGAAACCTCCCATATACGAATGATATAATATCAAGTTGATGTTATTATAAGGCTGGGTTATAATATAATCCAATACATATGGTTCTATATTGATTATAACTTTGAAAGTATACCTTTTTGGGAAAATAAAGGGGGATGTTATGTTTCAGGGAATGGAATACATCTACACGGTCTATCAGGAAAAAAGCTTTTCCAAAGCAGCCAGGAAGCTGTTCATATCACAGCCCTCCTTAAGCGCCACCGTAAAAAGAGTTGAGGAACACATAGGCTATCCTATTTTTGACAGAAGTACAAAGCCCCTGACCCTCACTGAGTTCGGCAAACGGTATATCAGCTCTGTGGAACAAATCATCTCCGTAGAACATGAATTCAGCAGCTTCATGAATGACTGGGGCGGATTAAAAACAGGAAAACTGGTTCTGGGCGGCAGCAGTCTTTTTTCATCATGGGTGCTTCCTCCTCTGATTGGCAGCTTTACACGGCAGTTTCCCATGGTAAAGGTGGAATTGATGGAAGAAAATACATCGGAACTCAAATTACTGCTGCAAAACGGCGGAATCGACCTTATGATTGATAACTGCCAGTTGGACAAGACTGCCTTTGACAGCCGTGTCTACCGAACGGAATACCTGCTTCTGGCAGTGCCGGCAGCCCTTGACGTAAACAGGGAAGCCGCCCGGTACCAGATTCCTCTTGAAATGATTCATGACGGTTCCTTCCTGGACAGCAGCATTGCGCCTGTTCCCCTGGAGCGGTTCAGCGGGGAGCCTTATATCATGCTTAAGCCGGATAATGATACCAGAAAACGGGCGGTGAAAATCCTGGCCGGCCATAACATTACCCCTGACATCCGGTTTGAACTGGACCAGCAGCTTACATCCTACAACATCACCTGTTCCGGAATGGGCATATCCTTCATCAGCGATACTCTGATTAAACAGGTCCCCTTCCACCCCGGCGTGGTGTACTATAAGCTGGACGGCAGCCTCTGCCAGAGGAATCTGTATTTTTACTGGAAAAACGGACGGTATTTCAGCCGGGCCATGGAGGAATTCCTCAATATAGCAAAAGGGGATGCAAAACCAGCGTAAGCCGGTACTGCATCCCTCTTTATTTCATATTATTATCTTCCGCTCCCCTGCCCCGCTAGAGCCGAACAGCCTCATCTTTTCCATCACGGACCGTTTCACCGCCTCTATCTCAGGCAGTATCATATCCGTAAGTCCTATTCCTTCCCTGTATCCGCTGCCCGCTGCCCTAGCCCCGGCCTGGTTGATATCTGTAAAAATATTGACCTTGCTGATTCCCCGTTCAACCGCTGTCCTGAAATCAGAGTCAGACAGACCGGATCCGCCGTGAAGGACCAGAGGTGTGGAAATGGTTTCTGCAATTTCCGAAATCCGGTCAAAATTCAGCTTAGGCGGAAGCTTATAGGCTCCATGGGCCGTGCCCACGGCAATGGCCAGTGCATCTGCCCCGGTCCGGTCAATGAAGTCCCGCGCCTGGACCGGATCCGTGTAAAACTGCGACGGTTCGGCCCCAGGGCCGCTTCCTTCAGCGCTTCCTCCTTCATTATCCCCTACATGGCCCAGCTCCGCCTCAATGGAAGCACCAAAGGAATGAGCTGTTTCAGCCATCTTTTTACATGCTCCATATTGTCCCCGTAGTCCATAGTGGAACAGTCGTACATAATGGAGCTGAATCCCAGTTCCAGAGCCAGCCTGCATGTCTCCTCCTTCAGGCCGTGATCCAAATGCACCACCACCGGAACCGACGCCCTCTCTGCCATGGGAATCAGAAGGTTTGCCAGGTCCTCTAAGGGACCATAGGGCAGCAGTACCTCTGCTGTTCCGATGATAACAGGGGAATCCAGTTCCTCGGCAGCCTCCATCACGCCTCTGGCCAGCTCCAGGTTGACCGTGTTAAACAGTCCCACCGCATACTTCCCCTTCCTGGCGGGAACCAATACATCATTTAAGTTTACCAGCATTGTCCTTTACCTGTCCTTCTTACTTTGTCTTTAATGCGTCGTCAAAGGCAATATCTGACGGTGAGAAATTGATCTTCTTCGTAAACGCGCACGCCTCTGTACCCCGAAAATACGGTCCATACCGCTGTCCTCCCATTCAACGGAAAGAGGCCCGTCATATCCCTTTACATTCAGTATCCGGATGATTTTATCAAAATCCACATCCCCGTGGCCCGGCGATACAAAGTTCCACCCCCGTCTTGGATCTCCGAAGGTGATATGGGAGCCCAGGATTCCATTTCTTCCGTTCAGGTTCACGGCCGCATCCTTGATATGTACATGATATACCCTGGAGGCAAAATCATAGAGGAACATGGCCGGGTCCATTCCCTGCCAAATCAGGTGGCTGGGGTCAAAATTAATACCCAGTGTCTCGCGGTATTCAAACACTTCCAGCAGTTTCTGCGTGCTGTAATAGTCAAAGGCGATTTCCGTCGGATGGACCTCCAGGGCAAACTTCACGCCGCACTGGTCAAACACATCGAAGATAGGGGTCCACAGCTCCTTAATCTGTTTAAATCCCTCCTCTACCATTTCCTCTGTGGTCTGAGGGAAGGAATACCACATCTTCCAGATAGGTGAACCCATGAAGCCGGTCACCACCTTGACTCCCATGGCCTTCGCGGCCATGGCAGCGTATTTTAACTGCTGTATGCCCCATGCCCTGATTTCCTCCGGCTTGCCCGCCAGTTCTGGGGGCGCGAACCCGTCCAGGCGCGGGTCCCACACATCGCCCACACACTGACCCGGCAGGTGGGCGCCGATAGCCCAGCATCCAAGTCCGTATTTTTCCAGAGTGCCCTTCAGGTTCTTTACATACTCCGGATCCTCTGCTGCCTTCTGCAAATCAATCTGGCCCCAGGAGGCAATCTCCAGTCCGTCGTATCCCATGTCCTTTGCTGTCCTGCACATCTCCTCCAAACCCAAATCAGCCCACTGTCCTGTAAAAATTCGTTACCGGTCTTGCCATAATCATTTCCTCCTAAACTCCACCCACGTATTCCCGTTCTGATTGCTTTCCAGACAGGCTTCCACAAACGCCAGCCCCTCAGCGCCTGGCTCACCGTGGGATAATCCACCATTTCCGCTGTAAACGTTCCATCCTTTTTTCGCGCTTACGCATTGTGCAAAGCTGCGGTAAAGATTGCCCATGGCCTCAAACCAGCCTTCGGGATGTCCGGCCGGAATCCTTGCGTATTTACCTGCCCTTTCCCCGATGGCGCCGTATCCGCGGTGTATTTCCCGGATGGTATTGTCTGCGTCAATAACCGTAATCTTATCAGGCGTTTCCTGGAACCATTGGATGGTGCCTTTACTGCCGTAGATATAAAGGACTTGAAATTCTAATTCGTGCTACGCCTATCCAGACAGAAAAATTCACTTGGAATACCAATGTATCCTATTCTACTAATTCAAACAAGGTCGTTGCACTATCCAGCGAGAAATTCTCGAT
>ENA-OQCB01001021-OQCB01001021.1-human-gut-metagenome-genome-assembly--contig:-NODE-1021-length-11715-cov-3.130307_pt1 | contig 11715 bp, 9 predicted proteins | sample MGYA00242493_ERZ504568 | MGnify/ENA primary metagenome ERZ504568 (study PRJEB26092, sample SAMD00036229) | human gut metagenome | host: Homo sapiens | study: EMG produced TPA metagenomics assembly of...
ATGATGAAGCCGTTCAAGAAAGTGGATGTCAACAAACCACCCAGGATAACGGTAGCCATCGGGCTTTGTATCTCATTGCCGGGCAGATCGCCGTTCAGCGCAAGCGGGATCAATGCGAGAGCCGAACTGAGCGCCGTCATCAGGATAGGATTCAAACGATCCATAGAACCTTGCAAGACAGCTTGCTTCAGCGGCACATTCTCTACGGTCCGGAGATGTGTATAGTGGCTGATCAGTAACATACCGTTACGAGTGGCAATACCAAACAGGGAAATGAAACCGATAATAGCCGGAATACTCACCTCGCCAGAAGTCAGCTTCAAGATAAACACACCCCCGATCAGCGCCAACGGCAAGTTCAACAGTACAACACCACTCTCTTTTGCATCCTTAAACTCATTATAGAGCAACAGGAAGATCACCAACAGAGACATCAACGAAGTAAGCAGTAATGTACGGCTGGCGGCTTGTTCACTTTCAAACTGTCCTCCATATTCGATATGATAGCCTTCGGGCAACTGGATGGAAGCATCCACCTTCTGCTGTATCTCATTAACGATACTGCGGAGGTCACGCTCGGAGACATTACCACTGATCACAATCTTACGCTGCACATTCTCACGGTTGATGGTGTTCGGGCCTGTCACGGAACGGATTTCAGCAACATAGCTCAACGGGACTTTCTTGCCGCCTGCATCAATCATCAGATTACGGATATCCTCCATTGTGGTACGGCTTTCATCCGAAGTCTTTACCGTCAGGTCAAATGTCTTGCCGTCGTCATACACCTGGCTGACAGCTTCGCCACCCAACATGACATTGACATACTCCTCAAACTCCGGCAATGTGATGCCATATTGTGCCATCAACTCGCGCTTCGGTGTAATGGTTAGTTGCGGACGCTCGATCTGCTGTTCCACTTTCAAGTCCACCAGACCGGGGATTCCTTGGATGGCTTCCTTGATCTGGTTACCGACCGTAAACATCAGGTTCAGATCCGTACCAAATAGTTTGATTGCGATATTTGCCTCCGTACCGGAAAGCATGGCATCGATACGGTGAGAAATCGGTTGTCCTATTTCGATATTGGCGCCACTGATGGTAGACAGTTTCTTACGGACATCATTCATAACGGCATCTCGGCTACGGTCTTTCAAGACAAATGGAGCTTCGATTTCCGACACATTTACACCTAAAGCATGTTCGTCTAGTTCGGCACGTCCGGTCTTTCGGGCAACCGTCTGGATTTCGGGAACCTGCATCAGCAGTTCCTCTGCCCGTCGTCCCATCTCGTCCGATTCTTCAAGAGAGATACCCGGAAGAGAACTTACGTTGATCGTAAACGAACCTTCGTTGAACGGCGGCAGGAAGCTGCGCCCTAACGTAAAAGAATGTTCCCAATGCGATAAGAAACAAACCAATCGTGCATCCTAACACAATCTTCTTATGTATTAATGCACCATTCAAGGCCCTGCCATATAATTCTTTTAGCTTGCGGGCCACCCAAGCCTCCTTCTCTACTTTCTTGTCCGTAGACTTCCGGTTCAGCAGATAGCTGCACAACACCGGAGTCAGCGTCAACGCAACAACCGTAGAGGCAAACAGCGCAACAATAAAGGCGATCCCCAGTGGCACCAACATACGTCCTTCCATCCCATGCAGGAAGAAAAGGGGCACAAAGCTGACCACGATAATGAGTGTCGAATTCAAGATCGGCATACGCACTTCACGAGAAGCATCGAACACGACTTCCAGAATGGACCGCTGCTGATCAGGCGGCAACAAACGATTCTCTCGTATGCGTTTATACACATTCTCCACATCGACAATCGCATCATCAACCAACGAACCGATAGCAATCGCCATCCCTCCCAAACTCATGGTATTAATGGTCAATCCCATATAATGCAACGCCAGTATGGAAACTAACAAGGAAAGAGGTAAAGCAACCAGCGAAATCACCGTCGTACGGACATTCATCAGGAACAGGAACAGGACAATAACAACGAAAAAGCTGCCTTCGAACAAACTATTCTTTACATTATTAATAGAACTGTCGATAAAACGGCTCTGACGGAATATGTCGGTCGAAACATGCACATCGGCAGGCAGATTCTTCTGCAAGTCCGCCATAATCGCATCTAACTTTTCCGTCAAATCGATCGTGCTGGTATTGGGCTGTTTGGTAACCGTAATCAACACGGCAGGTTTCGCCCGTTCGGAAGCAGTTCCAAGCTTCGGACTCTTGCTACCGATCTTCACAGTTGCTATATTTTCCAACAAGACGGGGAAATCTCCGACAGTCTTAACGACTCCCTTTCCGATCTCCTCAGCATTCGCAGTAGAAAGGACACCCCGGATGATGTATTCGTTATCATATTCATAAAGGACACCTCCATTGGCATTCCGGTTCATGTTACGGGTAACGGTCAGTACTTCACCCAGACTGACACCATAATGTTTCATGCGGGCAGGATCGAGCAATATCTGGTATTCCTTGATATCGCCACCGATCACAGCAACTTGCGCCACCCCTCCTGTCGATAGCAATCGGGGACGGATGGTCCAGTCAGCAATCGTACGCAGGTCCATTTGGGTAGTTGGGGTAGTTCGCGAATCGTCCCTACTCTCACTTGCCTCATCGACCGTCAGCCCGATAATCATCATTTCCCCTAAGATGGAAGACTGCGGTCCCAGCGTCGGTTTCCCGACATTCTCCGGCAGACTCTCACTGACAACAGCCAACTTTTCGGAAACGATCTGGCGAGCCCGGTAAATATCCGTACCCCAATCGAATTCAACCCACACAACAGAAAAACCCGTCGTAGAAGACGAACGGACACGGCGCACATCCATCGCACCATTCACAGCCGTTTCTACCGGAAAAGTGACCAAACGCTCCACCTCTTCGGGAGCCATACCGCTCGCCTCTGTCATAATGACAACGGTCGGCGCATTCAAATCCGGAAACACATCCACATCCGTATGGAAAGCGGTATATGTCCCGGCAATCATCAGCAGCAGGGAACAGATCAGTACAACTAATCTGTTATGCAGCGAGTAATATATTATCTTATTCAGCATAATCTTTTTTTAATTGACAATTGATAATTGACAATTGACAATTAAAGGACACGACAACCAATTGTCAATAGTCCATTGTCAATTGTCAACTCATTAATGGTTATGTGTATGTGCAGGAATTGCATTAGAAGCAGAAGCCAGCTTAATCTGGTAAGCACCGACCGTCACCACTTCGTCGCCAGCTTTCAAGCCACTCAATATCTGAACTTCGGAGCCGTTGTCGGCACCTAATGTCACAGGAACCTTTTTATAGGCTTCTTCATGCACGCGGACAAAGACAGAATAAACACCCTGCTCCTCGATAAGGGCGGAAACAGGGACACTGATTACATTCTGCATCGGAGCAGTAAGCAGATAAATCTCGACAAATGAGCCAGGAATAATAGCCCCTTTGTTATCAAACTCGAATGTAACCGGGACATAAAAAGAGTTAGTATCGGAGGCCTTGCCATAAGAAAGCAGACGTCCATGCAGATCGGATAGTTTATAAGTCACGTTATCGTACGGTGTACGGAAATTAGCGGACTGTACGGAAGGCAAATAGTTGTAATATTTCTCTGAAACCTCCGCACGCAACACCAAGCGGTTATTCTGCGAGATCGTAGCCAAAGGCTGGCCTACCGTCACATAATCGCCCTCTTTCACTTGCAAGTTTTTCAGATAACCATTCATTGGAGAAACGACCGACACACCGTTAGCGGTCTGTTTTCCTGCCACCGCTTCCCAAGCCACCTTCGCATTCTCGTAATTCAGACGCGCCTGTTCAAAATCCTTGGCAGAGACGATCTTATCCTCCACCAGAGTTTCCATACGTTCATATACTTTCTTTGCATTCTCGTATGCATATTTGGCCTTAGCCGCCACATTACCGTCAGACAAACTGCTCGAAGCAAGACTCAAAATAGCCTGTCCCTTGCGAACCGCCGTTCCATCGACAAACGACAGGTTGCCGAATGTCACCACACCAGGAACCGTAGCTACCACAGTAGACTCCTCTCCCTGCGCAGCCATCACCCGCCCGCTTGTTTTGATCACATCGGTAAAAGCACCCGGCCCAACCTTAGACGTCTGCAGTCCGACCGCTTCCGCCAATGCTTTCTTAAACGAGATTTCACCGGCATGTCCTTCTCCGGCCTCTTCATGTTCATGATCATGTCCCTCATGTTCATGGTCATGCCCTTCGTGATCGTGGTCGTGTCCTTCCTCGTGTTCATGGGCCTCATGTTCATGCTCTCCATGTGTCGCAGTATTGCCATTGCAACCTGCCAGGATGTAGGCGAAAACCACCCACATTAAATATACCTTTTTCATTCTGATTTATGAATTTTGATTTATGATTTGTGAATAAAAGAAAGTCAGTTTATGGTTTATAATTTATGGCTTATCATCAACACATAAATTATAAATCATAAATCAAATTCATACGGAGGCGCACGAAGCCCTGATGCAGAAACGATCCACGTATCATGCAAGGACTCGATGTAGTAAGCCCGGTCATTCTCGAACAAGAGCTTATAAAAGACCGGAGCAGGAGGATTTATATAATCAAACAGTACAAGCAAAGGGAAAAGAAACTGGTTCACGTTTCCATCCGTCACATGCGAGAAAATGGAAGTGTAGAGTGCGATATTATGCCCGCTGCATCCGCAATCATGTGACTCAGGACTCCCATGCCCACCATGAGCAGCCTCGGCTGACAGTGATTTATAGCATGGCAACCCATTACTATGATGATGGTGCGGTACAACTACCGACATAAGCATCACGATACTAACAAGCAGCATCACATATTGATATATTTTCTTTTTAACTCTCATACTTCCGACTACAAAAATAAGAAGTTTTTCATTATTACGCAATTATGCCTCCTAAATTAAATGTATTCACACTCAAAACAAACCTCCGGCCCATTTTTATTTCGTTTTTTGAAACAAAACTCCTTTTTATTGCGTTTATACAAAAGGTGCTATTTTATAATTAAAGAAGGGAGAAATAAGAAAATGATTACAGAAGTTCTCAATAATAATCTGATTGAGGCGATGAGAATCAGAATACCCGACGGTACAAACCTGGCAAACGTACTAATGGATATTTTATATATTGGAAAAGAGGCGGTCTACCGTAGATTAAGGGGGGGGAGTTCCCTTCACATTGGCCGAAGTGGCAGCTATATCAAAAAGCCTGGGTGTTTCATTAGACCAGATTATCGGAATCAGCTCTGCAAACACAGCAATGTTCAATCTGAATTTTCTACACTATTCGGAGCCATTACAGACCTATTCATCCATGATCCGGCGCTATGCTGAGATTTTAGAAACGATGTCTGGCGATCCGAAATCAGTGCTCAGTACGGCCTCCAATATGTTGCCGCAGGCTTTTTACCTGAAATACGACTATCTGTCACGTTTCCGTCTGTTCAAATGGATGTATCAACATAAACAAGCGACATACAGCTATGCGGGAACAGAGAACCTGGAGATCGGCATGATCCGAATTTATTCAATCAACTCGATCACTTCCCTGGATAAAGCATTTTGTAAAAGCCAGAAAGACTGGATCAAATCTCTCAAAAGATTTTCAACCAATATATCGGTTAGCGGTGAAATACAACGCATCCAGTTCTTCAACACCCAAAGGGAGCATATAAAGGAGCTTTAAGATCTTTTCCGGCAGGGAAGAAAGCTGTGTCAATATAAACTGACCTACGAACTGACATAAATTAGGCATGGATATAAACCAATACAATCCATGCCTAAAAAATCGTGATGAAGATATTCTGACATCTCCTTGTTATTAGGGAATAAACCTTTATTTGTCCAGTTTGGCACAAATAAGTTCAGCCGCTTTCTTACCGCTCATCAGCATACCGCCAAAGATCGGCCCCATGCGGAAACTACCACTCACCCCATTGGCAGCCATACCTGAAACGAACAGTCCCGGATAGATTTCCTTCGTATTTTCTACGGTTGTAGACTCACCCAGCTCGACATTCAACGAACGTTCGCCGATCACACCCCCAGTCGGAGTATTCAGCTTGATATCGTTCTTGCGAGCCACCACGCGCGCGATCTCACAGTCATGGCCGGTTCCTTCCAGGACAGCCTTAGACATAATCGTCAGCGGGTCCACATGCATCCCCTCGCGGATAACCGGAGCCCAGTTCACAACTACACCGGCTACGGCATCGTTATGGAACACCACGTCTTCTACGGAATAGCAGTTGAAAATAGTCGCACCGGCTTTCGTCGCACTATAGATCAAAGCCGAGGTTGTGTGCACGGAATCCATAATATAAGTACCGTTTCCGGCATCCTTATAACTTACACCCAACTCACGTATGATCGGCATAGCCTCTTCCTGCACCACGATATCGTTGAACATCATAGCGCCGCCCCACATACCTCCACCAGGAGCCAGCTTACGGTCGAACAAAGCCACCTTTTTTCCGGCCTTAGCCAGATAATAAGCGGCAACGATACCAGAAGGACCGCCACCGACAATAGCGACATCAATAGACAAATTGCTCTTTAACTTCGCAAAGTAAGAGTCGATAATTCCTGTTGAAACAATCTGTTCCATTACAAAATAATAATTAGAGTTCAAACATCGGGAAGCACATAGAGGTAACGCTTCCCTTTATTTAGTAATTCTACCTTTTCCCTTCACGGCGTTATCCGGCAGGTTCAATGGGTATAATCTCAGCCTGTATAGTAAGGCACCCCTATGATAAGTCGGTTGCAAAGATAATAAATTATCCGAAATGCGGCGGACGCTTGTTCATTTTCCGTTCCACAAAATTCTTCATGAAAGCAACCGTCTCGTCTACTCCCAACACGGAGACATCTATCGAAAAGTTGTAGGTGGATGCAACTCCCCATTCCTTATTCGTGTAATAGTTATAATAAGCAGCACGCGACTTGTCGGTCTTCAGCATCAATTCCTCCGCCTGCTCGACCGTCAGGTCCTGGCTTTCGATGATCCGTTGAATACGGTTTTCCTTGTTGTTATGAATAAAGAAACTCAAGCAGTCGGGATTATCACGAAGGATATAGTCGGCACACCGTCCGACAATCACGCAAGAACCTTTTTCCGCCAGATTACGGATCGTATCGCTCTGATACAGAAACAAACGGTCGTTAGACAACACATCGGCATACGGTGGAAACAACCCCATATACGAATAGCCCATTGTAAAGGCATACGCCAAACCACTGGAAGCCCTCTCATCCGCTTTCTCGAAAAACTCCTCGCTCAGTCCGCTTTCTTTCGCGGCAAGCGCCATCAGCTCCTTGTCATAATAGCCAATGCCCAGTTCTTTTGCCAGCTTCTGTCCTACCTCACGACCACCGCTGCCGAACTGCCGGCCGATGGTCAATATGATTTTATTATCCATGTCTATCTATCTTTTTGGTATCAAGACAAAGGTAAATAAAATTTATTTAGAATGAAACTTCCTGAACTGGTTTATCAAGACGAGGGCCGTAACAATCGTAGCTGTCGTGTCGGCGATCGGGATGCTGATCCATACTCCAAGTGTTCCAAGCCATCGGGGAAGGATCAGCAAGCAGGGAACAAGAAACAGCATCTGCCGGGTGAGCGAGAGGAAGATGGCCTTCTTCGACATCCCGATAGAAAGGAAAAAGTTTGTCGCCACCATCTGGAAACCGACAATCGGAAAGACTGCAAAGACGATATGCAAACCATACACTGCCGCCTCGATCAGTTCCGGATCGGTCGTAAACATGCGGACAATCATAGACGGGAACAACTGACAGAGCAAGAACCCTGTTGTCGCCACCCCTATCGCCCACTTCATCGTCAGCTTCGTCACCTCCGTCACACGCGAATACTGGCGGGCACCGAAGTTATAGCCGGCAATCGGTTGCATTCCTTGGTTGAATCCCATGATAATCATGATAAAGAGGAATACCACCCGATTCACGATCCCGTATGCCCCAATCGCCATATCGCCCCCGTGTTCTTTCAGCCCCCGATTGATCAGAATCACGATCAGGCAAGCGCAGAGATTCATTAGGAAAGGCGACATCCCGATATAAAGAATCCCCTTCACGATCTCGCTTTTCAGCCTGTAAATGCCTTTCTTGAAATGCAACAACTCCTTCGGGCGAGAAAAATGGATCAACTGTCCGGCCAACGAAATGACCTGAGAGATGACGGTAGCCCATGCCGATCCTTTGATTCCCCAACCGAAGCCGAAGATAAAGAGCGGATTCAGCACACAGTTGATCACCACTGACGCCAGCGTCGCATACATCGCTAATTTCGGAAAACCGGAAGAACGCAACACCGCATTCAGTCCGAGATACATATGAGTAATCACATTTCCCATCAGGATCACATTCATATAGTCGCGGGCATACGAAATCGTGTTCTCGCTCGCCCCGAAGAAATAGAGGATCGGGTCGAGCAACAACATAAACACCAACGTAAATGCAAGCCCCAAGACTACGTTCAGCACCAGTACGTTTCCGAGTACCTTGTTCGCCCCTTCATAATCTTTCTGTCCCAACTTCACGGACACCAACGTCGAAGCCCCCACCCCGACCAGCGAACCGAAAGCAGCCGCAAGGTTCATTAACGGGAAAGTCAAAGCCAGGCCCGAGATTGCCAATGGTCCTACCCCGTGTCCGATAAATATACTGTCCGCCATATTATAAAGAGAAGAGGCGGTCATGGCGATAATGGCCGGTATGGCGTACTGTGTCAACAACTTGCTGATGTGCTCGGTTCCAAGCACTAAAGGAGAATTTTGTTTACTCATGTTGCAAAGGTACGGAGAATCCGAAAAAAAGGTTACTTTTGTTTTCTTATAAAGTATAAAAAATGGCGGAAAATTTAATCATCAACGGTGGGAACAAGCGGGAACTGTATGAGACGCTGCTCCCTCAATTACAATCGCTGACAGCGGGAGAAACAGACATTATCGCCAATATGGCGAATGTCGCCGCTGCCTTGAAACAAACATTCGATTTTTTCTGGGTAGGCTTTTATATCGTGAAAGAAGAGATGCTCGTGCTCGCCCCTTTCCAGGGTCCTCTTGCCTGTACGCGTATCCGGTACGGGAAAGGCGTATGCGGGACAGCCTGGAAAGAAGTACGGACGATCATCGTACCGGATGTGGAGCAGTTTCCGGGGCATATCGCCTGTAGCTCCGCCTCGCGGTCGGAAATTGTCGTACCGGTGATCAGAGATGGAAAAGTGGTTGCCGTACTGGATATCGACAGCGACAAGCTGAGCGAGTTTGACAAGATGGATGCGGAATATCTGGAACAGCTCTGTGCCTTTTTGCCCATGTAACAGATCGAAGATATGATCACGAAACCTCACTTTTTGTTTCACAAGGTAATGACGCCCAAAATAAGGACCCTTTACCATAGGTAGATTCGAAACCTACTTTACCTCCCATTGCCTCGGCGATAGCTTTGCAGATCGACAATCCGAGGCCGGTCCCTTGGGCAAATTCGTCCAATTTCTCGAATCGATGAAAAACCCTGTTTTTCTTTTCATCAAGGATACCGATACCACTATCTTTGACATAAAAATAAATGCCACTTTTCGTTGCATCATATCCCATTTCAATCGTACCCTTAACAGTATATTTAATTGCATTGATCATATAGTTTGTCAGGATTTGCGCCACACGATTCTTGTCCAAGCAAACCAAACATTTGTCATACCGGTTCACGATAACCAAATTCACATCCGGATTCGTAATACGTTGTTTCATCGATACGGCAAGCTCGTCAAAATAACCCGACAAGTCAAAATCCTCATACTTCAATTTTACGCTTCCAGATTCGATTTTGGACAAATCGAGGATATCACTGATTAGCTTCAAAAGCAATTCATTGTTATTGTTAATAATCCGGGTATATTCTTCTTTTTCATCCGGATCATTTGTCTCGACAAGCAGATTCGAGAATCCTACGATAGCGTTTAAGGGCGTACGGATCTCATGGCTCATATTAGCAAGGAAAACCGATTTTAACCGATCCGACTCCTCTGCATGCTTGAGTTCTTTGATCATGCGTTCCTTGTCTGTTATATCATCTATGCGAATGACGAAGCCATCAATTTCACCGGTATTTCTAAACACAGGGGTGGCAAATAACTCAACCATCCTGTTTTCTTCGAGAAAAATCCTCATCTGCTCCACTCTATGCGATACGGCAGCCCGTTGTATCACGCAATTTTCGCAAGGAGACCGGCGATTATAAGTACTTTTATAGCAAAGCTCTCCCTGCCTATAAGCTCCATTTGGAAAAGCGGTCGAACACTTCACCATATTTTCCCATTGAACGACATAGTCGGGGGTAATATAAGCCAGTCCTGAGTTTATATTATTAAGTATCAGCTCCGCCTTTTGATTGCTTTCTTTCAGCTCTTCCTCGGCACGTGTCTTTTCAGTCACGTCCTCCATGACAAACGTATAGCTGCCAATCCGGCCATTCGGATCGATAATCGGCTTTCCGTTACATTCGACCCAAACATCATCATTATTTTTATTCGTACTGTAATATTTCGTTTGTGCTATTGTTTTGAAATTGTAAGGAAACCGGACACTGATCGGTTTTTTTACTGTATACAGCATTTTTCACACAATCAGGAACATTCGGGTTATCATATATAGAAGGCTTTTTCCTGATAGCACCCTCAATATCGGATATCCCGAATATAGCAGCATCCGTATCATTCAAAAAAGAAATCGTACCGTCGTTATCATAAAGTTCTATTCCTACAGGCAGTGAATTCATAATTGTCAGCATCTGATTGTAAAGGTTCTCGTACTTAAACTGAATAGCCCCGTAATCCTGCGAAATAACCAGATAACCGATTATCTCTTTTTGCTTGTTACGAATGATGGAGATTGTTCCATCAATATGATCTATGCCTTTTTTGACCGTCTTGAAATAGTCGGTTGTTTTTACTTTATCGAAGTCATATTCCAGAGAGAAATGAACATCCTGACCGGCTTTGATATCATCTATTATTTTATCTGAGAAATTTGGATTTTCAAACAGGCTGATTCCAAGTGCCTCATTTAAATCGACAACCCCCATAATTTCCATTTCGGCCTTGTTTGCATCGATTAGCAAACCATTCCTGTCATAGAGTTCAAGACCTATGGGCAAATATTCTTTAACGACATCAGAGAATAATATTAGTTTATCATCCAGTTTCAGCCTCGATTTAGGGAATGTTTGAATTCTTGCCATAATTGCATTTTTAAGATTGGATATTATCAATTGTATCTTGTCACCTGTTTGAGGGTGTGCCGAATATAGGTATTCATGGGACGCAGACAACGCAGACGAGCGCAGATTAACGCAGATATTATTAATTATCAGCAAAATAAATCTGCGTCCAGTCTGTGTGTTCTGCGTCATCTGCGTCCAGTGATATCAAATTGACACACCCTCTTCAAACCACTTGTTTACCTTCCCGTAGACCTGCGAAGGCATTTCAAGCCACTTGTTTGTCTCCCCGTATAGCTACAAGGGCATTTATACTTGCCTGTTTGCTATCTCGTATGCCAACAAGGTTATTTCAGATAAAGCCATACTTGCAAAATCGCTATAGGGGATTATCAAAATGACGAATTAAAACGTT
>ENA-OQCB01001023-OQCB01001023.1-human-gut-metagenome-genome-assembly--contig:-NODE-1023-length-11700-cov-4.956537_pt1 | contig 11700 bp, 12 predicted proteins | sample MGYA00242493_ERZ504568 | MGnify/ENA primary metagenome ERZ504568 (study PRJEB26092, sample SAMD00036229) | human gut metagenome | host: Homo sapiens | study: EMG produced TPA metagenomics assembly of...
CAAGCTGTCGCTGAGATATACAGACAAGGCCTGATGGTCAAGCGGCTAAGACGACGCCCTCTCACGGCGTAAACCCGGGTTCGATTCCCGGTCAGGTCATGAAAAAAGCAAGCAGATGAAACTGCTTGCTTTTTGTTGTTCTATTCCTCACCGTTTCTTCCACATCATTTTATTTCCATGCGCGTCCTTGTTTCTGCATCAATCAGGCTGCGCAGGGCTTCCAGCCGTTCATCCTGCTCAAAGTATTCCTTTCCGTATTCCAGATTAAATCCATAGTCAAACCCGGCAGGATTTCTTCCCTGGCTGTGCTGGATAATGGTTTCCGCCTTATCCAGGGCTTTTACAAATCTGGCTTCCGGGGTAATGCCCTGACTGTATTCCTCCCACAGCCCGGACACCTCCCCTTCCTCTCCTTTTGGCAAAAAACCGCATATCCGCTGTACATCTTCCCTTTCCTGGTTCAGTTTATCACCGGCATCCGGCCGCAATGCTGCCGATATGTCTCCGCTGTACCGTTCCCCCAGGTCGTGAACAAGGCACATCATCAGTACTTTCTCCCTGTCCAGTTCCGGAAATTCCCTGCACATCACCCCGGCAAACAAAGCCAGCCGCCAGGAGTGCTCCGCTGTGCTCTCCTGCCGTCCCTCAGCAGTCCAGGCAGTGCGCAGGGTGGACTTAAGGCCCTCAGCCTCCTTTATGAAATCTGTGTATTCCTCCACTTCACCGGGCTCATTCCTGCCAATCCTCATAATACCTTCTCATTCCAATCCCTAATACAGATTTTTTACCTTGAACTCCTTTTCCAGTTCCCTTCTCTGGTCCTTCTTGGCAATGTCCGCCCGCTTATCATAGAGCTTCTTACCGCGGGCCAGACCCACCTCTACCTTCACCAGACTTCCTTTAAAGTATACCTGGAGAGGCACCAGGGTATAGCCCTTCTCCGCAATCTTGCCGTTCAGCTTCATGATTTCATATTTATGCAGCAGAAGCCTTCTGACTCGCAGGGGGTCTTTATTAAATATATTTCCCTTCTCGTAAGGGCTGATGTGCATACCGCACACATACACCTCACCCCTGTCAATCTTCACGAAGGCTTCCTTTTACGCTGCATTTTCCCCAGCGAATGGATTTTACCTCCGTACCAAAAAAGGCTCGATTCCCGCCTCGTATTTCTCATCAATGAAATAATCATGGTATGCCTTCTTATTGTTCGCAACCAGTTTAATACTTTCCTTCCCCATGGTATCTCCCTTTCTTTCATGTCATGATTGCATATGGGATTTACAGCCCTGCACGGAAGCTTCCTTGCCCGCGCTCCTGTCCCAGTCCCTGGGCAGGATGAAATCCACTGTTCTCAGCAGACGGTCCGTAGACACCACCTGGACCCGTATGGTCTGACCCAGCTTAAATGTTTTCTTGGTCATCTCACCCACCAGTTCGTAGTGCTGTTCATCAAATATATAATAATCGTCCCTCAGCTCGCTTATGCGGACCAGCCCCTCCACCGTGTTAGGCAGCTCCACATACAGCCCCCAGTTGGTGACGCCTGATACGACGCCGTCAAACTCCTGCCCGATGAACCTGGACATATACTCGCACTTTTTAAGCTTGTCCGTCTCACGCTCCGCTTCCTCTGCGCGGCGCTCCAGGGCCGAAGTCTGCATGGCCACTCCCGGAAGTATGGCTTCGTAATGGCTGACCCTCTTGTTTCCCAGTCCTCCCTTCAGGCTTTCCTTTATGATACGGTGAATCTGAAGGTCCGGATATCTGCGGATGGGCGAGGTAAAATGCGTATAATACCTGGCGGCCAGACCGAAATGACCGGAGCACAGGGTGGTGTACTTAGCCTGTTTCATGGAGCGCAGGGTCAGCCTGGAAAGAAGCACCTCCTCAGGAGTACCTTCTATCTTATCCAAAAGCTTCTGTAATTCCTTCGGATGAATCTCCCCCTGCTGAAGACGGATGAAATATCCAAAATTATGGATAAAGGTCCCCAGCTGCTTCATCTTCTCCGGGTCAGGATTGTCATGGGTCCTGTAGAGGAAGGGCAGGGACTGCCAGAAATAATCCTCCGCCACTGTCTCATTGGCTGCCAGCATGAAATCCTCTATGATTTTTGTGGCTGCATTGCGCTCATAGGGCTTGATTTCCAGCGGCTTTCCCTGGGCGTCCAGGATAATCTTGCTCTCCGGGAAGTCAAAGTCAATGGCTCCCCTTTTCCTCCGCTTTTCCCTGAGGATATCAGATACCTCCTTCATCAGCCTGAACATGGGCACAAAACCCTCATACTCAGCCATAACAGCCTCGTCCTCGTCCGTGACAATGGCATTCACCGCCGTATACGTCATACGCCGGTCCACATGAATCACTGTCTCCGCGATTTTATGATCCAGCACATTTCCCTGGTCATCCAGTTCCATGATGCAGCTTAAGGCCAGACGGTCCGTGCCTGCATTGAGGGAGCAGATTCCATTGGACAGCTTGTGGGGCAGCATGGGAATCACCCGGTCCACCAGATAGACGCTGGTTCCCCTCTTTAACGCCTCCTTGTCCAGGGGACGGCCTTCTTTTACATAGTGGCCCACATCCGCAATGTGGACTCCCAGGATATACCCGCCCTGTCCGTCCCTGCACAGAGTTACCGCGTCGTCCAGGTCCTTGGCGTCCTCTCCGTCAATGGTGACCGTGCGAAGCCCCCGTAAATCCAGACGGCCTGCCAAATCTCCGATCCAGTCTGCCGGCGATGTCAGGTCCCCAATGCCGTAAGGTCCGTCCCAGGTTTCTTCATCCCTTGCCGGGCCGGGCACAGGCACCTCATCCGGGCACCCTTCCACCTCGTCCATGACCTCCGGCGGAAACTCCTCCGGCAGTCCATAGGCTCTCACAATGGACAGTATGTCTGTTCCCGGATCATTGACATGACCCAGAATCTCGGTCACAACTCCCTCCGGCTTATGGTTCGCGTCTCCAAAGTCCTTAACCCGCGCCACCACCTTATGTCCGGTGACAGCTCCCATATCACAGCCCTGGGGAATGAAAATATCCTTGGAAATCTTCTGGTTATCCGGAATGACAAACCCGAAGCCCTTGCTTTTCTGGTAATACCCAACCACCTCTTTGTTGGCATGCTCCAGCACTTTAAGCACAGAACCTTCAGCCCTTCGGCCGTCTCCCCGGTCCTGGGATTCCACCACAATCTGTACCCGGTCCCCGTGAAGAGCCGCTCCTGTCCTGTCCTCAGGGATAAATACATCCTGCCCCATGCCTTCCACAGTCACAAATCCAAAACCCTTGGGATGGCCTGAAAATATGCCGTTAACGGAAAAAACCTCCGGTTTTCCATATTTTCCTTTCTTTGAGATTCCGATTCTGCCCTCTGACACCAGATAATCCAGTACCTGTGCCAGTTCATCTCTCTGTGATTTTGGGATGCCCAGAAGCATGGCCAGCTCCTTTGCCTTCATGGGCACATAGGACCTGTCATTCATCACCTCTTCCAGCATTTTTCCCTTCTGTTCCAATATTTCTTTTTCCATATTACCTCTTTCTCAAAAATGTCCCGCCTGTCCGAAAACAGGCAAAAATACGCCTGAATGAAATAAAACACCCTTATATGAATACAAGGGTGTTTTCGTCACTTATCTGTTATCTTAATTACCCCATGACCTTAAGTATCACGTTCAGGGCAATGGTAATGAGCATGAATGCAATGGCCCCATACCTGGTAAAATGCTCCAGCGCACCTTCCATGGAACGGCCTCTATTCTTACTCCAGTAACTGTCTGCGGAGATTCCGCCAATTGCGCTCCCCAGCCCGTTGGACTTACCTTCCTGCATCAGGATAACCACTGATATTGCAACACCAAGAATTACATATATGATTGACAAAATAACATGTATTACTGACATCCGCCTGCACCTCTTCATTTTCTTATAGTCAAACAAAAATATTTTACCATACTTTGTCCTAAAACACAACCTGTTTTCCTATATTTTTATAGGCAAGACATTGCAGGAGCTTTATTCAGGCATCGCATTTAAACCGCCTGGGAACAAATCATGGAAAGGCTGCCCTCAAAGATAACATCCCCGAATCCGGCAGGCACAATAAAATGCTGTCCCTTTGATACCGGGATGCCGTTTACACTTCCCTCTCCGTCCAGAATACTCACATTGGCAAAGCTGTCCCCATAATTCTCCGTCCAGCAGCCTGTCATGTCTGTCTTGTCCACAGTATAGTAAGCGCAGGTCACAAGATGTTCTTTTCTACCGCTGTCCGTCTCCTTCACAACTGCCGGCATTGCATTTTGGTCCTCCTTAAAAGGCGCTTCTATCACATCAATGCTCTCCTTTATATGGAGCTGCCTGGGCTTCCCGCCGGACAGCCTGTCGTAGTCATAAACGCGGTATGTAATATCACTGCTCTGCTGGGTCTCCAACACCAGGGTGCCGCCCTTTATGGCATGGACGCATCCGGGATTAATCTGAAAAAAGTCTCCCTTACTGACAGGAATTTCCCGTATGAATTCCTTCCAGCGTTTTTCCTCTATCATCTGCTTTACTTCATCCTTATTACCTGCATGGTGCCCAATCACAATGGTGGCATCCGGATCGCAGTCCAGGATATACCAGCATTCTGTCTTGCCCAGAGATCCGTTTTCATGCTCCCCGGCGTAGGCATTATCCGGATGAACCTGTATGCTTAAGTCGTTCCTGGCATCAATAATCTTTACCAGCAATGGAAATTCCTTATGACAGCCTGCCGCAGCCCCAAACCACTCAGGGTGGCTCTCCCACAGGGAGCTTAAGCTCTGTCCTTTCCATGTTCCGCCTGCAATACGGCAATCCCCGTTCTTATGCGCGCTGATGGCCCAGCACTCACCTGTGCGGCTGCTTGGGATATCGTAACCAAACACATCTTTAAGACGTGTTCCTCCCCAGATGGCCTCCTTGAAAACAGGTTCCATAAATAGTAATTCTCTCATGTCTCTCTCCTTATTTTTCCCCTTTTTAAATGCAATAATGCATCTTCTTACATCATACCCTGCTTTTTCCGGTTGTCAAGATTTAAATGGGACGGGGAAAGGATTTTTCCGGACGAATTACCGCCCGGAAGCATCCCCTTTCCCATCTTTTGCACCGTATCTCCCGCACTGCATCTCCTGCACTGCATCTCCTGCACTGCATCTCCTGCACTGCATCTCCTACGCTGCATCTCCTGTCATTGCAGGCCCCTGTGAAGTGCGCAGACAGCACAAATGCGTTTTCCAATCACCTTTTAACCTTCCAGATTTTCCTCAATACGCAGCAGCTGATTGTATTTGGCCACGCGGTCAGAACGGCAGGGAGCGCCGGTCTTAATTTGTCCTGCATTGACAGCCACTGCAATATCTGCAATGATGGAATCCTCCGTCTCACCGGAACGGTGGGATATAATGGTGCCGAATCCGGCCCTCTTAGCCATTTCGATAGCCTCAAAGCTTTCAGACAGCGTACCTATCTGATTCACCTTCACCAGAATGGCGTTTCCTGCTCCCAGCTCAATGCCCTTTGACAGCCGTTTCGTATTGGTGACGAACAAATCATCTCCTACCAGCTGAATACGTCCTCCCAGTTCCTTGGTCAGCATTTTCCAGCCCTCCCAGTCCTCCTCCTGGAGTCCGTCCTCTATGGAACAGATGGGGAACGCATCTACAAGACGGCGGTAGTAATCCACCATCTCCTGTGCGCTGCGCCGGATTTCCTTTCCCGCCATGCGGCTTTCTCCCGGGAACAGGTACATGCCGCTGGCTTCATCATAGAGCTCACTGGACGCCGCGTCAATGGCAATCTTCATATCTGTGCCCGGCTTCAGGCCGCTCTTTTCCATGGCCCTTACCAGAAATTCAAGCACTGCCTCGGAGTCCTTAAGATCCGGCGCAAAACCTCCCTCATCCCCCACTCCGGTGCTGTAGCCCTCCTCCTTCAGAAGCTTCTTTAATGTGTGATAGACCTCCGCGCACATCCTCAGACGCTCCGCAAAGCAGCAGGCCCCGTAAGGCATAATCATGAATTCCTGCAAATCCACTGTGTTGTCCGCGTGTTTTCCTCCATTTAGAATGTTCATCATGGGAATGGGGAGAGCGGATGCATGGATTCCTCCCAGATACCTGTAAAGAGGCATCCTAAGCCCATTGGCAGCCGCCCTGGCCACAGCCATGGACACGCCCAGAATAGCATTGGCCCCCAGCTTTCCCTTATTCTCCGTTCCGTCCGCCTCCAGGAGCAGACGGTCTATATGTCTCTGTTCCAAGGCGCTTTCAAAGAGGACCGCCTCGCTTAGCACTGCATTCACATGCTCTACAGCGCTCTTAACTCCCAGTCCGTTGTATCGTTTCCCTCCGTCCCGAAGTTCCACTGCCTCGAATTTGCCGGTGGATGCGCCGGAGGGAACAGCCGCCCTACCGGTGGCGCCTCCTGTCAGGCACACTTCCACCTCCACCGTGGGATTCCCCCTGGAATCCAGTATCTCTCTGCCGATTACCGCCTCTATCTCCAGTTCGTTTACCATAAAAAAATGACCTCCTCATATCAATCTTATCATTGATATAAGGATAGCCATTTTTTAACATTATATGTATGGAAATCCGTCTTTTTATTGACCAAGCCTGGCTCCGTCCGCGCCCACGGTAAATCCATCCGGTGTAACCGTGGATACCAGCATGGCTCCCGACGGGTCGCAGTAATACAGCTTATCCTCCCAGGATATCCAGCCGGTCTTCATATATCCCTCCTGGTCAAAAAAATACCACTTATAGTTGATATACAGCCAGCCGTTTGACGGGTACGTGCCGTCTCCCTTCTGGTACCACCAGCCACGATCATCCCTGAGCCACTGGCCGTTCACCCTGGTCAGGTCCTCTTCCGTAATCTCGAGGTATGGGGATTCCTGCCAGTCGCCGGCGTTGTTCCTGAAATCCATGGCCCTGACTTTAAAATAGTAGGTGCCTGCCTTTGGGAACTTGCCGGAAAAATCGTAGCTGTTTTCCTTCACCGTATAGGTAGCGCCGATGCCGTCCTCGTAGGAATTGCCTCCCCTCCGGCACAGGCGGACCTTATAATTCTTAGCCAGGCTCATATCGTCCCAGTGGGCCACCCCGTTATCTTCATCCCACATCAGACCGCTTACATCCAGGTCCTCATCATCCTCATCCAGCTTGTCCAGCCTTACCACCAGGACCATTTCTTCCTTATCATTCTTAGTGGAACTGGATACATACTTGACCGTATCGCCGGAAAATGAAAACGCGCTCTTTCCCGATTTCTTAAAGTAATAGTCACTGTCGGCGGAAAGCCATATCTCTACCTTTGGCTTATCCCCGCCTACCCAGATGTCACCCTCATTTATAATGTCCACGCTCTCAATGGAACACTCCCCATCCTCCAGGGTTACGTCCACATTTCCTCCGTTTTCTCCTGCCTGGATACCCGATGTGAAATTCAGTTTAATTTTCCCCACCGGTGTCCTTTCCTCTTTTGCAAAGGCTGTAAAGGACAGCGCGCAGGCCATAATCAGAGCCGCTCCCGCCAGCACGGCATACGCCCCTCTTTTCCTCATTTGAACCTCCTCCTTCCCGCTTGCGTCTGTTTTCCTATTATAGCACATGTCAACGTCTTCTGTCATCCTCCGGCACACCAAACTTGTTCCATTTTCATATAGTATAGTATGCCGGGGCGTTAATGGACATCCGGCCTATAATGAAACAGATATACAGGGGGATTGCTTTTGATAACCATTAGTCTTTGTATGATTGTAAAAAATGAGGAGGCTGTTCTGGAACGGCTCCTGAAGACCATGTCCAATGTGGCTGATCAGATTGTAATTGTGGATACCGGTTCCACGGACCGGACAAAAGAAATCGCAGCCCGCTATACGGATGAGGTCTACGATTTCCCGTGGACGGATGATTTCGCCGCTGCCAGGAACGCCGCCTGCCAAAAGGCGGTGATGGACTACTGGATGTGGATGGACGCGGACGATGTGATGGAGCCCGAACAGGCTGCCCGTTTAATGAAATTGAAGGAAAACCTGGACCCTTCCGTGGATGTGGTGATGATGAAATATCTCACTGATTTCGACGAAAACGGAAGAACCTCCTTTTCCTATTACAGGGAGCGCCTCTTAAGGAACCACAAGGGCTTCCAGTGGCAGGGCCGGGTACATGAAGCCGTAACCCCTGCCGGCAGCATCCTCTATACCGATATTGAGATTCAGCACCGTAAGGAGGCCGCCGGGGATAAGGACCGCAACCTGAGGATATACGAAACCATGCTGAACCAGGGAGAACTTCTGGAACCCAGACACCAGTTCTACTACGCCAGAGAGCTGTATTACCATGAACGCTATGAAGATGCTGTACGGGCTTTCAGGGCATTTCTGCAGGAACCGGAGGGATGGGTGGAAAACAAGATAGATGCCTGTCTCCATCTGGCTCTGTGTGAGGAGCATCTGGGGCATACGGAAAAAGCCATGGAAGCACTTTTAAAAAGTTTCTTATATGACACTCCCCGCGGTGAAGCCTGCTGTGAACTGGGACGGATGAAAATGATGGACGAAAAATACAAAGAGGCTGCTTACTGGTATACCCAGGCATTATCGTCCCAGCCCGCGGAACAGACAGGCGCCTTTGTCCGGAAGGACTGTTATGGGTTCCTGCCTGCCATTCAGCTGTGTGTATGCTATGACCGTCTGGGTGACTACCGCAGGGCATGGCATTATCACCTGAAATCACAAAAGCTTAAACCTGAACACCCATCTGTCAGGCAGAACCAGACCTACTTTGAACGCATATTGAAACATCCGGCGGAGGGGCAGTCCTCCGCACAATAAAAAAGTCTAGGAGAAGTTATTATGTATTTTAATTTTCCCAACGGAATGAATCGAAATGATAATATAGAACAATGCAGACCATGTGGATACCCCGGAAACAACGGTTTTCCGGGTAATGGCGGCTGCCCTGACGGCAATTGTTTCCCAGGTTCAGGAAGATTTCCGGAAGATGATTTTCCGGGTTGCGACGGCTGTGGCGGCGACCGCATGACTCAGACAGATAACGGATGCCCAGGTAACGGCCGTTTTCCCGGCAGCTGGCCGGGACCCAGAGGACCCCAAAGACCAGCCGGACCAACAGGCGCTCAGGGGGCAATGGAACCCAGGAGACTCACCGGTGAGCCAGGGCCACGGGGGCCTCAGGGACCTATGGGACTTCCAGGACCTCAGGGCATAGCCGGTAATACAGGCGCCACCGGAAGCCAGGGCCCACAGGGACCTCAGGGTGCAGCCGGGCCTCAGGGCATCCAGGGGCCTCAGGGACCTCAGGGTGCAACCGGGCCTCAGGGCATCCAGGGGCCTCAGGGCATCACCGGCGCCACAGGTCCTCAGGGACCTCAGGGCATCACCGGCGCCACAGGGCCTCAGGGGCCTCAGGGGCCTCAGGGCATCACCGGCACCACAGGGCCTCAGGGACTGGCCGGCGTAACCGGCCCAATGGGCCCGACCGGACCCACTGGCGCCGCGGCCACCATCACCATAGGAACCGTAACCACAGGCGATCCTGGCACAGAGGCAACTGTAACCAATTCAGGCACCACAGAAGAAGCCGTCTTTGACTTCGTTATTCCCCGCGGTAAACCCGGAGGTGGAGGAGCCCCGGAAGTCCTGGCTACAGTAGATACCATCACCCAGCCCACTTCGGCTAACGGAGCCCTGATTTTCAATGAGACCCCGCTGGTGTCCGGAACTTCCATTACCCATACTGCCGGTTCCCCCGATGTGCCGATTACCCAGACCGGCATCTATCAGGCATTCTTCACCGGCACAGCCCTGATTGCTGAAGGGACCACCATTCCATCTACACTCACGGTGCGGCTCACGCTCAACGAAACCCCCATAACCGGAGCAGTGGCACGCCACACCTTCACTGCCTCCAATGAGGAGGTAACCCTTTCCATCAATGCGCCGTTCCCGGTAACCGGCCCCGGTACCCTAAAGGTTGTGACCAGAGATGCCGGATACTCCTTTGAGAATGCATCCCTGACTATTATTCGTCTGGGTGACAGCACCAATATCCGCACCACCGCATAACCATCAGAAGTATCTATTGACCGGAGAAGTATCTATTAACCGGAAATGTTAAGGCCGCCGGAAATCATCCGGCGGCCTTACACAATCCGCTTATATCATTGAAGATGCCCCAAATATCCCGGCTTCTCTCTCTATTTATTTGACAGCAATTGCCTCAATCTCGCAGAGCACGCCCTTTGGAAGGGTCTTGACAGCCACGCAGCTTCTGGCAGGCTTGGACACGAAATACTTTGCGTACACCTCATTAAACATGCCAAAGTCATTCATATCGGTCAGGAAGCAAGTGGTCTTAAACACCCTGTCAAATCCAGTGCCGGCTGCCTCCAGGATTGCCCCCACGTTCTTGCAGCTCTGCTCGGCCTGGGCAGCGATTCCCTCTGCCACGGTTCCGTCTGCCGGATTCACGGGAATCTGTCCTGATGTATAAACAACCCCGTTTACCTCATATCCCTGGGAATAAGGCCCAATGGCACCCGGCGCTTTGTCCGTACTAAGAATATTCATCTGAAATACCTCCATATTTGTAATTGGGACAAATGTCCCCTTAATGTTATCGCGTTCACATTCAACTGTTCCTTATTATATCAGATATTGCCAGCCGATGCAATACAGATACGGCAATATATCCCTAAAACCCTGTAAACACCCGTTCAGCATCACCCTGTCCATAATTTTTATGCAATGCCGTTCATAGGCCTCATCCCAACCCACGTATATTCATAATCAGGCGTCCCATCTATGGACATTCCGCGTCCCATTTGCTATAATTGAAATGTTTTAATCGCATTCACATCCAACACACCAACAATAAATCAGAGGTATAGAAATGACAAATCTTAACGATACAGGGGAGTCTGTTCCCGCATACCATATTGACCATACTCTTTATGAGGGACGTCCCGCCGACACATCCGGACGGGAGGAAAAGGAAATCCGCACCTACGATTTGCTGGATTCCCTCCAGGTCCCTTATGTCCGTGTGGACCACGACGCCCTTCCCACCATTGAAGCCTGCCGCGAGGCAGACCAGCTTCTGGGCACGGAAATCTGTAAAAACCTTTTCCTGCGCAATGCCCAGAAAACCGATTTTTACCTGCTGCTCATGCCGGGCAATAAAAAGTTCAAGACAGCCGTCCTGTCCAAACAGATTGGAAGCGCCCGCCTGTCCTTTGGGGAAGCGGAATTTATGGAATCCTTCCTGGATATCACTCCAGGCTCCGTTTCAGTCATGGGTCTGATGAATGACAGAGAAAACCGCGTCAGGCTTCTGATTGACAAGGATATACTGGAGGGTGAATATTTTGCGTGTCATCCATGCATCAACACTTCCAGCCTGAGGTTCAGGACCTCGGACCTGATGGAAAAAATTCTTCCGGCCCTTGGCCATCCTCACACGGTTGTGGATTTGCCATATGCAGAATAATATACGCGGGAAGCATGTAAAAGCTTTCCCAATCGAGTAGGAGAAATTTCTGCTTTCGCAGAAATTTCGACCTCTCACACCACCGTGCGTACGGTTCCGTACACGGCGGTTCAATCAACTTAACAAGTAACACACCTTTCGGTGTAGTAATCTA
>ENA-OQCB01001024-OQCB01001024.1-human-gut-metagenome-genome-assembly--contig:-NODE-1024-length-11700-cov-2.846021_pt1 | contig 11700 bp, 22 predicted proteins | sample MGYA00242493_ERZ504568 | MGnify/ENA primary metagenome ERZ504568 (study PRJEB26092, sample SAMD00036229) | human gut metagenome | host: Homo sapiens | study: EMG produced TPA metagenomics assembly of...
CAAAAGTGTATTCTTCATTATAAGCGCCTGCATTTTCCGCAATGTCATTGGTACCTGCATTTATCACGACCAGCGCCGGAGCAAGCTTGATGACATCTTCGCGAAAACGGAGCAGGAAATGGGAAGATGCGCCTATACTTTTCAAGACGTATATGTTATAATTTTTTAAATAACCGTTCCAACAAGTGTTTATCAACAAGATAAACTGGAATTGACTGAGCAATCCGGCGGAATAAAAAATATGAATTGGAGTGGAATAAGTTATGAAATATAGTAAGACAATAATTTTAAAAAAATGGTGTGGAATGCGTTTGAGAAACGGCATAGAAAGTGATGGACAGGCTGTATGGGATTGCTTTAATCTGACCCATGGACAAACCGATTATTTACTATCCTATCCAGATGAGAATAGTTTCGACGTGATGCAGGAAGGTCAATTTCTGAAAAAAAAATCCGAAAGTTCAAATGAGATTGAGATAGTTGCTGTAGTCGGGAATGTAGTTGTTGGAACTGCTGGAATTGAAGCAATAGGCTCAAAATATAGGTAAGGCATCGTGCCGAATTTGGTATTAGCGTCGCTAAAGATTTTTGGGGACTTGGGATTGGACAGGCACTAATGGCAGCGTGTATTGAATGTGCAAGGGCGGCGGGGTATATTCAGCTGGAGTTGAGTGTGGTTGCTGAAAATGAAAGGGCATTATCCATGTAGAGAAAGCAGGGTTTGTTAAATATGGCATAAATCCGAAAGGCTTTAATTCCCGCGTGACAGGATTTCAAGAAGTTATTTATATGAGGTTGGAATTATAAGAAACTTACAAATTCCGGTTTGTAGGGAAATTGAGCTTACCGACAAATCGGAATTTTTTAAGAAGGCAATAAGTATGGATAATCTTTCCATTCATTTTCTTAATGATGATGAGCAACTGGCCACGCAAGAAGCAGTAAATAAATTGGTTTTCAATAATACCGGGGCTAATGACGAGGCCCAACTGGAAGCCCTTGCTGAACATCTGGGCGCTATGGAGTGGAAATAAAGATATTGTGAGGGATAATAACATGCCAATACAGAATACGAAGATGTCTGCAAAAGAAAGACGCATTTTCAGATATACCCGGGCAGATGCATGGGAAACCACAATATCCCAGGTCGATGTGATGGAGGGTGTGGAAAAAGGGAATGTAAGGTGTCTATATTTTGTTACACCTAGATTGCATGCAAAATACAATCGTTGATTCCTGCACTATCACTATCAGTCAAAACCATATTGATATGATTCGGGATGCCATGCTCACCCACCTGGAGGTCTGCAAATATAAGGAAATAGAGTTCCCTGTGGTATTGGATGGATTCATCAATACCTTTGAGTTTGCACCTGAGGAATCCTTTTCCAACATAATTACTGTTTTCAACATTTCCGCATTTAGGGATAATGTTGATGTGGCTATCATTGGCAATCCCCCATATAGGGGGAAAGAGGTCCTTAAATTGTATGATGATATTTCAAAAATACTTTCAGATAATGGGGTGAGCCAGAAATATCTTGCGTTGGATTCCTCTATATTTCCGTAATAGCAAACCATCTGATTGATGATAGAAGCTTACCAGAATTCATAGGAGGTTCTATATGAATATAAGACTGTTTTGGAAGGCAGTTTTGGAACAGGACAGGGCTGCAATAAAAGGATTCTTCCAAAATACCGCATATGTGAATTGGCATTGTACAAATGAATGTTTTACTGTGGATGAATTTATCCAGGCAAACTGCGAATATCCGGGAGATTGGGATGGAAAGGTTGAGCGTGTCGAATGTGCAGGGAACCTAATAATAACTACGACGCATGTCTTTCCAAAAGACAGGTCCTCTTCATTTCATGTTGTATCATTTTTCCGAATAGAGGATGAAAAAATTGTGTCCGTTGATGAATACTGGTCTGATGATGGCGAAGCACCGCTATGGCGTAAGGAAATGTGTATAGGCAAGCCAATCAATTAGCCTATTGTGTTAAAAATCCAAAGTAAGCTGGTGATGGGATGGGAAAACAGATAAATTATTGGATGGATTATGATAACTTTTTGCTGGTCGCGCAAATGGCAGTTGACTTGGGCTGTACGGTTGTAAAAGAGGACCTTAAGTTAGGCAAAGTCATTGAAAGCAAGGATGCCGGTATCATCACCCCCTATGGAACATCCAATTATCCAGGCTACTACTTCCATCTTCCGGAGGCAGGAGCCATAGAGGTCCTTACCGTAAATGGCAAGGAATGTTTGGATTATGGCTATACTGCAACCGGGAATGCCCTCATTGAAGCCGGCTACTCTTCCATCGTCAATGAGCCCGCAGGCGTTGCCGGGTCACGGCAGAAAAAGGAAATCCACAGGGCAAGAATCTATTGCATATCTGGATATTACGATGAAAATGAAAAATATATACAAAGGCCGGACTGTTTGACCAAGGTGTATCACTCCCTGGTGAGATATGTGAAAAAGATAGCTCCTTATACAGAATTTACAGATATCCTGATAAGCATGAAGGACGAAAACTACGGGGAGGAATATGAATATAGACATAAGGAATACATAACAAAAAACTGCCTGGATTTGATTAATAACAAAGGATACAAATTATGTTGAGGATATCGGTTACACTTTTAACAGCTTGAATTGCATGAGAAATCGGAAGTTGTAACTGGGATTATTTATATTTTCAAGGTAAAAATGTTATGATAAAAGGGTTGCAACTTATAGTTGCGAAACTTCGAGGTTTATGTGGTAGATAGCAACCGCTTATAATGTTAAATTTTTATATAACACAGGAGGTGCTAATATGACATTTGGAGAAAAACTTCAATTTTTGAGAAAGCAAAAAGGCTTTTCACAAGAAAGGTTATCACAACAATTAACTGTATCACGACAAGCAATATCTAAATGGGAACTGGGTGAATCATTGCCAGATACAGAAAATGTAATACAACTTAGCAAGTTGTTTTCAGTTTCGATTGATTACCTGCTAAATGATAACATTTGCAGTGAGGCAGATATTCCAGCCGTCCAACATAATACAACTGTTTTACAAGATAAATTCCGTTCTACAATACAACTTGTTATTGGCTTTATTTGTTCTGCTATAGGTTGTGCTGGAAGTATTACACTAATTGTACTCTCTACAATGATAAAGGTTCATGTTGAAAAGAAACGTATCTTGCCAGACGGTTCGGTTCAATATTTACGGTGGTGGAGATATCCTTGGTTATGATTTTTGGAAATTCATATCAGAATATAGGCTGCAGGCATTATTATTTATTTGCATTATTTTAATTATTGCTGGTATTGCTATTATATGGGTGTCAAAGAAGAAGGCTAAAACTAAAAGCTTATTATTTTAATGAAAGTAGGAACATACTCTATGCTTGCCAACTTCCGGTTTGTCAGACAATCGCAAAGAATGAAAAAATAGAATTTGGAGGAATAAGCACATGGCAAATAAGTATAAAGTAATTGATGAAAAAACATGGAATAGAGCAATGCACTGTATGATTTTTAGAAATAGTGTTGAACCAGCGTTTTGTGTAACCTTTGAAGCGGATATTACAAGATTTAAACGTGTAGTTAAAGAACAGGGGGTTTCTTTTACATTGGCAATGGTATATGCAGTTTGTAAATGTGCAAATGATATAGACGCATTTCGTTATCGGTTTGTTGATGGACAGATTGTTTTGTTTGACAAGATAGATACTGCATTTACCTATCTAAATCAAGAAACCGAATTGTTCAAAGTGGTTAATGTCCCCATGATAGACGATTTAAAAGAATACTGTGAGTTTGCAGAAACGATAGCAAAGGAGCAAAAAGAATATTTTACAGGTCCATTAGGAAATGATGTTTTTCAATGTTCTCCTATGCCGTGGGTCACCTACACGCATATTTCTCATACCAATTCCGGGAAAAAGGATAATGCAACCCCTCTGTTTGATTGGGGAAAATTTTATGAGAAGAATGGGAAAATTGTCATTCCAATATCAGTACAGGCACATCATTCCTTTGTTGACGGCATACATATTGGGAAATTTGTAGATAAGCTTCAAAGGTTTTTCGATAGATGTTAGATTCCAATTTGATAAGGTATCTGAGTGGAAAAAAATATATTCTTTTTTTTCATATGATGCATTTGGGCCGTTATTAATTTATGTTTGGCTGTATACATATGGTTTTCAAAAAAGCAATTGGTTTCTGGGGAAATAAGAAAATGTTTGAGGTGACGGATATAAGAAAGTATAATCATACCATGTCCAAACTTTATGTTGCACATGACATTGTATTTATTCTGCCCGGACTTCCTTTGCTTGCAGGACATTGTTGCGGGAGTTGTAGTGGAAACCATTGTTTTAATGGCAGTTTATTCGTTGGTGATTAAGAAAAAATACAAAAGTAATTTTGACAGGAGTATCGTTTGGGATGAAACTTAAAATTATAATCGGATTATATGCAGGAATCCTGTTACTCAGCGGTTGTGCTTCAAATACATCTGTTGTCGCCGGACAATCTGCTGCAGTGAATGCAGAATCCGCAACAAAAGGCATTAACAATGAGGAACCGAATGTAAATGACGCACATTTAGATGATACCATTTATATCGGAGAATATCTGGATTCTGATGTCAATGAGCCAAATCTTGAAATTGCGAGAGGTGATGATAACAAATATATCGTACAGATAGGAATTTACCGCCTGACTTCATTAAGTGATGGCATTGGGGAGTTGACGGCTGATGGTATGAACTTTACTGCGACCGATGCTGCAGGGAATCCAATCAGGGGCATCATTACAGCAGACGGCCAGGCAGCAACCGTCACTTTTACAGATTCCACTTGGGATTATCTGCAAAACGGTTCTGCTTTCCAGTACACAAAATCATCTGATACTTCAAATATCTGGAATGAATAGACCGCTTATCGGGGTTTGGGTTAAGTGATTACGAATGAGATGAAGATAATCTCTATAGTCTTGAATCTATGGTAAAGAACACATAGAACGCGGTAAAAATAAAAAGGGATACAGCGTCACAATCGTATAATGGAAAAGAATTTTTACAAAATGAACTGTGAAAATTGTAATTTATCTGGGGGTGCTTCATATGAAACGCTATGAAATTTACAAGCATATCGGTAATCTATCCCCATTAAATAATGGGTGGATAAAAGAACTAAATTTGATTTCGTGGGACAATAAAGAGCCTGTTTATGATATACGAACATGGAATAGCGAACATACGGAGTACGGAAAAGGGGTAACAATTACAGCGGGACAGATGGTCGTTTTAAAAAATCTGCTTAATGAAATGTCAATATTCTGATTTCCACCAGGATGATTCCTACAATTACATCGCCACCAGTACCCAGAAATAAAATAGGCTGCTCTCCTATCCTACCGAGGGCGGCCTGTATTTATTTCCCCATTCTCTAATAACAAAAGAACTTACTTCTGCAGCAGGAAGGAAACGTGGACGGATTAGGCGGTATATGATAATATAAAAGTAATATTGAAACCAGCGAGGCAAATAAATGGATGAGTTCCAGTCAATGGTTGAAGAAACCAAAGCCCTTGTACAAAAGGAAATAAAAAATAAAGACAATCGCCCTGACTTTATTTTGGAGAAGCAGCTATATTTAATTTTAGAAGAATTGGATAAAATGGAGCGAATCAGAGACATCCATCTATTCCATCCATATTACCCAAAGGGGATTGCGGATAGCTGGGACTATTCAAATCCATTGGCGATTCGATTACTGAAATTATTAGAATCATATCGGGAGTTACAATAACGTTGAGGCAGCTTCCGGTTTACCGGGCTGACAATCGGAAGTTGAGGAGATACGAAGGGAATGACTGAACGCCAGAAACTAATTGCATATAAGCAGACCGTACAGGCTGCCAAAAAACAAATTAAAACAAATGAGCGGTATCAGCATACTGGAAATTTTAGAGCAGAATGAAAATCCAGGCTTAAACGAAATGTTTTCCGCCTATACCACTACTTTTGGAAATGATATTGAACCATATAGCAAGTTATCATACCCATCCCCAGCAGAGACGTTTTATTCCTGGCTCATTGGTACTATGGAGTTGAAGGAAAACGATGAGTATTACTTTTACTGCGGCATATGGTGCAGGATTAAGCTATTGGATTTACGGCTTGCAATCCCCTCCCTGTGGTTACATAATGGAAATACCAAAGGCTTTCTGCTCGCTGAGACAGATTTAAGCCGTATGCTGGAGGCCGGCTTTGATTCCCGCGATGAAAATTATTACTTGATTGACATATGGAATTATAGTGAACAGCGAAATTATTAGATCGAAGTTTGAAGAAGGTAAAACAATATGAAATATAAAGTTAAAATAACTGTCATTGATAAAAAACTTTATCCTGAATTGCAACAACAATATTGCCATGACCCTAATTCGGGTATCTGTCCTTGCTATAATGTGGGAGATGAATTTGTATTTTATCGTGATGATGAAAGAGATGATTTCTGGCATATGGGTTTGAATACGTTAATTAAGACCAGTGGTAATGCAGATACAGTTGCAGGCGGACCTAAAATGCCATTTTGTTCCGAAGCATGGGACGCTATTTCACGTTATATTTATACCGGACTTCAAGGCGGCTCTATCATGAAAGGTTGGATGAGAGAAGAAAACACCATGATTACCTGCTGCTCGGACGGAACAAGGCCTGTAATTTTCAAAATTGAGCGAATTGACTACGAATAAAAATCTGGAACTTTTAGTTTATGCAACCGGAACACAGACCATTAGGAGGAAAAATGATTTTATACAGACCTGTTGGCTCAAAAGAATTGGAGCTGATAAAGAAAAGCAATTATCGCAGATTTCCACCGAGATTAGTGGAACAGCCTATTTTTTATCCAGTCCTGAACGAACAGTACGCAACGGAGATTGCTTCCAGCTGGAATGTAAAATATAATGAAGACCACAGAGGTTATGTCACAAAGTTTGAGGTAGACGACCAATATTGCGGACAGTTTGAAGTCCATCGAGGCTCGGGGGCCCGCACCATAAGGAGTTATGGGTTCCAGCCGAAAAACTGGATGAATTTAATGAGCATATCATCGGGGAAATACATATCATCAGCGAATTTTCAGATAGATAATATGTTATCCTGTAAAACCGGTGTGGCCTCGGAAGCAATGAGAGGGCTATCAGGAATAGGGAGTTTAACCAGAAAGGAGGTCCAGAGAATCATTGGAATACAAAGTGAATGACCAGGGGCTTAACGCTTCCGTATTTATCCCTTTTGTCAATAAAGTATGGCCTGGAGATTATGATGAAGAGAAAACGCAGTCAGCATTGTCAAAAACACTGAACATAAGCGCTTACGAAAATAACGTACTTGTAGGCTGCCTGCGGATTCTTTCAGACGGCTATTTCTTTGGCACAATTACAGAACTGCTTGTTCTTCCCGAATATCAGAAACGTGGTATCGGCAGCAAGCTCCTCCAGCTTGCTAAGGATAATACGCCAACCATGCTGTATTTTGGCGCACAGCCGGGAGTTGAACCGTTCTACGAAAGGAACGGTTGCCAACGGAGCCTGCAATCCTACACAATAAGGGGCATAAAATGACCAATTACACATTTGAAGAGATAAAAGGATTGTTATTAAAAAGCATCCAGGAACATGATTTTGAATCAGAATTACGCTTATGCTTTCATGACAACCCGAATGAATACATGATTATAATTTATGACGACCACTGCTCTTTTCAGCGGTGCGGCAATCCAAAAGAGGCAAGCGGCAAGTACAACTACGAATCATTGGATGAGCTGTATAAAGCCCAACAGGTTGATGGGATTGTTTTGGAAAGGGACTGGGGGAAAATTAAAGAGTTGCAGTGTACGGATTTTGACATATTGGGCCTATGGGACTAATGGAGGGATAGCCATATGACAGCAGAAGAAGTCTTTTGCGAGTTAAGCGATAAATATGGTGATGATTTTAACTGGCATATGCTGCCACTCTCAAATCATACATTTACAGCGGAGCTAAAGAAAGAAATCGGCAATCGTCACTTCCTCTATCATAAACAGATATGGGCGGTAGCCAAATGTGATTCAAACGATGATGTATTGTATCTGGCTGATAGTGGCGAAGGCATAGACATATATTATATTTTCCATTTAACTTATTCTGAATGTAATGCGGATGGATTTCCCCGGTATAAAGAGTTTGAAGGGATAAATGCTGTAAAAGAATATATTGAACAATCAATATGACAAACCGAAATTACAGAAAGCGGGAAGAAACAATGAGCAAATATAACGCCCTATGGAAATATGTACAGAAAAACGGAAGCCCATCATTCAAGCTTACTTTTGAAGAAATACAGGAGATTGCAGGCATCCCCATAGACCACTCTTTCTTGAATTACAAAAAAGAACTGACGGACTACGGCTATCAGGTCGGTAAGATTTCCATGAAGGAACAGACGGTCATTTTCAACAGAATGGATTGATAAACAGGGTGTTCGAGGTGATAAATACTTATGGAATCAACAGAAGAAAAACCAGCTGGGCAGGAATGGCAATGGTGCCTGGTCGGGAATATCGTCGGGGAACATAAATACGGGGAAACGGACGAAATTCCGGCAACGAGCTGTGTGGCCGTATCCACTGCCATATAGATGCTGGGGCGTCCCACAACCACAGAACGGTCAAACCGGGACACCAGGTAAATGTCGGCCTCGGTGGCGTCCATCTGGAACGCGCCCACCCGGTCCTTCCACCTCATGGTGGAGCCATACAATGGCCGCTCATTCCTCTGGTAATTGGAGAGCCCTCCCCTGGAGACACTGCACTTGATGGACTTGCTGTATCCATGCCTGTAGTAATAATGTTCAAAGCTGTACCATGAAGGGACTACCTCCATCAGCTTCCCATCCGGCGTCATATACCGGGATGCCAGCATGTGGTCGTATGTATCCCTTAGGGACATCTTCTTTGCGCTGAAATAGAACTTCCGTATGGCCCAGTCAAAATTCCTTACGTCCCTATCTTTTCCTCTTTCCCTTCCCCCCTTTCTCCATGAGCACCAGCCTTGCCAGATATTTGTAATACAGTCCCCAGTATCCGTTTCCTTGTGGTCCCGTTTTCTTCTGCAATCCTCTTTGCCATGGCCAGCCACGATTTCCCGTCAACGATGTAAATGGAATCCTCCAGCAGCGGTTCAATCAACGCAAGCCTCTTCATTTCCGCCTCTGTCAGATGCTTTGCCTGCTCCAGGGCAACCCTGTACCCCTCCGGCATCTCTACCTTCTCACAGGCCTCCAGGAAAGCAGCCGTGATGTATTGCGGCGCCCCAGGCTCGTCATAGGAGATGACCCAGGCCCCATGGTCCAGGGCAATCAGCCTCTTGAACAATTCCCCATTCATCCTAAAAAACAACCTCATCCCCTCCTCTGTCTATGACCACGATTTTCCAGTCATCCACGTCAAGCTGCTTCCAGTACCTGCGCGACAGCTCCAGCTTCTGGATGGCAGATTTCTTAACCAGCTGCGCCACTGATACCACTTCCCGTATACCCGTAGTCCCATCCGCATTCTCAATCCAGAAGTCCGAAGCCCAGGCTATCCCGAAGCATTCCGGACGTATCCCCAGCCTTGAGACCTCTTCCATAAAACCCGGGTCCAATGGCAGGATGCATTTATACTTCACCACATGGGGGCTGGCCTCCAGAAGGTCTGCATATGCTTTTGCGTCCTTGCTGTGTACCGACATCAAAGACTTATTCTTTTCACTGTAAAACTGTATATCCCTATACTTTGACTCCGTTTTATCCATATATGCCTCCTTGCTCCATGTGCCCTATTCCGGGCGCTCAATTACCTCATAGCTGCGGAAGGCACCACACTTCGGGCATGGGGCGACATCCCTTCTTTCCAGCATTTCCTCTGTTGCCTCACTTATCTCCCTATCACAGCAGCCCACCCTTATCCTGGGGAACCTACGCCCCTCCACCACCTCTGGCCGGAACCTCCTATTGAATGCAATGTAATCAATCCATCCCTCACTGTCGAATATCCGGTGACTGTGCAGCTCCAACGCCTCCTTGTGCAAATCAAAGCCATACCTTGGATAATGCATCTCCTCCCTGCACCACACTTCCAGCGCCTCCAAGAGCCACGTCTCCCCATGCAGCCCAATGACCTGTTCCGCCAGCTGATACCAAAGGTCTTCCCTGATGTCCCCGATTTGCGTCTGGACCCCATTGCGCAGGGAACGTTTCTTTTGCCTCCCAAACCCGTCTGGTTCACTTATCCCAGTCCCGTACATGAAGCGGATGTCCTCAATACCAAGAGAAGGGATGTCGATGCCCGAGAGGGAATTGATTTGCCGTCTTTCCATGAAAATCCTCCTTTCCGGAATTAATCCGAGTTTTTGCACCTATTAATTTGAGTTTTTGCAATTAATCCGAGTTTTTGCCGAAAAAGCCCTTTTCACATGCAAAAACTTGAATTAATTCTAATTCAAAATGCAAAAACTCGGATTAATTCTAATTAATTCAAGGGTCTATGTTGTTGTGCCATTTAAAATAGGCATATTGTCCCACAAAATAGCACATATATAACAGACAGCAGCCTCCCGGCCCTCTGCCTCCTGCTTTCGCATCCAGAATTTCTGCCCTCTGGCACTCTCATAGCCCTTCCCTCTGGCCCCCTTTTTCCTCCCCCTCGCCCTCCGGCCCCAGGTAGCCCCAACCGCCACCAAAGCCTTTGTTTACAAGGGGTTCCAGCCTTTTGTCTCTTATTCTTCTCCCTATTTTTAACGGCAGAATGGCCCTGGGCAGGGCAAATCGGCCGATGGCCCCGGGGAATGCCGGGACAAGGGGCCTGGAGATTTTAGGCGCAAAAAAAGGGACCCAAAGTATGGTTTTCACATACCTTAGGTCCTTATTTTTGATATTTTAGCCCCAAAATGGTGCTGTTTTGTGGGCCAACATGCTATTTTAAGTGGCACATCAACAACAATTACATTCCATCTGCTTAGCTACCTCAGCAGCAAAGTCCTCGCTCTTCTTCTCCAGACCTTCGCCGGTCTCGAAACGAATGAACTTCTTTACCTTGATGGATGCGCCGTTAGCCTTGGCTACAGCTGCAACATACTGGGAAACGCTCTGTTTGCCGTCTTCTGCCTTTACATAAACCTGGTCTAACAGACAGGTTTCTTTCAGCTCTTTGTTGATACGACCCTTTACCATGCCCTCGATGATCTTATCGTTGGCATCCGGCTTCTCATTCTTAGCTGCCGCTGTAAGGATTTCTGTCTCTTTTGCAATATAATCAGCGCTTACTTCGTCTCTGCTGGTGAACATTGGCTTTAAGGCTGCTGCCTGCATAGCCACATTCTTAGCCATATCCTTGATGTCATCGTTAACAACATCTGTCTCTACGTCTACCAGGACGCCAATCTTTCCGCCTGCATGGATATAGGATGCAACAAAACCATTTGCCTCCTCAACCTGCTCAAAACGACGGATATTCATGTTCTCACCGATAATGGCAATCTGGGAAGCAAGTGCTTCCTTTACGGACAATGTCTCGTCCTTAGCCCATCTCTCCTCCATGAATGCATCTAAATCCTTAGCGGAAGTGGTAAGCGCCTGTGCTGCAACATCTGCAACATAT
>ENA-OQCB01001025-OQCB01001025.1-human-gut-metagenome-genome-assembly--contig:-NODE-1025-length-11699-cov-4.614414_pt1 | contig 11699 bp, 9 predicted proteins | sample MGYA00242493_ERZ504568 | MGnify/ENA primary metagenome ERZ504568 (study PRJEB26092, sample SAMD00036229) | human gut metagenome | host: Homo sapiens | study: EMG produced TPA metagenomics assembly of...
TTTTGTAACGCTTTTTATGAGGAATAGGCTTAGAACCCATAAATTTAGAACAGCATCGTTGTGGAATTTTTACTATGGCGCAACGGATCTCACCCGTTGTGATGGCTTTAACGGCCTTACTAATGATTGAAAAACGAGAATAGATAGAATTATATAAATAATGAATATGGATAAACAAATGTTGAGAACTACTATTACCCAATTAAGGCAAATTGCATTGTTTGCAGTAGGGGTGTCTTTATTAACTGCTTGTGGAAACAAGCAAAGCGGTATGAAGTTAGGGGATAATGAATTTGCGGTCCTTGCTGTTAATTCGACAACAAGCGACCAGACGACTTCCTATCCGGCCACGATCAGAGGTACGCAGGATATCGAGGTACGCCCCCAAGTTTCGGGTTTTATTGTTAAGTTATGTGTGGATGAAGGAGCAACTGTTCGTAAGGGGCAGGCTTTGTTCCAGATTGATCCGACCCAGTATGCTGCTGCGGTTGGACAGGCGAAAGCCGCTGTCGAGATGGCAAAAGCCAATGTCGCAACTTTGACTTTGACCGAAAAGAACAAAAAAGCTTTGTTCGATCAGAAAATTATCAGTGATTTTGAATATCAGACAGCGGTCAACCAACTCATGTCTGCCAAGGCAAGCCTGGCTCAGGCGGAAGCTTCTTTGGTAAGCGCGAATCAGAATTTATCATTCTGTACGGTGACGAGTCCGTCGAATGGCGTTGTCGGTACATTCCCGTATCGTATCGGTAGTTTGGTCAGCCCCTCTGTTGCACAGCCGTTGACAACCGTATCCGAAATCAACGATGTGTATGTTTATTTCTCTATGACGGAGAAAGAGTTGTTGCGCCTGACAAGAGCCGGAGGCACATTGAAAGAACAATTGGAAAAGATGCCGGCTGTTCGCTTGCAACTGTCCGACGGAACTACCTATCAGTCGGAAGGTAAGATCGATGCCGTTAGTGGCGTGATTGACCAGTCTACCGGATCTGTCAGCATGCGTGCTGTTTTCCCGAATGATAAAAATATCCTGAGAAGCGGCGGTACCGGTAACATCATATTCCCGTATACGATGGATGGGATCATTATTATCCCTCAGTCTGCAACCGTTGAAATCCAAGACAAGAAGTTCGTTTTTGTTTTGCAGGCGGACAATTCTGTAAAAAATACGGAGATTCAGATCTCCAATTTGGATGACGGAAAGAATTACCTGGTGACGAATGGTTTGAAATCCGGCGACAAAATCGTGATTGAAGGCGTACAGAATCTCCGTGACGGCCAGGCTATCGAGCCGATCACCCCGGAACAGCAGAAAGCGAAATATGATCAGGCCTTGAAAGATCAGAACGAAGGTAATCTGAAGACCGCTTTTAATTAATAACTCCCATTTTGTTCGTTAAAAACAGAAAATATGAAATTAGATAGATTTATAAACCGCCCGGTGCTCTCAACGGTGATCTCCGTCCTGATTGTCATACTGGGTATATTAGGCTTGCTGTCCTTGCCTATTACCCAATATCCGGATATCGCCCCTCCAACCGTTTCGGTGAGAGCGACTTATACGGGTGCAAACGCACAGACGGTATTGAATAGTGTGATTGCGCCGCTGGAAGACCAGATCAATGGTGTGGAGAACATGATGTACATGACTTCCAATGCCTCCAACAACGGATCTGCCGATATTTCCATTTATTTTAAGCAGGGAACCGATCCCGACATGGCTGCCGTAAACGTGCAGAACCGTGTTTCTATGGCACAAGGTTTGTTGCCCGCTGAAGTAACCAAGATCGGTGTGACAACTCAGAAACGTCAGAATTCCATGCTGATCGTGTTCTCCGTCTATGATGCAGAGGACCGTTACGACCAGCGATTCATCGAGAACTATGCCAAGATCAACCTGATCCCGGAAGTACAGCGTGTGCCCGGTGTGGGGGATGCGAATGTGTTAGGAACCGACTACTCCATGCGTATCTGGCTGAAACCGGATGTGATGGCACAGTACAATTTGGTTCCGAATGATGTTGCCGGTGTCCTGGCCGAGCAGAACGTGGAAGCTGCTCCCGGTTCGTTCGGTGAGCAGGGTAACCAGAGCTTCCAGTATACGATCCGTTATAAGGGACGTTTGCAAGAAGTGAACGAATTTGAAGACATGGTCGTAAAAGCCTTACCGGATGGTGAAGTCCTCCGCATGAAGGATATTGCCGATATCGAATTGGGACGTCTGACTTATAATTTTGTCAATAAAGTAAACGGTCATAGTGCCGTAACCTGTATCGTTTACCAGATGGCAGGAACCAATGCGACGGAAACCATCAATAATATCCAGAACCTGCTGGAAGAAACAGAAAAGATATTGCCTCCGGGCTTGAAGATCGACGTCGGTATGAATGCCAACGACTTCTTGTATGCTTCTATCCATGAGGTGCTCAAGACATTGATCGAAGCCTTCATCCTGGTATTCATTGTTGTGTATATCTTCTTGCAGGATTTACGTTCGACTTTGATTCCGGCTATCGCGATCCCGGTTGCGTTGATCGGTACGTTCTTCATGCTGTCGCTGATCGGCTTTAGCTTGAACTTGCTGACTCTTTGTGCCATGGTGCTCGCCATTGCGATTGTGGTCGATGATGCGATCGTGGTCGTCGAGGGTGTCCATGCCAAACTGGACCAGGGTTACAAATCGGCGAAATTGGCTTCTATCGATGCCATGAACGAGTTGGGTGGTGCTATCGTCTCCATCACGTTGGTCATGATGTCCGTGTTTATCCCGGTAAGTTTCATGAGCGGTACGGCCGGTACATTCTATCGCCAGTTTGGTTTGACAATGGCTATCTCGATCGGTTTGTCCGCATTGAATGCCTTGACGCTGAGTCCGGCTCTGTGTGCGATGTTCTTGAAGCCGCACGAAGAAGGACATGAGAAGAAATCGACTTTCGTCTCCCGTTTCCACTCTTCCTTCAATGCCGCATACGATTCTTTGCTGAACAGCTATAAAAAACGCGTCGTATTCTTTATACAGAAGAAATGGCTTTCGTTCGGTATCGTTGCCGGATGTATCGTCCTGCTCGTTGTTTTGATGAATGCGACTCCGACAGGTATGGTTCCGAATGAAGATACCGGTACGATCATGGGCGCAGTGACACTACCTCCGGGAACATCCCAGGAACGTACGATAGAGGTGATGAACAAGGTGGATAGCCTGATCGCTGCCGACCCGGCGGTCAAATCACGTACGGCCGTCATCGGTTTCAGTTTTATCGGTGGCCAGGGACCTTCTTATGGTTCGTTCATCATCAAGTTGAAAGACTGGGAGGAACGTTCAATGATGCAGAGTTCGGATATTGTGTATGGCAGTTTGTTCATGCGTGCGCAAAAGATTGTGAAGGATGCACAGGTGCTGTTCTTTACTCCGCCTATGATCCCAGGGTATTCCGCATCCAGTGATATCGAGTTGAACATGCAGGATAAGACTGGTGGTGATCTGGAAAAATTCTTCGATGTGACGAAGCAATATATGGCTGCTTTGACAGCGCGTCCTGAAATCAAGTCGGCACAGAGTACCTTCAACCCTAACTTCCCGCAGTATATGATCGATATCGATGCGGCTGCCTGTAAGAAAGTAGGGATCAGTCCGAGTGATATTCTGGCAACCATGCAGGGATATTACGGTGGTTTGTATGCCTCCAACTTCAACCGTTTCGGTAAGATGTACCGTGTGATGGTCCAGGCTGATCCGGCTTTGCGTACCAATTTGGAATCGTTGAAGAATATCAAAGTCCGCAATGGAAACGAAATGGCTCCAATCTCGCAGTTCGTGTCTATCAAGAAAGTGTATGGACCGGATATTATCAGCCGTTTCAATATGTATACATCTATTAAAGTGATGGTTGCGCCGGCGGATGGATACACCAGTGGCCAGGCATTGAAAGCGATCGAGGAGGTTGCCGGTACGACACTTCCGACCGGTTTCGGATACGAGTTGGGTGGTATGGCGCGTGAAGAGGCTGAAACCAGCGGCAGCACGACCGGTTTGATCTTCCTGCTCTGTTTCGTCTTCGTTTATTTGCTGCTGAGCGCCCAGTATGAAAGTTATATTCTGCCGTTGGCAGTATTGCTTTCCATTCCGTTCGGTTTGATGGGTAGCTTCCTGTTCGTACAGGGATGGGCTGCTTTGGGTAATATCCCGGCTTTGAAGATGATCTTAGGTACGATGTCCAACAATATCTATATGCAGATCGCCTTGATCATGTTGGTAGGTTTGTTGGCGAAGAACGCCATCCTGATCGTAGAGTTTGCCCTCGACCGTCGCCGTATGGGTATGAGTATCACGTGGGCTGCCGTTTTAGGTGCTGCCGCTCGTCTACGTCCTATCCTGATGACATCGTTGGCTATGGTAGTCGGTCTGTTGCCTATGATGTTCGCGTTCGGTGTAGGTGCTCACGGTAACCGTACTTTGGGTACTGCCGCCATCGGAGGTATGTTCATCGGTATGATCTTCCAGATTTTTATTGTTCCGGTTTTGTTTGTGGTATTCCAGTACTTGCAGGAGAAATTCAAACCTATCGAATGGGAAGATTTGGATAACAGCGATATGAATACGGAAATAGAACAGTACGCAAAAACAAAATAAGAGATGACAATGAAGAAACAGATTATATATATGGTATGTGCAACCGCTCTTTTGAGCAGTTGCCATATCTATAAAGCATATGACCGTCCGGATACGATCGAAACTTCCGGTATCTACCGTGATCCGGTCTCTGCCACCGACACGTTGGCAGCAACAGATACGGCCAATATGGGAAACCTGCCCTGGAAGGAAGTTTTTCGTGATCCTAAATTGCAGGCCTTGATCGAAGAGGGATTGGCAAACAATGTGGATATGCAAGCCGCTATTCTGAGGGTAGAGGAGGCCAAATTGTTGCTGACTTCCGCTCGCCTGTCTTTCCTCCCTTCTTTGAATCTGGCTCCGCAAGGAACCATAACCAAAATGGAAAATACGGGGTATGTAAAAGCCTATACCTTGCCGGCGGCAGCCAGCTGGGAAGTCGATTTGTTTGGTAAACTATTGAATGCGAGCCGCGGGCAGAAAGCCGCTTACTTGCAGAGCCAGTACACGCAGCAAGCGATACGCTCGCAGCTGATCGGCGGAATCGCCAATGCCTACTTCACTCTGTTGATGTTGGACCGCCAGGTGGAGATTACTTCCAAGACGGTAGATATCTACAAAGAAAATGTGTGGGCTATGGAGGCGATGAAGGTTGCCGGCATGACAACAGAAGCCGCAGTCGTCCAGATGCGTGCCGTGTACCATCAGGTATCCGGTTCGTTGATCGAACTGAAGCGTCAGGTGCGTGAAGTGGAGAACTCCTTATCTGTATTGCTAGCGAAAGCACCGCAGCCTATCGACCGCAGTACGCTTGAAGACCAGGTGATGCCAGAAGAGCTGATGGCTGGTGTTCCTTTGCAGTTGTTGGAAAACCGTCCGGATGTGAAGGTGGCCGAGATGACATTGGCCAGCGCTTATTATACGACTAATAAGGCCCGTGCCGCTTTTTATCCGGGAATCAATATTACGGCGACAGCCGGTTGGACGAATGGTTCGGGTGTTACGGTTTCCAATCCGGGACAGTTTATGTTTCAGGCGTTGGCTTCGTTGGCACAGCCTATCTTTAACAATGGTAAGCTGGTGGCCAACCTGAAAATCTCAAAAGCGGAAGAACAGATTGCCAAGATGAACTACCAGCAGACGATTCTGGAAGCGGGAAAGGAAGTGAGTGACGCTTTGCATCTTTATGATGCTACCAATAGAAAACTTATCCAGGACAAGGCTCAGATAGAAGAGTTGGAAAAGGCGGTAACCTATACTAATGCTTTGTTCCAATCCGGACAGTCCACTTATCTGGAAATTCTTTCTGCCCAGCAGAGTCTGCTCAGTGCGCAGTTGACGGAAGTCTCCGACAATGTCCAGCGTATGCAGGCTGTTATCAATTTATATAGTGCCGTCGGTGGCGGAAGAGAGTAAAAAGCAATTGACAATTTAAAAGGTGATTATTATGATTAGTCCGTTAGCTTATGTAGATGCAAGCGCGAAGTTAGGAGCGAACGTAACCGTCCATCCGTTTGCATACATCGATAAGAATGTAGAAATCGGTGATGACTGCGAGATCATGCCTCATGTCAGTATCATGAGTGGAACCCGTATGGGAAAGAGGAACCGCATCTTCAATGGTGCTGTCATTGCTGCCGAACCGCAGGATTTTAACTATAAGGGAGATGATACGATCGTCGAAATCGGAGATGACAATGTGATCCGTGAAAACGTAGTGATCAACCGTGCGACCAATTCTGACGGGAAGACGGTTATCGGTAATGGCAATTTCCTGCATGAAGGCGTGCATGTTTCCCACGACACGCATATCGGCAATCACAGTGTGTTCGGATACGGGAGCAAGATTTCCGGCAACTGCATGATTGAAGATTATGTGATTTTCGGAGGTAACGTGCTGGTGAGCCAGGGATGTCGTGTCGGAACCTGGTCGATGACGCAGACCGGTTGCCGCTTCCGCAAGGATGTGCCTCCTTATATCGTGGCTGCATTGGAGCCGACGACCTATTACGGGGTAAACTCCGTAATCCTGATGCACGAAGGCATGAGCGAAAAGATCGTAAAACATATCAGTCATGCTTACCGTATCATCTATCAAGGTAACACCAGTATATTCGATGCCTTGCTGATGATTAAGGACCAGGTGCCGATGAGCGACGAAATCCAGCATATCATCGACTTCATCAGTGCTTCGAAATTGGGCATCATCAAATAAAATAGGATTATCCGACAGAAAAGAAAGAGTTGTTCTTTATGGAGCAGCTCTTTTTTTATTTATCTTTGTTGAGTTTTATATTCTCAATGTCTAATCTAAAAATGAAATGTAACATGAAAAACTTATTTAAATCGTTTGTGGTTCTTTTAGCAGTTATGGCTGCTGTCCCTTCTTTTGCGCAAAAAGCGAATAACACGTTGACTGAAAAAGAAAAGAAACAAGGTTGGACTTTGCTGTTCAACGGGAAAGATTTTACCGGTTGGAGACAATGTAACAGTACCGGTATGGCATCGAACTGGGTAATCGAAGACGAGGCGATGAAAGTCTTTACCGCTCCGGGCAAAAAACCTGGACACGGTGCAGGAGGCGATATCCTGTATAAGGAAAAGAAGTTCAAGAACTTTGAGCTGTCTGTAGATTGGAAAACCAGTAAAATGGGAAATTCAGGTATCTTCTATTATGTACGCGAAGTTCCGGGCAAACCGATCTATTATGCAGCTCCCGAAGTACAGGTGCTGGATAATGTGGATGCTACCGACAACAAGCTGGCAAACCACCTTGCCGGTTCTTTGTATGATATGCTCCCTGCCGATCCGAAAACGGTAAAACCTGCCGGCGAATGGAACACGATCGTGATCAAAGTGAAGGATGGCAAAGTGACGCATACCCAGAATGGTAAAAAGGTCGTTCAGTATACTTTGTGGAGCAAAGAGTGGGATGATATGGTTGCCAACAGCAAATTCAAAGATTTCCAAGGTTTCCAGGAAGGCATTTCCCATGAAGGGTATATCGGCTTGCAGGATCATGGTTATCCGATCTGGTTCCGCAATATCAAGATTCGGGAATTGAAGTAAGTTCTTACCAAGGGAAATAATAAACCAATTGGACAATGTATCAAATGTCTTAAGATTCTAAGACAAAAAAGAGGATAATCCATCACGGACTATCCTCTTTTCTATATTATCAAACCTTTTTCCGATTATTAGAGAGCGCCGACTTCTTTCAAAGCTTCGTTTGTCTTGTGAACGGCTGCTGCACTCTTGGCGAAGAGTTCTTTTTCTTCGGCATTCAATTCCAGTTCAACGATCTTTTCGATACCATTCTTGCCCAAGATAACAGGAACACCGATGCAAAGGTCGGATTCTCCGTATTCACCTTCCAGATAAACAGAGCAAGGAACCATCTTCTTTTGGTTGTGGATGATAGATTCAACAACGTAAGCTCCTGCTGCACCCGGTGCATACCATGCAGAAGTACCCAACAGCTTAGTCAGTGTCGCACCGCCTACCATAGTGGAAGCGACAACTTCCTGCAGTTTTTCTGCGCTCAACAGCTTGCTTACGGGAATGCCTTTGTAAGTAGCCAGACGAGCCAGCGGGATCATAGTCGTGTCACCGTGACCACCGATTACCATGCCTTCGACTTCGTTGGCATTGCAACCTAAAGCCTGAGACAAGAAATATTTGAAACGAGAGCTATCCAGAGCACCACCCATACCGATGATACGGTTCTTCGGCAAGCCTAAAGACTTCAATGACAAATAAGTCATTGTATCCATCGGGTTAGAGATAACTACCAAGATTGCGTTCGGAGAGTATTTCAAGATGTTTTGAGCTACGCTCTTAACGATACCAGCGTTAACACCGATCAGTTCTTCGCGAGTCATACCCGGTTTACGAGGAATACCTGAAGTGATGACAACAACGTCAGAGTTAGCCGTTTTTTCGTAGTCGTTTGTGCAACCAACAACTGTAGTATCGAAACCAAGCAGTTGAGCGGTCTGCATCATATCCATTGCTTTACCTTCGGAAACACCTTCCTTAACGTCAAGCATTACAACTTCGTCTGCCACTTCATTGAAGGCAAGAACATTTGCGCAAGTAGCACCTACATTACCGGCGCCAACAACTGTTACTTTAGACATAATAATAAGTTTTATATGTTTTACTTATAATAATATTTCCATCTCTCTTAAAAGTGAGACAAAGGTACAACCTATTACGAAATAAAGAAATATTTCCGTAAATATTTTGCACCTCCCTCGGTTAAATTTATGATTTATAATTTATGATTTATGATTTATCATCGACGCATAAATCATAAATCATAAATTATTACCTCTTCTCACTCCACATAAAGCACCAGCCCCTTCAAATATTCCCCTTCCGGATGGTAAATGTTGACCGGATGGTCGGCGGGTTGTGTCAGTTGGTGCAGGATACGGACACTGCGTCCGGACTGGGCGGCGGCACTGAACACGGCCAGACGGAAGTTCTCCTTGCTTACCACCTGCGAGCAGGAGAAGGTGAACAGGATGCCTCCCGGTTTGATCTTTTCGAAAGCGATGGCATTCAGTTTGCGATATCCCTGCAAAGCGTTGCGCAATACGTTTTTATGTTTGGCGAAAGCGGGCGGGTCCAGGATGATGAGGTCGTAGTTGCTTCCCATCTTTTCGAGATACTTGAAAGCGTCTTCCGCATAAGCCTCGTGGCGAGGATCACCCGGAAAGTTCAGTTCCACGTTCTTGTTGGTCAGCGAGATCGCTTTGGCGGAGCTGTCGACCGAGTGAACGACTTTGGCGCCTCCGCGCATGGCGTAGAACGAGAATCCGCCAGTATAGCAGAACATGTTCAGTACGGAGCGATCTTTGGCATAGCGTTCCAAGAGCGAACGGTTTTCACGCTGGTCGACAAAGAAACCTGTCTTTTGCCCCTTTTGCCAGTCGACGCAGAATTTCAAGCCGTTCTCAAGTGCGATGTCCTCCACTTCGCCACCGTACAGGTAGCCGTCTTCGCTGCCCAGGTTGGCTTTGTAAGGCAAGGTCGCTTCCGATTTGTAATATATATTTTGTAAAGAATCTCCCAAAACGGCTTTTAAGGCGTCGGCAATCTGGTGGCGGGCATAGTGCATGCCGACAGAATGTGCCTGCATGACGGCGGTGTGGGCATACATGTCGATGACCAGTCCCGGAAGATTATCTCCTTCGCCATGCACCAACCGGTATGTATTATTGTTCTCCACTCCGGCAAGTTCCAATGCTTGGCGCAGTGTGTAAGCGATACGGATGCGTTCTTCCCAGAAAGCGGCATCTATCGTGACCGGTTTGAAAGATAAGATGCGTACGGCGATGCTGCCTATCTGATAATGTCCGATACCTAAAAAACGTCCGTTCGTACCATAAACTTCTACCAAGTCGCCTTCTTCCGGTTCACCTTCGATCGTCTGAATGGCGCCGGAGAATACCCACGGATGGAAACGTAGCAACGATTCCTCTTTTTTCGGTTTGAGAAATACTTTACACTCCTTCATTTATATCTGTTTCAATTGATTGTATATTTTCAGGCAGGCCCATGCGTCGAGGGCTGCATATTTTTTCTGCGCGTCGCTGAGGACGTCGGCTTCCCAGTTGCTCAAACGCTGTCCTTTCGAGATCTTCTTGTTGAAAAGGATGGCGTATATCTTTTGCAGGCTGGCATCTTCGATCCCGAATTGTCCGACATAATTCTGCAAGTCCAGGAAGTTGGCGGGTTGTATGTCCTTGCGCTTTTGCATCGCGCCGAAATCGTCGCGTAGCGAAAGGCCGATCTTCTGCACCTTTTCGTTTGCCAGAAATTCTTCGAGAACTTTCGGAATATCGATCCGGTTCAGGCGGAACAGGAAACAAGCCTCATCGGTCGAAATCTGCATAAGCGATATTTTGTAGCGTTGCCCTTTCTTGAAACTCGGACGGGTTTCCGTGTCGAATCCGACGGCCTGGAACTCGGAGAGGTAGCTGACCGCTTTCTCCGTATCCTTCAATGTGTCGATCACGATGATCCGCCCGGTAAATTCCTCTAAGGGAAGCTCGGATATAGCCTCTTTTGTTATCGAATGTGTATATTGTTGTGTCATTCTTCTTCGTTGGTTTCTAAAAACTCTTCATCGCTGTATCGCACGGCGTGGAGCGCTTTTAATGCGTTTAATAATTGTTGTCCCCAGAATTCGCTGAAATTTTTACGACACAATACGATTGCCCCGAGCATCACTTCTTCATTGCCCTGGCGGAACAGAGAGATGAAATTACCCGTATCCTGATAAACATCGGCCAGATTCTCCGAGATAAAGGCGGCGATCGGCGTGTCGCTATATTGCATATCCGGATGGAACGTTTCGAGGTAAGAGTCTTTCTCTCCGAGCAGTCCGGCAATCCGGTTGCGGACCGATTCGTACATGTCTTCCGTGACAGTCAGCTCTGGCTCTGCATCCTCCTCTTCTTCCGCTTCGGGTAGGAGGGTGGCTTTCAGATACAACAAGGGCAAGATCTTGACTGCCTTATCCAAAAAATCAAAAAGACCAGTATTGCCGGCATTCTCGACAAATGTACAAAATTCCAGTGCAACTGTTACGAATTCCAGCGTGTTGCGTTCGTATATCGGGTTGTTCTCTTTTTCCATGCTGATTATCTTAGTCGATACCTTGCGTTTATAATCTGCAAAAGTAGCAATTTTTTCTTTGTAAAGCTAATATAGGGAACCGTACCGCACCGAAATTCCTTTATCTTGGCAGGCTCGGTGGCAAACCATTGCGATCTGTTTCGACTTTGATGCAAGTGTAATCTGTTTTCGACGTTGTCGTGTACATATTCGACATTGTCGAGAATATACACGGCATTGTCAAAAATATATTCGACATTGCCGAAAACAGATTACACTTGCATCAAAGGGCAAATGCATTGGGAATTATCCGTATCTTTATGAGGTTGTTTTTATAAGTAAAAAGAGGTGAGAATGTCTGCGGCAAGAAATGTTTTGTGATGCAGTTGCCGGGGAAAAACTTTGAAAAAAGGCGGTAAGGGAAATACGAATGTCGTAGGGAACTTAAAATTTTCTATGTACA
>ENA-OQCB01001026-OQCB01001026.1-human-gut-metagenome-genome-assembly--contig:-NODE-1026-length-11694-cov-3.022132_pt1 | contig 11694 bp, 15 predicted proteins | sample MGYA00242493_ERZ504568 | MGnify/ENA primary metagenome ERZ504568 (study PRJEB26092, sample SAMD00036229) | human gut metagenome | host: Homo sapiens | study: EMG produced TPA metagenomics assembly of...
TAACCGACTCTTTGCAACCAATAGAAATGCGCATAGCCGGTTCCTGAAAAAAATAGGCAATCACACAGGCAACAAGCAGAATCCACAGTGACGTAAATCCATACAGCGCACCCTGCTGAGAAGCTGTCGTCACCGTTCCCGGACCAATAATTGCAGCTGACATAATTGCCCCTGGTCCCATCGCTTTTATATAATCTTTCAAAGTCAGTTTTCCTTCAGACATAATCTGCCTCCTCCACTTAAACTCCCTGTTTCCCGTATATGCTTAAATTATTGCCTAGCATAAAACAGTCATGCTCTCAGGGTATTCTAATCATTTCGAGTATCGCTCTATGTTTAAAATTTCATGGGCCCATTTCAATTTTTACATATACAACAGTTACCTAGCAAAACTCACATCTAGCCAAAATCATTTACACGAATTCAAAAATCTTAGGCTTTAAAAAATTAATAAGCGTAGTTGCTGCCAATCTTGACGTATTCTGCGTCAAATCTAAATTCGGAGCTACCTCTACCACATCAATTCCACCAACATTATACTTCGACAGTTCTGACGCAATCTGCAACAGCTCGCACGCAGTAATACCTCCATAGATAAAAGATCCAGTGCCACAGGCGTATGCTTGATCCACAACATCAATATCAATCGTCACATAAATGGTGTCGCAGTCTTTCCCTGCAATTTCAGCCGCTCTTTGTATCACAGCTGGAACACCGTCTCGTTTAATATCTTCTGTGGTAATAATCGTGCCTCCATTGTCAATTACATAGTTGTAGGCTTCTAGTCCTGTAGTCCCATTGATTCCGACCCATACCATGTTTTTTACATCGACACTTTCCAGCTCACTAATTCGCCTTGCCGGTGAGCCATGGTAATATTTTCCCCAGGTATCATTTTCGTTGTAAGCATCCAAATGAGAATCTACATGGATGTATCCAATCTTCGCTTTACGGCCAAGACGTGCCTGCATTCCTCTTTCAAATCCCTTCATCACTGGATAAGTAATGTAATGATCTCCACCTAAAGTGACAGGAAAAGCCTTCGCTGACACTACTTGACAGATTCCTTCCGCTATGCTCTCTGTGGTCTTTGCCACGTCGGAAGGATAGACTCTCAAATCTCCCGCATCTTTTACTACTCCAATCATATTTGACTTCATGCGCTTCTTCGTCACCACATCTATAACTTCTCCATCGATGGCCGTCAGATGATACAAAAAGTGACCTGACTCCTGACGAATTGCATTGGGAGCATACCTCGCACCTGGCCTGGAACCCAGCGTGGTATCATACGGCGCTCCAACTACCACGTAATCTCCCGCCGAAGCTTCCTCCGGCAATATGTACGGAGAGCGAAGAAATGTCGCAATTCCTGAAAACGATGGATAAGTAAACCTTTTGTCCATATAATCATCTCCTTATCATTAGCAGAAGCAATCAAAATGACTACCTCATAAAATAAATTTATCTGTTAAAACAACACACGACTTATCTTCAAAAAAAGTCCAATAATCGTAGGAATTGATGTATAAGTAAGCAAAATTACTACAATTGCAACAACTGCCATAGCAATATTCTGACGAACTGAGCTTGCACATTCTCCCAGTATTTTTCTTCTGTTTGCCAAAATAGAATTAAAATAACGCTTAAAGGCAAAATGAAAGTATTCAACACTTGAGCAGCCACAATAATCACCGTCGGCACAGTACCTCCCATTGCAAAAGTAACTATAATTGGAAAAGCCGCAATAATCAAAATAACATAGCCTGCTGGAGAAACTTTTCGGATTATCCTCGAATCCAAATGCCTCCTGCATCATAGGTGGAATACAGGAAGTCATGTAAACTGCCGATGAAAATCCTGCCGCCCAAAGCCCCAAAGCAAATAGTACAAAGGCATAGGTTCCTAAAACCGGTGTCAGCGCCTGAGCCATATCTGCCGCTGATGACACAGTAATTCCTCTTGGAAACAGATTCGTCGCTGCACAAATCGTAACAGCACAGGTAATAATTCCCGTCGCTACCATATTGAACCTCAAATCTTTGTGGGCAGCTTTCAAATCATTCACACCGCCAATCCATTTTTTCTTTGCAAGACTTGACATCGCAAAAGGAATATCTGGACATACTGTTGTGCCGATCAAGCCTAGTACTAATAATTTTCCACCGTCTGGTATATGTGGGACTAGCCCTTGGGCAATACCGGAAATACTTGGTCTCGATGCCAACCATCGTAATCAAAAATGCAAACATCATCAAGGCAACCAATCCAGTGTTTACATTTTCTAACACCTTATATTTTCCTACAAAAGCAATAATCACTGAGAAGACTGCCAATATCACAAGAGCTCCTTGTATGGATAGCGCTGGAATTAATAAATTAATTGCCATAGCTGCCCCCAAGTAATTTCCCGTCTGATAAGCCAAAGCTCCGACAAACAGTGCCACAAAAGTAACCTTTGCCAGAATGGGATTCATTCCCCGTATTCCCTCCAGCATAGTCGTGCGTGTTTTCAACGTCCATCTCAAACCAGGTTCATTTAAAATATATGCTAATATGGCACTAATTACAGAACACCACAGCAAAGCATACCCATACTGTGCCCCAGTACTGGAGGCAGTTGTTACTGTTCCCGGACCAATAATACTGGCTGCTATAATGATAGCCGGTCCAATGCAACGAAATACTCTGGTAATTCCCATTGCTTTTAGCACATTATTCTTTTTTTCCATATTGTTTTCTCCAATCCAAACACCTATTCTCAATGGGCTATCTCATTCCGTCTTTCCCTCCCAGTCTTTCCCATAACCTCTATGTCATTCTCTAAAATCTCATCTGCTCTTTCACCTTTACCCCTACAAACTGTACCGCTCTGGATGCCAAAACCAGCGTGGGGTCCAGCGCTGGCTGGGTAAACTTCCATCTCTGGAACGCCACTGGAAGTTCCGTACATCCCAGAACTAATACCTGTGCCCCTCTATGCAGAAGCTTATCCATTGCCCTCTCAAATTTTTTTGTATCAAGGCCATAGTTACCTGCTTTGACACCATCGTAGATAAGCTCCATCACAGATTCCTGTTCCTCGTCCGCAGGCAGCTCCAAAGAAATTCCCCGTTCTAGAAATGCTCTCTCGTACACCCCTGATTTCACCGTACCGTCTGTAGCCAGAAGTCCAACCTTTGTGATACCCATTTTCACCGTTGCGTCCGCAGTCTCTTCCAACATATTTAAAAAAGGAACGTCTACAAAGGGCAAAAGCTTCTTATAAAAATAGTGAGCTGTGTTGCAAGGCATAATCAAGACATCGGCCCCCATCCCTTCCAGACGGACAGCGCTTTTTATCATCTGCGGAAGAGGGTCCGCTCCTTTTTGCAGGATTGCTGCCGTCCGGTCTGGAATCCGTGTGTTTCCGTCAATGCAGACCCGTACGTGCTCCTGGTCTTTTTCTGCCTGAGTCACTTGAATAATTTTTTGATACAGATCACAGGTTGCCAAAGGCCCCATACCTCCGACAATGCCGATCGCTTTTATTCATCTCGTCGAGCTCCCTTCCTACTTCTCAATGTGAATGACAAAATCCGGACAGGATATCTCACACTTATGACAGGCAATGCAGTCCTCTTCCCCGGACAGCTTCCACGTAGTTGTATCCCTTCTTATTCACCTTATGTGTGATCTCATACACAATTTTTAGGACAGGTATTGATGCAGATCTTGCAGCTTTTACACAATTCCTGATCGATATATACTGCCATAATTTTCTTCCTTTCTACTACTTTTCTGACGAGCTGCCTTAACAGGCAGCTCCTATATCACTGAAGCAATGCTCGAATCACGTCTACCATCTCCACGGGATTTTTCACCACATGTACCCCCGCGTCCTGCAAAGCTTCTATCTTCGTCTTCGCCGTTCCTACATTGCCACTGACAATTGCACCTGCATGTCCAAGGCTCTTTCCCTGAGGAGCATTTCTGCCGACAATCAAAGACACCACCGGTTTTGTCACATGCGCTTTGATATATGCAGCTGCTTCCTCCTCGGAGCCCCCTCCGATCTCGCCTAACAGCACAATCACTTTCGTGTCCGGGTCTTCTTCATACAACTCAATGGCATCTCTTTGGGTAAATCCCCAAATAGGCCCTCCACCGATTGCCACAACACCAGACTGCCCGATTCCATTGTCCGTCAGCGTCTTTCCAATCTCATAGGACAAGGCTCCACTCTTTGAGACAACCCCCACCTGACCAGGACAGAAGAAGCGAACTGGATGAGCTCCCACCTTGCAGGTTCCCGGGGCGATCACTCCTGCGCACCCCGGTCCTACCAGAGTCGTCCCATGTGCTTTTGCGTATGCGATGATCTCCACCACGTCTTGAAGCGCAATTTCCTCGGTGGTCAAAACCAACAGACGAATCCCTGCATCAATGGCCTCAAAGCAGGAATCTTTCGCTGCTGCCGGCGGTACAAAGCTGATTACTGTATCAAAATCGTGTTCCTTTTTTGCCTCACTGATGTAGTCATAGACCGGAACCCCGCAGACTTCCTGACCGCCTTTTCCAGGAGTCACACCTGCCACAATCTGCGTTCCCGCATCCAACATCACCTTCGTCTGCAAAGAACCAGATTTTCCAGTGATGGCCTGAACTAAAACCTTGGTCTCTTTTCCTATCAAAATTGCCATGGCTCATCCCTCCTTCACTGTCTTAGCTAGATCTTTTACAGTCTCTGTCAATACGTTGTATGTACTCATTCCCGCGTCTTCCATGGTTTTTAATCCTACTTCTTCCATAGTTCCACACATTCTGGTATAGATGGGAATCTCTACTTGATGCTCTTTGACATACTTTGTGATTCCAAGAGCCATATTGTCCATCCGATTAAAGCCTCCGATCAAGACAATCAACACCCCTTTGATCTGTGGATGGCCCGTCAAAGTCAAATCCATCGCACGGTACATCACCTCTTCCGTCGTCATCCCTCCCAGTTCACAGAACGACGCCACGTGAAGTCCTTCATCATTCAGCAAATCTAAAGTCAACATACCGGTGCCGGCCCCGTCTGAAATTAATCCGATGTCTCCGTCTAATGGGACATAAGTGATCGTCGTCATTTCTTTTTCCGGTGTCTGATACCTATAGAGCTTCTCCCGGTCCTTCTCCAACTGTTCTACAGTCCCTTTCATTTTCCTCACATGATCGTCTAGAGAAAATTTGGAATCCATAGCCATCAGTCTGCCATCCACCACACCCAGTGGATTGATTTCCACCAGTTTGGCCCCTGTGTCAAAAAACGCACGCTCCACTTTTCCAATAAATTGATAGAAGTCCTGCACATCCTCAATTTCCAGCCTCTTCGCCAGATACTTTTTTTGATACCCTTTCAGTCCGGTAAATGGGTCAATCTCCATCTTTACAATTTCATCCGGGTTTTCTCTGGATATCTGTTCAATATCCATTCCTCCCATCCTGCTGGCTATCAAAGTCGGTTTTGAGACTCCCTGAAGGGTGATCGAAAGATACAATTCTCTTTTTGCCTTCACCATTTGCTCTGCCAAAAGGCCATGTACACGATGGTTTTTGATCTCCATATTCAGGATATTCTTTTTATGGGTTTCAAACTCCTTTTCATCTGTACAAACCTTTACTCCCCCGGCTTTACCTCTGCCCCCTGTCATCACTTGGGCTTTCAGCACAAAAGGATAAGGCATCGGAGCCGCCGCTTCTGAATCAGTAATTAGACAGCTTTCGGGAACCGGAATCTCAAACTGCCTCATCAGCTGCTTTCCTTCATACTCAAATAAATCCATAGTCCTCTCCTTTTTCAGCTTTTACTTGTCAGCATACAAATTGTGTTCCTTGGCATAAGCAATACCGGCATCCACCGCTTTGAAATTCAATTCCACAAAGCGCTCTGCCACATTTTCTTTTACCACTTCCAAAAGATCCTCCCGTTTGATAATTCCCAACGCTTCACTTAGGAAACCTAAGACCACCATATTGGCAGCCATTCGGTTTCCTAAGTCCACCGCGATTTGGGTGGCGGGAAGTTCGAAGGTATGTCTAATGGGGCGGGTAATCTTCGTCACCAGTTGGGGGTCAATGACTAGATACCCTTCCTCATCTAAGGTCTCAATATATTTCTCGTAAGCAGTCTGAAACAGCGCTACGAGCAGATTTTTTTGTCTCCGCAATGGGAGAATTAATCGGTTTCTTGTCAATAATCAATTCTGCCTGGCATTGTCCTCCTCTGGCCTCGGAGCCATAGGACTGCGTCTGAACCGCGTAGAGATCTCCTTTTGTCACAGCTGTCGTCCCTAAAATGACCGCAGAAAGAATGATTCCCTGACCGCCAAAGCCACACAGGCTGATTTTCTGTGGATATGCTAACATGCCTTTTCCTCCTCACATCATATTGGTTGTTCCTGCATAGACAGGTTTCTCTACGCAGATATACTGGCCGCAGCGGAGCTTACCTTCCAGTTCCTCTGGAGACATCTTCTTTGCCTGCGCATCTGTGTAGGTGTAGCCTTTAATCCATTCCAGAACAGCGTTGGGGTCGCCGGTCTTCAAGGCATACCTTCCAAAATGTGTCGGGCACTGAGAGACAATCTCGATCAATGAAAAACCTTTATGGGTAAGCGCCCGCTCCATAGCCTTTTTGCACTGTGCAGGCTGAGCTGTCGTCCAGCGCTCCACATGAGTGGCACCTGCCGCTTTCACCAGTTCACAGACATCAAATCTAGGTTCCGCACTTCCATACGGGGTGGTCATTGTCCTACTGTCCTCCGGGGTCGTAGGAGCCACCTGTCCGCCAGTCATCGCAAAGTTCAGATTATTCACCATAACCACTGTAACGTCTAGGTTTCTTCTTGCCGCATGAATCAGATGATTTCCTCCTATGGAAGACACATCTCCATCACCTGCAAAGATCACCACCGGAACATCTGGCCGCATCATCTTAACTCCAGTCGCCCAGCCCAAAGTCCTCCCATGGACACCGTGAAACATATCTGTCTTTAAATAAACCGGAATACGTGCCGTACAGCCAACTCCACCGATATGGACCATATATTCAGGGTCCATATTCAACTCCTCTAGTGCCTGGGTATAGTAATTTAAAACCTGCCCGCAGCCCAGCCTGAACAGAAAAAATGAGGCAGTTTCTCCGGTCTTAAAAACCTTCTTCTGGGATTTTCTTTCTGTACACTCATCATTACTTTACCCCCTTTTTTAATCTCTTCTAGAATCTCTAGCCCTGTATGTACCAGACCTAAGTTCTTTGTCACGGGGAGTACCTGGCATTTTCCAGCCGCCGCACGTTCGTATTTCACGTACGTATTTTTCCCCATATCATCTCCACTGCAAAAATCTTAGATACGTTTCCGGCTACTTCACGAATTGCTTTCTCCGGCACAGGCCATACATTGCACAGCTTTAAGACTCCCATCTTAATACCGCACTCTCTGGCCATCTGTGCCGCCTCCATGGAAGGTCTTACCTCACTTCCATAAGTGACAATCGTGTACTGGGCATCCTCCATCATATAACTCTCTGTCTTGCAGATTTTATCCTTGTTCTCTGTGATTTTTCCGCAAACTCTTTTGTATAACTTGTCAAAGACAACCGGGTCCCACTCAATATCCCCTCTCTCGTCGTGAGGATTCAGCGAATAGATCGTGTGGTATCCTTCTCCTAGAGGAGCCATCTCAGGACATCCATTTTCCGGCGCTGCAAATGGTAGGTATTCCTCCGGTGACTTCGTCGTGTATTTCCTGTTAAAAAATAGAAATATCTTCTGCCTTTGGTATATCCAGACGTTCTCTCATCAGTGCGATCGTCGTCTCAGACATGATAATCACTGGATTGCGGTATTCCTCTGCGAGATTAAATGCCCAGATCGTATAATCATAAAGCTCCTGAACTGACGATGGACACACGACAATCGCCTCATAATCGCCGCTGGCTCCATATCTCATCTGATAGACATCGGCTTGACTGGCATAGTTTTCACCTCTACAGCGCTGTACGTCTGCTACCACTACCGGTGCCTCAATCGCATAACAATATCCCAGCCCCTCCTGCATATAGTTATAGCCTGCACTCGCCGTTGCCGTCATGACTTTTCCACCCGCCAGGGACGCTCCGGCACAGGCATAGATCGAACACAGTTCGTCCTCTCCCTGAACAAATTTTCCGCCTACCTGCGGCAGCCTTTGTGACATTCTCATCCGAAATTTCGTTGGCCGGGGTGATGGGATAGCCACCGAAAAAATCACAACCGGCGCTGATCGCTCCTTCTACCAAGGCGTAATTTCCCAGCATAAAATGGACCCCCGTCATCACCCTGTTTCGTGATGCAGTTGTAATTGGCATAGTTTTTCTCCTCTCTTTTTTGTCTATTGTAGACAAAATATATTAAAAAATTATTTTAACTTTCTCAACGCAGTTTCTATTCGGTTCATGCCTTCTACAATTTTCTCCATAGAATTCGTATAGGCTATCCGTACAGTATTTGGCGCATAAAACGCCGCTCCCGGCACAATCGCCACATGAGCCTCATTGAGAATATAATTGCAGAAATCAAAAGAATCCTTAATCTGCTGTTCTCCATATCTCTTGCCGAAATAGTAGCTGACATCCGGCAGCAGATAAAACGCTCCGTCCACATTGTTGCATTTTATCCCTTCCATTCTGACCAAACGCCCATAGGCATAGTCTTTTCTCTTCGAAAACTCCTTTACCATGGCTTTGATCGTCTCATCATTGTTCCCCAAAGCCTCCACTGCCGCCCACTGTACAAAAGTGGTGCTGTTCGAGGTGGTATGTCCCTGGATAGCATTGATTCCCTGTGCGATTTCCTTCGGTGCCGCCGTATAGCCTATTCTCCACCCGGTCATGCAGTATGCCTTTGACATTCCATTGATAAGAATCGTGTGCTCATAGGCTGTCTCTGAAAATGAAGCCACACACTCATGTTTTGTACCTCCATAAATCAATTTTTCGTACACCTCATCAGAGATAATATAAAAATCATGCTCCGCTGCCAGTTCAGCTAACTTTTCAAGACTTTCCCTCGAGTACACGGCTCCTGTCGGATTATTCGGTGTGTTGATTAAAATTGCTGCTGTCCTTGGGGTGATCGCCTTTTCGATTTTTTCCAAATCCAGCTGATAATCCGGTCTGCATTCCACACAGACTGGAACCCCTCCCACCAGCTTTACAATTTCCACATAGCTGACCCAGCCTGGTATCGGAATAATGACCTCATCCCCTGGATTTGTCACCGCCAATACTGCATTGTTCAAAGCCTGCTTCGCTCCGGTTGATACACAGATCTGATCTGGCTCATAATGCACTCCGTTATCTCTCCAAAGCTTCTTTGCAATCGCCTCTCTCACTTCTATGATTCCCGGCACGTTGACATATTTTGTCTTTCCCGCCGCCATAGCGGCTTCGCACGCCTGCCGGATATTTTCCGGTGTCTGAAAGTCTGGTTCCCCAGCGTTCATCCCTATGATGTCCACGCCTTTGTGCCTGAGATCAGCGACGGTTCCCTCCAGCTCACAGGTAGCTGAAGGGGTGATGTTGCTCACAATTTTACTTAACATTTTGTCTCCTCCTCGTTTCATTTGGCTGATGCCCTCGCCTTTTCTTTTTTCTTCTCAATTCTTTATCTGACAAGACTGCCCATTGTCTAGAAAGAATCGCTTTCATTTCTTTGGCTTTTCCCCACCAAGGACATCATCCCATCTGGTAAAAACGCCAAAGTCAAAATCACGACCACGCCATACAGAATCATGCGCATCTGGTCTGTAGACCGTAAAAGCTCCGGTAAAAATGTCAACAAAATGGAACCGATAATTCCACCCTCTAAGCTAGTTAGTCCACCGACAATCGCCATGGAAACCAAAATCAAAGAAGGCTGCCATCTAAATTGCTCGGGACTTAAATAGCCAATAAATGGTCCATACAAAACACCTGCTAGGCCAGCTACAGAGGTCGCAATCACAAACGCAATCATCTTATACTTTCGTGTGTTAATTCCAATGGAGCGAGCCGCATCTTCTGACTCTCGAATTGCGATAAAAAATCGCCCATACCTCGTCTTTACAATTCTCTTTAGCATGATATACACCAATACCATAAAAGCTACACATAAGAAAAAATACGGCTGTAGTTCCACAAAATTGATTGGTCCTACCCTGGGTGCCTGAATACCCGTGATTCCAAAAGGTCCATTAGTCAGGAAAGTCAGATTCAGTAGTAAAACATAAATAATTTCACCGAAGGTCTGAGTGACCAAAGCCAAGTACGAACCCCCCTTTAATTTCAGAGTGGGAATCGAAAGTACCCACCCAAACACTCCTGCGATCACCATCGCCACTGGAATCGTCAGCCAGAAGGATATACCTGCTTTTGTCATCAGAATTGCCGACACATAGGCTCCAATTCCCAAAAACGCTGATTGCCCTAAATGCAACTGTTTTGCATATCCTGAGATAATCACAATCCCCATGACTGCAATCGCATTGATGATCGCGTTCGTCCCCACAAATACGAAATAATTGCTGAACGAGAGGGCAATGACCACACCTAGTAAGACTAACATCACAATATACTTTATTGTTCTTTTCCTTTTATCCATACCCTGTCCCTCCTCAGTGTTTCGTCTTTACCCTGCGAAAGATACCGTATGGGAAGAAAGCCAGCACGATAATTCCTGCCACATAAACGATTAAATCTTTGTACTCAGAGGCAATATAAGTCGACGATAAGGTCTCTACCAGTCCTACTAACACTCCTCCTGCAACTGCACCGACGAAATCCCCCAAGCCCCCGACAACTGCCGCAATGAAAGTCTTCAAAGCCAGCGAAGACCCCAGCTCAATTGTCACAGAATACAGAGGCGAAACTAGCATTCCTGCAATTCCTCCGAGGCCGGCTGTAATGGCAAAAGTAGCTGCTCTGGTATTCAACACTTTGATTCCCATTAAACTGGCCGTAGACGGATCTTCCGACGCCAAGCGCAAAGACAGTCCAAATTTTGTCTTGTGAAAAAACAACTGCATAATAATCAAGAAAATTACAGAAATCACAAAAATACAGACATTATTAAACGGAATCGAAACACCTCCGATTGTAAACTTGATGTCGGGAAATACATTGGTCAGTGCTCTAGGCTGTGGTCCGAACACCAGCAGACAGACATTCGTCACAACGGTAGACAAAGATATGGATACCAACATAAATGTCAAAGAAGAAGCCTTTCGAAATCGCTTAAATATTAGTTTTTCCAAGACAAACCCGTAAAACAGCATAAACAAGATAACGATGGGCATTGCCAAAAGGAATGGTATATTACAGGTCACGACAACTGTGTAGATGACGAACGCACCTATGGTGATCGTATTGGCATGTGAAAAATTCAGATAGCCCAACGCCTTAAAAACCATTGTAAATCCCAGTGCTGCCAGCCCATAGATCATCCCTATTGTAATTCCATTAATAATCTGTACACCAAGAAGTTCCATATTTTCACCTCATTTTCTATCTCAGGGCCAGTTACCTCAGTAATGTCCCTTCCTTCCAATCACAAAGGTTTCGTCAATTCTCCATACAATTCAGGCCTTCTATCCCGAAAAATTGACATTTGAGCACGTTCTGCCAACAACAGGTCTCTTTCTAGGACTCCAT
>ENA-OQCB01001028-OQCB01001028.1-human-gut-metagenome-genome-assembly--contig:-NODE-1028-length-11692-cov-2.111198_pt1 | contig 11692 bp, 26 predicted proteins | sample MGYA00242493_ERZ504568 | MGnify/ENA primary metagenome ERZ504568 (study PRJEB26092, sample SAMD00036229) | human gut metagenome | host: Homo sapiens | study: EMG produced TPA metagenomics assembly of...
CAGCTCCATACAGAACCATAAATTTTTGCAGTTTTTTCGATTCTCCACATACCACAGAACCAATAGCCCATTCAATTTTCCGTCGCTCAGTCTCAGAGTACAGAGTAGACATCAATTTGTTATAAGCAGACAAATCGCCAGCTTCAAGCGGATATTTCAGCTTTTTACTGGCGTAATCTTTTTTATCGGTTTTTGTATTGGAGAATATCAATTTGTCATCCAACATGTGGAAAGAATCCCGCATTTGCTTCTGACAATATTTATGCCAGGAATCAATCATCCCGGATTCCGCATCCCACATGTGAAGAACTTTAATTTCAGAGTCAAAGCGCTGGCGGCTTTCTTCTGCGTATCTATCCAGTTCACGGTCAATGAGTTGCAAAGCATCTTGTTCGTCCGTAGACCATAAACCTCGTTCCTCAATCCAGATAGCGTAGAAGTCACCACCTCGAATCATCAGATCGGAGCTTTTCTTAATAATGAACTTCGGATAGATTTCAATTACACCACGCTTTGTACTACGTGTGGAAATCATCAAAAAGTCGATCATCTCATTTTTTACTCTCCTTTATCGCGCTTCATTTCCTCTATTGTCGATTCCAGTTTCTCAATCCTCTTTTTCTGCTCCACACGATCCAGCTCCAGAAGAACCAGATTAACCGTTATGATAAGAGCAATCGTGCTTAATTTCCGGTTATAATGGGCCTGTTTATTCAGAGATTTCCGAATGGACCGGATTGCCGCCTCCGAATTGCTGAGACTTCCGAAAATATAATTCATAACCTCACACATCTTACTTTTTTCCTCCCTTCATTCCATTCAGAAAACTGGTAATCGTCTCAAATTTCCAATCTTTCTGATTATGATAAGTGAATATAAATTCCTGACCATTTTTCTGGCGGATACGGATGCTGTTTCTTCCATTTGGAAACCACATATCAATCCGATCTCCAGAATAATCGGGAAAATAACTTTCAAACCACTTCATTACTTCGCTGTGGCTCATGGTAATCTCTCCTTCTTCTAAGTATTTTCGTCCAAGTACCAGCACATCTGATACCAGATTTCAACGGATCTCAAATCGTATCGGCTGTGATTTACAGTAAACAGTCCTCCGTCGCCATTTCGGCTATACTTCCGATCCAGAAACCTCTGGACAATATCCTCAACATAATCCCTGTCGAACTTGGAATCGTTCATAGAACCCAATCCTAGATTGACAATCATATTCCAAAACCACTGTCCAGTTCGGTTTCCAATGTCTGGATCATCCATAATATGTTCTTCACACCGAATTGCTAGTGCAATCATCATTTCCAGCACGCTGCACATCCGATTGTCCAAATATACGGAAATCATAGAGCTGCTGTATCCGTTTTCATAACCAAACCGATACCTTAAATCCACTCCATCTTCCGCTCGATTTCCATCCATCGGAATACTGTAAGTAAATTCGATTCGATGCAGCTCTCTTAAAAGCTTTCGATACGATAATCTCTTTGAATATCTTCCATCAAATACAAGCTGATACATCCAGTTAAAATATGCATCATTAAGCTCGTTCTTTGTCATTAGCTCCTCCATTCGATGTGGCATCGTTTTTACAACATCAGAATAGTTTCTCTGGTCAAGCAGGATTTCATAATCGCACTTTAACCGGTCATTTCGAACAAACACAGAGTCGTCCATCATATTCTCCGAAATGGTTCAGAGATTCCTTACCAACAATTTCATCCACATCGTCTACTCTTCATCATTCTCATCAGCCAGAACTTCGTCTGCATAGTAAGTGAGGCTGATTTTTTTCATACTCTTCAAAATTCGCCAAATTCCTCTGGCGAGATGACATAAGGTTTTTCCACAAACGCCGCTCCTTTCTTTTCCTCAACCGTTTTGGAATAATCCGTATAGCCCTCTTTCTGAATGATAGATGCGTACTTTTTGAAATCCATGTCATCTTCATCCTTCGAAGTTCTATCTTCTGCTACTTTAAGGCCATCTCGAAAACCTTCCACAAAACTCTTTCCCACTTCCTCTACGATTTTCCTTTCGGCATAAGCTGCTTTTACAGAGTCGATTTCTTCTTGAGCAATCAGCTCATATTTTCGTTTCAGCAGTTGCCATGTACATACAGAACCAATTCCCGCTCCAGCAATAAAAGCAAGGAAAGTCAATCCTTTACTGCTCATCCTCTTCCTCCTCATTCCTGATTGTCATTACGGTTATTGCCAAACCGCCAAAAAGGAAGGAGACACTCAACAGAATGCCTCCCATAATATGTCTTTTCTCTTAGTGTCCAGAACGTAGTCCAGTACCGATATCACATTTCCAGTCGTCCATATCAGTGCTCTTCCGTTGACAGAATTGCAATCCCACCAACGAAACAGATACCCGACATAGCCGCTAATGTATAAGACACAAATGCTAAAAGATACGCATAATGATTCTCCTTTCTTCACTCATACTTTGAAAAAATAATGATTTTCAACTTGAAACATTGGAACGCCATATGCGCTGTATTCTCCCGCTGTAAAGAATACAACATCATAATTTCTCCTTGACTCCAGTTCCTCGTAGACAAGGTCACAAATATCCTCGCGTACTTCACACCTGTCTACTCGGCCATTCCACATAGATGAAAATTGATTCGGCTGGTAAATCACCTCATATACTGTATCAGGAAAGTGTTCAGAATCTACCCGATTCAATATGGTATCGATAACAAGCCGCTTCCCTTCTTCGCATTCACCTTCTGCTTCAGCCATAGTAACCAGGGCGATTAACTCTACATCTTCTCTCGACATTTTTGGTATAGCTTCTTCTGATCTCCCCATTTTCTCAGTGGCAATTGGAATGGATTCCTCTTGCGAAACCGTAATAATCGGTTCTGTCTTTTCGACAATGCTTGCCCTAGGTATTGCTACAACGTCTTCCCCTTCTGAGCGGAATTCAGATACAAAGAATGAAGATGCTATCATGATACCGCACAATATCGGAACCGTTATTACTTTGATTAACCTGCGCATAAATTCCTCCCAAATAAAAAGCTATCCCTAAGAATTACAGTAACTCCTAGGGATAGTTATATTTTTTTCACATCAAATCCCAGATGTTTCCATCGACATTGAAATCCAGAAGGATTGCCTGATCAAATCCATTGACATAATCCGAATAGCTCAGATTATCAGAATACAGGCCGAAGTCAATGTAATTATCGCCCTTGGAATTTTCCGGATCGTAAACCCATCCCACAATCTGACCAGCTTTGTTCTCGGAAGTCCGAGCATCTCATAAACCTCATTCAGAAATACACGCTTCTTCGCTTTCAGCAGATCGTTCGCATAACGCTCCTGAGCTTTGATGAACATCAGATTATATTCATTATTGCTTTCCCAGTGAGGATTCAGAATGGAATTCCCATCTTCATCCTGCGTGTACTTTTCAAAGAATCTGGCATAACCGCTGATATCCGCCGGACTTACCACAAATCCGTTCTTCTTAACTTTCTTCTCTTTTCCAGTCTCCTCATCGATAATCGTTTCGTCAAACTTTTTTGGCTTTGAGATTATATTTCAATTCACGGTCAACCTCTTCACCAAACCTCTCGATAACACGACTGCGATACTCTTTGAATCCCTTATCGATAGCCGCATAAGCTGCTCCCAAGAGCCACATTTCTCTTGCGAAGAATGTTGTTGGATGCCAAAAAGTACTGGTAATCGACAATGCGCCAAGTACAACCGAGGGTCCATACAGTTTAGCAAATTTTTACTCCGGTCTGGACATAAATAAGAGTGAGATCCTTTTTTTGAATCTTCAACGGAGTAAGACTCCCCGGCTTCGGTAACACCTGTCGCTGTCGCTGTATGTACCTTGTCGATATCGTTCTTAGTGTTTTCCACAATCTTGTCCACTTTTGTTGTCGCTTTACAAGCCATAACAGCACTTGTAACCACGCCAATAACGCCGGCCACGACGAGAATCTCCGGACTATGTTTTTTTAACTGGAAACCGGTCTTGCTAAGAAAACCATTCATGCTCTTTACAATCTCTGTTTTTTTCATGGTTATTTGTTCTCCTCTTCTACTTTTTCTGTTTTCTTTAAATGGTCAATCAGATGCTGCGTGTACCAAAGAATTTTCTCCAAATCCTGGATTCCGTTTTTCTTCTTCCAACGGCAGGCATATTTGATGATATTCGCGGTATCGGCAGCCTCAATTCCTTTTAAATCAAAGGTGAAAGCTTCAATCACATCAATAACTTCCATACCCGTTTCTGAAATATAATGATCCGGATGAGATACCATCCTGTCTTCTGACTCATACATCTTGAATTTCTCCTTTACAACGGCATCGGTTTAGGTAGTTTCAAAATATAACCATCTCTTACCCGAACTGCTCTGCATCCTCCGATATCGGTCCAGCCGTATTTATTGGCAGCATAATTGTCATTGGATACGTTTGCCAAATCATAAAGATCTGCAACACTGACTACCTCATACTGTGCAATAATTTCGTTCATAGCATCTAATACTGACTCGGCATCTCCGCGAGTTTCAAATAAGAGTTCATCATATTCGTAACTCGCTCGACTTTTTGATGCGGTATAGTCCTTTTTCCCACCGTCATAAAATTTTTGATAGGATACCTTAGATGCTGTAGAATTCTTTTTTGACTTTCCAGCTTCTCCGTAAAGAATCATATCAATACCATTGGTGACTATATCGGAAATTGCCTTTTTTAAATCGCCGGCACAAGAACATCCATAACAATATAAGATTTCACATTATTAACATCTTCAGAAATAAATACGTCTGCAAACTTCTGTACCTCTGATTTCTTCTTTGGTTTTACCGTCCCAGAAATCACTTTCTCTACACGTTTTTCAGGAACAAGATTTTTCTGCTCCTCTTTTGATTTGTGGGAATTCGGCTTATATTCCTCCATTAAGTTGTCTCCTTTCCACTCACTAAACTGATCTTTCCAGGCAATATAATCTTTGTACCCGGAAGTCGGTTGTTTTTCTTTTTAAACTGATAAGTAAGGTTTGACCTTGCTTTCTTTTCTGAAACTGCCCGTGTAGAAGCAATCCAGCGATTTGCAACACAGTTGTCGAATTCCATAACCGGGCCATCATACGAGTATATGTTCATAAATTTCACCTCCGGATAAAAGAAAAAAGGGAAAGCACCTTGTTACAGGTACTCTCCCTCGTGTTGAAACACATTTTTCGTTTAGGCTTCTTCGGAATCCTCTTTTTCATTCTCAATGATTGGTTCTTCAGGTTCATCCCATTCGGCATCGATAAACTGCTGCTCCTTCTGAGCTTTGATCTTGGCGATCATCGGCTTACCCACATACCTGTAGATTACAACACCTGCAAGTACGGCTAAACCAATACCGGCCGCAACCTTAAGCCCTTTACCAGAACTCGCTTTAACGATTTCCTCTGTGGTTGTCTCCATAACCTCTTCGTTGTTCATGATTTCATTGGTTTCCATGTTTATTCTCCTTTCAATTTTTGAAAATGTGTGGTTCTTCTTTCATTAAAGCCGCTGTTTTTTTCGCGCGTTTACATTAAAACCCGATAGTCGTATCTCGGTGCAACGGCATAATCAATCACCAAGCAGGGAGTTTCATCACTGGTCAATTGCGAACTGAATGATAAATCAATATATCCATCGTTGATATTCCATCCAAGTTCATCGCCCAGCTTAATATTATCTAAGCCGATTTCGTAATAAAAATCATTCAGAGATATATACATTTCATCTCTCATCTGTCGATTCAGTTCGTTTTCGGCTTTCTTGATCTTATCAATGTCTCCCTTAAAATATCTTCCAGAGAGTACGTCATAACAAAGTGTATTTCCTTTTTCTGTAATGATAACCTCTCGTGTTGCTACTGGATTTTTCTCGATTTTATCCTTTGCAATGGCGTCTTTCACGCTTTCATGCTTCTTCTCTCCGAACATCTCAACGACTTTTCCCTGATAATCTTTGAGCGCCGATTCAGACAAGGTATATGCCGTTGCAAGAGCAGCATTGCGACGAGCATTTACCGAGCTTGCTCCAATCAGGCACACAATGGAAAGTGTTCCGGTAATCGCTGCTGGAATATAGCAGAACCATGTCGTTTTTACCACATCTACGACTTCAAGTTTCTCGGCCCCGATTTCCTCTTTCCTTTCTTCAATGAGAATCAGTGCTTTCGGCGTTGCCCGGACCGCCATGACAGTCGTTGTGATCATACCGGCAATACCAATTCCGGTAAGAATCTCTGGACTATGCTTTTTAATCGCCGTTTTCAGTGACAAAAGGCTTTTGGTTATTTCTTTTTTCATTTACTTGATTCCCCCAATTCCCAAAGCCGTTTTGGATAATTCAAGAACCATGTGAAACGCCTCATCTTCGGTAAAGCCGGCTTCCACAAACCGATCCTTCAAATTCTTCATCTCAGAAGCAGCTTTTGCAAACATCTCTTTTTCTTCCATGATTTTTGATTTCCTTTCTGAGAAGCTTAATCTCATTTTCCTTTTCGGAAATCTCTTCCTGTAATGATTCCTTTGTTACCTCTTTTGTGTTCCTTTTTCCACAGTAACTCCTATAAGAGACATAGGAGACCTTGCCTTCACGGGGCACAGGGCCCCTGGATTCCTGCTTAACCAACCAGAATTCCGGACGAACCCCAATAGAGCCCGAAGCGAAGGAGCAGGCCGCATGGCCAAAGTGGGACACAAGAGCGAAATAAGCCGAAGAAAACATCCATCCTTTTGATAGCATTTCTCAGCCATCCCCATGTGAGCTGGTCTTCAAAACAAGCAATTCGATTCTTGCACTCCTTCATCAAAGGAAGCTGTTCATCGCTATCTGATTCCAGATTCTTGTTATCCCATTCGTCCTCATGCCCCACAATCTGTCCAACAGTAGGAAGTGTAAGACCATAAATCTTATCACGCAGTTCCTCCGGGAACGCCATAAGTAGAACCGTATCCATCCATTTCTTCAAATCGGACTTTTCAAAACCACCTTTGTTTGTAGATCGGTTATTCATCGGCCGGCAGGTAATATAATTATCAAATATAAACATGACACCTTCGTCTGTAACCTTGTGAGCGGTCGCGGTAAACTCCCCAAGCTCTGCCAGCGGAATGACAATCTGATCTCCTACCTGAATGTTGGTTGTTTCGATTTCCTGTTTTCTTAATACCTTCATAATGCTTCTCCTTTCGAAATATAAAAATTGGTGATTATAAAATAAGACCGAGAAGTGTCTCGGCCGTATTCTCTGCTACTTGAAATATGTAGTTGTTTGTTGGTTCTTCCGACAGGTAAAGAAAAAAGTTCCATTTTCAATATGAACCCTTCTATCACCAAATCGGCTTCTGTCATCGGGTGATCCATGAGGGCCAGTAGAATCTCATCAACCGCCCATCTTTCATACGAACGTTCCATAATAGCTGATTTGGGCCAATTTACTCCGGGCTCAAACAGATGCTCGTTCGTATAATTTAGAATTTTTTGAATAATCTCGTCATTCATCCGTACTTGCTCCAAATCAGAAAGAAAGAGCCCATGTTAGGACTCCTCTTCGTTTTCACCATCTTTTTTGGCAAGTGCCTCGTTTACCTTTTCTTCAATTTTCTCATCCATTTTCTTTTCGTTTACCCAATCAGTAAGGATACTTACTCCTAAATCCGATCACCGTAACCGCAATCCCGATGGCTTTGATAAAATTTTTGTTTTTTCATAAAGCATTAGCCTCCTTTTCATAATACGGTCTGTAATTTTTGCGAATCATTCAAATTGTTGACGGCCATGGTATCGATAATGATGCACTCCAATCCATCTTCCAACGTTGATTTGTAATTATCAAAATCCAACCAATAGCAATCCATTTCTTCTACCATATAGGTAATATCCCAACCAAGATCGTCGCCTCCGTCTATACCCTCGACGCCCAAAAATGACAAGTATTCATTTAATGAACAATCGCCTCTAATGGAAAGATTCCGATTTACATGATATTGAGCATTTAACACCGCTGCCATTGTGGTTCTAAAATACTTCTTTGAGGCAAGATCATAGAAAAGCAACCGCTCACTTTCGGAATCCATGTCCATGTTGTAAACCTGATAACCCCAGTCGTAGGAATACACCATAGCATCTTTCGCCATTTCCGCATGGATTTTATCATCCGCATCCTCTCCGTAAACTGTCTTGGCTGACTTCCGATATTGCTTATAGGATTCATTGAGCATAGCGTATGCACTCATCAAAGAAGCCTGTTTCTTTTGATTTAGTGCATTGGCTCCAAAGATACAGGCAATAGTTGAAACCCCCAGTAGTACAGAAGGAATATAGGTCGGTCCAGCCACTCGGACAATTTCCAATTTGGTTAGATTTTCACCCTTCTCCAACTCCTCTTCTTTCATCAGTTTTATTGCTTTGGGTGTTGCCCGAACAGCCGTAATAGTTGTTACAATCACACCAACAGAAGCTACTACCGTTAGAATGGTTGGTGACGATCTACATAATTGACGTCCAATTCTTTTTGAGAATTTTAATTTTTTGCATGTTGTTCTCCTTTCGTTTTATCTTATTCCATGGCATACAATAGATCTTGAATGTTTTCGCCGATTATCTTAGCGGTAATAAATATAGAACTGTTCTTTTGATTCATAGAAGCAAAGTCTTCCATTTTCTCCGTGAATGAACGAGCCATTACTTCCAGATTTTTTATGGACGTTTGGTCTGGGGATAAATATGATCGGCTACATAATTTCGAAATTCCCCAATCGCCCATAATGAGTTGCTCGCCTTGGCGAACTCTTTTTGTCGAACACCGGATTCGGCAACCATTCGTCCATTTCGTACATATCGCATAGAATCAACTCCAATTCGTCCAAGCTCAAATTTCTGACCACCTCCTTAAAATCCCCTTTCCTGATTGATAAAAATAAAAGAGAACCAGTATCGGATTCGAACCGATTACCTCCACAGAAGCGGGGCGCTTTACCAATGAGCTAACTGTTTCTCCATAATAGGAATTGTAAATTTTGCGAAGTAAAAAGAAAGAGCCATTGCTGGCTCAATCCTCTTAATTTAAACCGATTTTTTCAGAATTTTCATGAGTTCTTCTTTGCTCATATCTGCATCAATACTTACATGCACATGCGCTTTCTCATCTGAAACCGAAGCACTCAACTCATTTAACTGGATATCCACGTTGTATCCAAGTTTTTTATGTAATACCCCTTTTGCTAATTTCGAAAGCAACATCCGTGTAAAATTTGAGCTGATTTTCATTTCATCCATCACCCTTAAACTCCTTTCGCTTTTAATCAGTTTTCATAAAAGGAGCTGTGATTTTTGCGGATTAAATATCCCGTCTGTCAAAGACTGTCTCCCATCGTTCCCTCTTTATCGGCTTCATTTTTAAGGCCCACATAATCTGGCGAATTGTCACAGTCGGATATAAATCGTCCGCAGCCTTCGCGGAACGTCCATCAAAATATTCCTTAAATCGTGGATGCAAATATAAATCATCCGTAATCCACGGATCTACTTCTCCCCACCAGGTACTCTTTGTTTTCTCGTCAAATCTCTGCTGAATAACTGCCAGTCCCTTTTCTCCGATTTGGAACAGCGTGCAGCAATGATAGACCGGATGGTTACAAAAATATACTTTCCCATACATTGATAAGTAGATATTGGGTTTTTCATAATGGTATCGCATCATTTATTCTCCAAAAAGAAAAAGCCTATGCCGAAGCATAGACCTTCTCTCAATAATATTTTTAGTCATCAAATAGCTTACATGACGTTTGGCAATACGGATATGGTCCTCCGCAGGCTCTGCATCCGGCTGGCGGAATATCCCCTTGTTCCATATCGAGCATTTCTTCCGTCCATTCTACTTCTTCATCGGACTCATACTCATAATCCTCTTCATCCACCTTTAATCCACACGATGGACAGATATAAATTCCGCATCCAGTCTTCGGATCTTCTGTTTGCCTCATGACGGCTCCACACCGATTGCAAATTGTATATCCGTTATTCAGGTACTCAATCAATTCCATACCTTCCGGCTTGATAATTTTGTGGCTCATAAATATTATCTCCTTTCGGTTTTTCGAAAGAACCGCTATTATTGTACGGTTTCTTCCGGTATACGGTCAAGAGACAAAGAGCTCTTTGTAGCATCTCCTTTCCATAATAGCATCTGTAAAAATCACGCAAAAACGAAGAGGACATGTATAGATCACGCCCTCCTCATTTCTGACCGGTTAATTATTTCTTTGTCGGTCTAAAACGATTGAACAACCCTCTGAATGTTGTTGAGGTGTAGGTTCCGGTTTCTTCAAACTTGAATCCTTTCCGCATCCAGATACCATAGAACATCAGCGGTATGAGAAGCTCTGCCGCCGCAATCCCCAGTTTGAAATATCGATCTTTTACCTGCTCGTCCAACTGAGAACGCTTATACTGCTCATCCTGTACATCGGCTTTGATCTGCTCGTCCAACTGAGATTTCTTAATCTCGTTCTCCCGAACATTTGCTTCGCTTTCCAACGTACGCCGGCTTCGCTTATCCTCTGCGTCCAGCTCACTTTTGGTTTCCTCGATTCTCAAACGGTACAGCTTTGCCAGATCCTCTATAGCCTTTGATTTCTCTTCGGTACCTGAATCCAGAGAAGATATTGCCTGAATCTCCGCTGCTATCTCCTCGTTTAACAAATCTTTGATGTTTTCACCCATTTTAGTTCTCCTTTCGTGAATTCATTAACTGTTCCATAAAAGGACTTGTTATTCATGCGAAATATAATCTTTGATGTTGACCTTCAGAACTACATACTTCTTTTTATATATCGCTTTTGCTCCCTTATGGGACAGCTCCAAAAATAAATAAGGTCCACTGTCCGGATCAGATTGATCAACCCGCAGCGAACCAACGACATCCTTTCGGAATACCTGCCGGCCGAATACAACACCAATAACCATACCCACAATAATGCAAATAATCAGCTCCATATTTCGTCCTACCTTTCAAAAGCATTTTTCCAAATTTCCCTCCCGGGATTTTTTCAAATATCAAAATAGCATGTTTCTTGGATACCTGCGTACTAGAATTTAATCTAGGATAAAAAGAAAGAGCCATTGCTGGCTCAGTCTTTGTCCGTGTCAAAGCACTTGGTCGACAACAGTCTTTAATTGTATTGCTGCCGCTTTTGCATCGTAGGTTTTTGATAATGACATCATTCGATTTCCATCTGCAAGTAAATTAAACGCTTGTGCTTTTGTACTTGTCTAATTCCCAACGCAGACGGTACTAATGATAGCATTAAAATGCCTCCCGCAACGACCGTAAAAGCAGTCGCATAAGTTAAACCTTGTTCTCATTATCCATACGCTTTAATCCTCCTCTCATAAAAGGAGATGTTATTTCTGCGCTCCTTCGCCTTCATACACAATCTTCTTCCGCATATCAGACCATGCAATATATCGCTCTTTCCGACACACGGGACAATGAAATTTACATACCTTTCCTCCGATGTCCACCACTTCTTTACTGTCCGCCTCCAAGCGACTCTGACAATTTGGACAGTTGAAACGATAGACCTTTTTGACTGCTATATCCACAATCTTCATTTCAATCCCTCGCTTTATTCAGTAACCAGAAGAACCGCC
>ENA-OQCB01001030-OQCB01001030.1-human-gut-metagenome-genome-assembly--contig:-NODE-1030-length-11664-cov-4.480628_pt1 | contig 11664 bp, 13 predicted proteins | sample MGYA00242493_ERZ504568 | MGnify/ENA primary metagenome ERZ504568 (study PRJEB26092, sample SAMD00036229) | human gut metagenome | host: Homo sapiens | study: EMG produced TPA metagenomics assembly of...
CACTTAATCGCAAATACAACATTGGGTATCATAATGACTGCAATAAAAATCAGCCCAAAAACATTAAACCATTCCATATTATCTACCATCACAAACTCTGATTTGTATTTCTGTTTGTTTTAAAAATTGGGCAACTCCGATTGGAATTGCCCACTCATTGCACTAATTATGCGATTTTTTCTTGCTTGCACTTAATTTTGCATCAATTGATGTAAGTTTGATGTAAATCGCTGTTTTTTTAGTTTTTTATCAAATGAAGTACGTCCCGTCTATTTGATAAAACGGTACATCTTTACATCATCTTAATAGAGCTTTGCACCTGCCGGAATACGGTCATCTACCATAAGAAGATTTAAGCCTTCACGACCATCTTCTTCGTGTACTGCCGAAATCAGCATACCGCAGGAGTCAATTCCCATCATCTTTCTCGGCGGAAGATTTACGATAGCGATGCAAGTCTTTCCAACCAGTTCTTCCGGCTCATAATACTCGTGAATACCGCTTAAAATCGTGCGGTCTTCGCCTGTTCCGTCATCAAGGGTAAACTGCAACAGCTTCTTTGACTTCGGTACTGCTACACATTCTTTTACCTTAACGGCTCTGAAATCTGACTTTGAGAATGTGTCAAAATCAACTGCTTCCTCAAATAAAGGCTCAATCTTTACTTTTGAGAAATCAATCTTTTCCGGTGCTGCTTCTACATTTTTTTCTGCTGTTTCAGAAGCCTGATTATTTACATCATTTTTCTTATTTACACCATCTAAGGACTTCATTGTCGGGAACAATAAAACGTCACGAATAGCAGCACTGTCTGTCAACAGCATTACCATTCTGTCGATACCAAATCCGATACCACCTGTAGGTGCCATACCAATTTCCAAAGCATTCATAAAGTCTTCATCTGTTGTGTTTGCTTCTTCATCACCCTGTGCCAGAAGTTCTTCCTGTGCTTTGAAACGCTCTCTCTGGTCAATTGGATCATTCAATTCAGAATAAGCATTTGCCATTTCCCATCCATTCATGAAGAACTCAAAACGTTCTGTATATTCTGGATTTTCCGGTTTTTTCTTTGTTAATGGAGAAATTTCAATTGGGTGATCCATAACAAATGTAGGCTGAATCAGGTGTTCTTCTGCAAATTCTTCGAAGAACAGTGAAAGAATATCACCTTTTTTATGTCTTTCTTCAAACTCTACATGATGTTCTTTTGCTACTGCTCTTGCTTCTTCTAATGTGTGAATTTCATTAAAGTCCACGCCAGCGTATTTCTTAACAGCGTCTACCATAGTAATACGTTCAAATGGTTTTCCTAAATCCATTTCAATACCATTGTATACAATTTTTGTAGTTCCCAGAACTTCCTGTGCTACATGACGATACAGATTTTCTGTTAAATCCATCATGCCGTGGTAATCTGTGTATGCCTGATAAAGTTCCATTAATGTAAATTCCGGATTATGTCTTGTGTCAAGACCTTCGTTACGGAATACACGTCCGATTTCGTATACTCTTTCCATACCGCCTACGATAAGACGTTTCAGGTAAAGTTCAAGAGAAATACGCAGTTTAAAATCTTCGTCTAAAGCATTAAAATGTGTTTCAAAAGGACGAGCAGCCGCACCACCGGCATTTGCAACCAGCATCGGTGTTTCCACTTCTAAAAATCCCTGACCATTTAAATAATTACGAATACTTGCAATGATTTTAGAACGCTTAATAAAGGTATCCTTTACATCTGCATTCATAATCAAATCCACGTATCTCTGACGATAACGCAGGTCTGTATTTGTTAAACCGTGGAACTTCTCCGGAAGTGGTTTTAAACTCTTAGATAACAGTGTTACTTCTGTGGCATGAATAGAAATTTCTCCTGTTTTTGTCTTAAACACTTCACCTTTGATACCTACAATATCACCGATATCCATTTTCTTAAAATCTTTATAATGGTCTTCGCCAATATTATCTCTTGCAACGTAAGACTGAATAGAACCCTGTACGTCCTGAATACTGCAGAAAGAAGCTTTTCCCATAACACGTTTGGACATCATACGTCCTGCAAGAGATACACTCTTTCCTTCTAATTCTTCAAAAGCATCCTTCACTTCCATGCTGTGATGAGTTACATCATATTTTGTAATCTGGAATGGATCTTTTCCATTTTCCTGTAACTCAGTCAATTTCTCACGACGCACCTTTAATAACTGGTTTAAATCCTGTTCCTGTGCTTTCTTCTGCTGTTCTGCCACCTTTTACACACTCCTTATCTTTAAATATTTCTCTCGATACCGAGAATTTTGTATTCCATTACACCTGCAGGCATTTCAACGGAAACAGTATCACCTTTTCTTGCTCCGATAAGAGCTTTTCCAACCGGTGATTCATTGGAAATTTTACCTTCCAAGCTGTTTGCTTCTGTTGAACCTACAATCTTAAATTCCATTTCTTCTTCAAATTCAACATCGTAAACTTTTACTTTACAGCCTACGCTGATTTTATCTAAATCTACTTCATCTTCTACAACAACTTCTGCATTTTTAAGAATTTTCTCTATTTCTTCAATTCTGGCTTCGATATCTCTCTGCTCGTCTTTAGCTGCATCATATTCTGCGTTTTCAGACAAGTCACCCTGTTCTCTGGCTTCCTTAATCTTCTCTGCCACTTCTTTTCTTTTGTTTACTTTTAAATCGTGTAATTCTTCTTCCAGTTTTGTCAGTCCCGCATACGTAAGTAATGTTTTCTTTTCTTCCATTTTAATTCTACACCCTTTCTCAATATATTTATAATGGAAAACGAACCCAGAAGGCCCGTCCCATACAAATATCACTTCTTAACAGTCATAATATTATAAATAATAGATATGCGGATGTCAAGCTTATTACTCCTCATAATCTAATATTTATAGTTTTTTACAATCTATTCACCAGCTCTTCCAGTTGCTCATAAGACTCTACTTCATTCACCATTCTTCTTACCGATGCAGAATGAGGCATACCCGAAGTATACCATGCCACATGCTTTCGCATTTCCCTCATTCCGGTATAAACTCCCTTATATTCTAACTGAAGCTTTGCATGACGGAGCATCATTTTCTTAATCTCCTCCATAGAAGGTTTTGGTTTCATCTTTCCTGTTTCCTGATAATATAAAATTTCTGAAAACAGCCACGGATTTCCCTGCACGGCACGGCCAAGCATAATGCCGTCACAGCCTGTTTCCTTTACCAGCTTTTCCGCTTTTTCAGGAGAAGTCACATCCCCGTTTCCAATAATCGGAATAGACACCGCCTCCTTCACCTGACGGATAATATCCCAATCCGCCTGTCCGGAATAATACTGCTCTCTTGTTCTTCCATGTACGGCAACGGCTGCTGCTCCTGCATCTTCCAAAATCTTTGCAATTTCTACTGCATTTACACTGTCTTCTGTGAAGCCTTTACGGATTTTCACAGTAAGGGGTTTTTTAATTGCCCTCGACACCTTATACACAATCTCATGCACCAGCTTTGGATTTTTCATAAGAGCCGAGCCTTCTCCGTTATTCACCACTTTTGGAACGGGACATCCCATGTTGATATCCAGAATATCAAAATTTCTATGTTCAATCTGCTTGGCAATTTCTGCCATCAAATCCGGCTCCGAGCCAAAAAGCTGTAAAGAAACAGGACGTTCTCTCTCATCAATCTCCATCAGACTTTCTGTATTCTTATTTTTAAAATGAATGGCTTTTGCGCTTACCATCTCCGTGCAGATAAGCCCTGCTCCCTGCTCCTTGCAAAGCAAACGAAATGGCAGGTCCGTTACCCCTGCCATAGGCGCCAATATTAAATTATTTTCCAGCGTCACATTTCCGATTTTAAGCTTCATCTTCTACCTCTTGTCCCAGAAAGAATACTTTATAATATAATTCCAAAGACTCTAAAAGCTCTTTTTTCTTCTGGCGTAAATCTTTAATACGCAGTACACTGCCGATTTCATCAAACATAGCATCTGCTTCCAGCGCCTCTACCTGAAACTGCAGGCTTCCGTCTTCATCAAATTCCAAAGTGAGGACTCCTCCGATTTCCTCTGTATACAATACGCACATAATGTGCAGCTCATCCTGTATAGACTGAGGAAGTGATGCAAAATCATCATTAAAATAATACTTCTGCTCGTATGCACTTGCACCGCACAAAACTACTTTATCCTTGTACATGCTTATCTCCTTTATACATAACTATATAATCCCCTGACAGAAACCTCGCCGGAAAAAACCTTTCTCACCTTTCCCTGTAAATCCTCTACAAGGAGCTCTCCTGTATCGGTAATTCCCCTTGCTGTACCAATGGTTTCTGTGCCTTTTTCCAAAATCCTCACCTGCTGATTTTTATTCAAAAGCCGTTTTTCATATTCTTCCTTCAATGCCTTTAAATTCTGTGTTTTCAAAAACAGCTCATAATTCTTCCAAAAGCATGCTGTAACCTTCGCTACCAGCTCTTCTCTTGACATTTCCTTTCCTGTTTCCAGAAAAACAGAAGTTGCCTTATTTCTAAGCTCTTCCTGAAATTCCTTTTGATTGACATTGATACCTACACCAATCATAATAAAATCCGGTTTCTGTTCTTTCATCTGCATTTCCGTTAAAATACCACAGATTTTCTTCTTGGAAAGAACAATATCATTTGGCCACTTAATTCCTGCATCTATTCCTGCCATTTCTTCAACAGCTTCTGCCACAGACAATCCCATTACCAGCGTTAGGGATGAGGCGTTTTCTGCTCTCACCTCAGGCTGCATCAGCAAAAGTGTCATATAGATATTTTCACCGGGGACAGAAGTCCACACTCTCCCCAGTCTTCCTTTTCCCGCCGTCTGCTCATTTGCTACAAATAAAGCTCCATCCAGCTCTTTTCCAACACTCTTTTTTGCTTCCTCTTTTGCCCATGTCAGGGTAGAGTCCACACTTTCTTTCCAAAATATTTTCTCCATTTTAACAGCCTTCTGCCCCTAAAGTAGCCGCCATAACTGCTTTGATGGTGTGCATTCTGTTTTCTGCTTCATCAAATACAACAGACTGCTCGCTTTCAAAAACTTCATCGGTAACTTCCATGTCTTCAATTCCAAATTTTTCATTCATTTCTCTGCCGATATCTGTCTGCAAATCATGGAATGCAGGTAAGCAATGAAGGAAAATTGCCTGCTCTCCCGCATTTCTCATAACATCCATAGTAACCTTGTATGGTGTCAGCTCTTTAATACGCTCCTCCCATACTTCTTCCGGCTCTCCCATGGAAACCCATACATCCGTATAGATAACGTCTGCGCCTTTTGTACCCTCCATGACATTTTCTGTTAAAGTAATGGTTCCTCCTGATTTCTCTGCAAATCCTTTACACTCCTCTACCAGTGCATCATTTGGAAAATACTTCTTTGGCGCACAGGCAACGAAGTGCATTCCCATTTTTGCGCATAAATCATCAGAGAATTTCCCATATTATAGCGGGCGTCTCCCATATAAACCAATTTCACTCCCTCAACTCTGCCTAAATGCTCACGAATAGTGAGTAAATCTGCCAGCATCTGTGTAGGGTGATATTCGTTTGTAAGTCCGTTCCATACGGGAACACCTGCATATTTTGCCAACTCCTCTACTTTTTCCTGTCCAAATCCACGATACTCAATTCCATCGTAAACACGTCCTAAAACTCTTGCAGTGTCTTTAATGCTCTCCTTTTTTCCAATCTGAGAGCTTTTCGGGTCTAAATATGTGCTGCCCATTCCCAAATCATGTGCTGCCACCTCAAAAGAGCTTCTTGTTCTGGTGCTCGTTTTTTCAAAAATCAGCGCAACATTTTTTCCTTTTAATGTATCCACGGGAATTCCCTGTTTTTCTTTCTTTTTAATCCGCAGATAAGTCAACAAGATACTCGATTTCTTCCTTGGTAAAATCCTTCAATGTTAAAAAAATGACGCCCTTTTAAATCCATTACAGTAATCCTCCGCTTCTATAAAAGTTTTTCTTTTGAAATAATCTGCACAAAAGCCGGTAACTCTTCGCCCTCAAGAGACGGCAGCTTTTCTCTTACCCTGTCCTGCAGCTCCTGCAAAGTATAAATTTTATACTTTTGAATTCTGCATATCTTTGCCGTTGCTTCTAAGATAGAAAGATACAATTCTCTGTAACTCCATTCTTTAGAAAGCTTCATCTCCTCTGCGATTACCGGCAAAATAATTTCTGTAAGATTTCGAACTGCTCTGCTTTCCTGCACCTCCAATTTATATACATCTGCCAGATATACATAAATATCCTGACTTAATTCTGTCAACTGCCTTAAATAATAACATTCTTTTTCCTGTTCATCAATATAATATATTTTCCCCGCAAGTCCGTAAATCACACGCATGGTATCAAAATACCCACGTTTTAGATGTATTTTGCTTCTTTTAGGGTTAAAATCCAAAATACTTCCCAAGCTTACCGTAGGAGCAATGGTGTAAATCGTAGTATCTTCCGGAATTTTGACCTTTTTTTCTCTCCCAATGCCAAAAATCCGTACCACAAGAATATCCTTATACTCCTTCTCAATCAAAGTATCTATGGGAACATTGTTAATAGCCCCACCGTCAATATAGGTCTTTCCATGGAGCTTCTCACTCTTAAAAATAGGAAAAATATAAGAGCTTGCCAGTAAAAAATCCTTAATAAGCTCCGGTTCAATTCCCTTTAAATCTACATTTAAGTCTCTCATTTCATCTACGCTGAAGGTGTGAATATACAAATCCATAGGAGAATTTTGAATTTTTTCTTCATCCACACATTCTGCAATCAGCTCTTTTAGGGGAGTAATGTCCACGCCGCCGGCAGAAATATAGTCCATCATATCCTTCAAAGCATCACGGCTGATTTTCTTCTGTTTAAAAATGTCTTCCATGACTTTATCATCTACCGACATAATCTGGGAATAAGAAATATTCTCCCACAGGCTTTCTGCCTTTTCCAAATCTCCCATACAGATTAAAGCTCCATTTAATGCCCCTACGCTGGTTCCCGCAATTCCTTTTATACGAATACCTGCCTCTTTTAATGCTTTCCATGCGCCTATCTGATATGCGCCTTTTGCGCCGCCTCCCTCAAGTACCAGTCCATACTCCTTTTCAGTATCAAGTACCGGTTTCATGCTCCACCTCTCATTCCTATTTAGAAAGGGAGCCTTGCCTTCGCAAGCAGCCCCCTTTTTTACTTAATTTTCTTTTTTATTTGTAGCAATTTCTACTAAGGAAGATGCAAGACCTGCAATTCCCTGAATTTCTGACGGAATGATAATCTTGGTAGCTTTTCCGTCTGCTGCCTGTGCAAATGCCTCCAGACTCTTTAATGTAAGAACACTCTGGTCTGCACCGGCATCTTTAATAAAGCGGATACCGTCTGCCTTTGCCTGCTGCACCTTCAAAATAGCTTCTGCCTGACCTTCTGCCTCTTTAATCATCTTTTCCTTCTCAGCTTCCGCTCTCAAAATTGCTGCCTGCTTTTCAGCCTCTGCATCTAAAATCGCAGACTCTTTTTTACCTTCTGCCACAAGAATTGTAGATTTCTTCTCACCTTCTGCTTTCAGAATTGCTTCACGGCGTTCACGTTCTGCCTTCATCTGTTTCTCCATAGCTTCCTGAATAGCTGCCGGAGGAATGATATTTTTCAATTCTACACGGGTTACCTTAATACCCCACGGGTCAGTAGCATCATCAAGAGACGCTCTCATTTTTGTATTGATAATCTCTCTGGAAGTCAGTGTAGCATCCAGTTCCATATCACCGATAATATTACGAAGTGTGGTGGCCGTCAGATTTTCAATCGCCATAATCGGATTGTCAATGCCGTAAGTAAATAATCTTGGGTCTGTAATCTGGAAGAATACAACCGTATCAATCCGCATGGTAACATTGTCTTTTGTAATAACCGGCTGCGGAGCAAAATCTACAACCTGCTCTTTTAAATTTACACGCTTTGCAACTCTTTCAATAAACGGCACTTTAAAATGAACACCGCTTCCCCATGTTGCCTTATATACCCCAAGACGTTCCAAAATATATGCCTGTGACTGAGGTACAATCTTTACACAGGATGCCGCAATAATTAAAATAATTACGAACAGAATAATAACTAACCACATCATATTACATGTCCTCCTCTACAATCAGCTTTACACCTTCTACTGCTGTAACCCTTACAACTTTTCCTTTTTCAATCGTATTGCCGTTTTTCGCTCTTGCAGTCCATTCCATTCCCTGAATGGTAACCTGACCTTCTGCTTTCAGATTGTCAATGGTAGCTGTTACAATTCCTTTTTGTCCCGGAATACTGTCTACATTGGTTTTCTGCACGTCCTTATTCAGGTATTTCACCGCCAGAGGTCTGGTAAATAAGAGAAGTACAACAGAAACCGCTATAAACAACAGCAGTTGCAGCCACAGCGGACCTCCTGCCAGAGAAACCAAAAAGGCAACTAATGCCCCACCTGCAAACCAGACAGTTGTAAGTCCCAGCGTCAAAAATTCAATGACAAGAAGAATTGCCAAAACTACAAGCCAGATAATGGATATTGTTCCTGCGTCCATAACCCCACCTTCTTTACTATAAATTCTCTGCATCAGTAAAGTTTCTACTGATTTGTCCTCTTATTATATTCTAGTTTTCTGAAAATATCAACGCTTTTTTCTTGTATTTCTTTTGTTTTTTATTAAAATCACTTAGTCGCATTTATCTCATAAAGAAAAACTCCAAAAACAACTTCTCGCTGCTTTCGGAGTTTTCAAAAATATAGTCAATCTTCTCTTTTAATAAAATGTCTGATTACCGATAGTCAGACCTCTGCCGCCTCCTGCATGGAAGAATAAACGGTCTCCAATAGTATTTGCTCCTGCAAACACATCTCTTGCAGCATCATAACATGCCTGACTTGCACCTCTGCTTAATACAGATGCAAGCTTACCTGACGCAGCCGGTGTAAACTGACCTTTCTGGTAAATAACTTCAGATAATGTATTTGGGAATTTGCTGCTGCGGATACGGTTCATAATTACCGCTCCTACACCAACTTTTCCTTCATAAGACTCCCCGCCTGCTTCACATTCAATAATTGCAGCCATCAAATCTAAATCTGCCTGAGATACAGATGTTGTCTGATTTGAAACTGCTGCCGTCTCAACTACGGCGTCTAACGGCTGTGCACCTGTAATCTCCCCATCGCCGTGCACGGACTCAAATAACTGCTGCGCTTCCTCTCCGGATACTAACAAGTCCTCTCTGATATATCCTTCAATCTCACCGGAAGAAACCTGAACCCATCCATTTTCTTCACCTACCACAGTCACCACAGCTCCTGCCGGAAGCTTTCCGACTCTCTCTGTGCTGATGTCAGAGCCCTTACGAATGTTTGCGTATGTAGTCACATTCGCTGCTGCCTTATCTGACCAGTCAAAAGTTGCTTTATCTGTTGTATCTGCCAATGCTGGTACTGCCATTGCAACAGTCATGGCACCAACAGTTCCCACACAAGTTAAAAGTTTCATGAATTTTCTTCTCATTAAAATAACCTCCTGATAAGTCTGTTTCTTTTTTTAACATTTGTTACAGATTTATTAAGCTTTGTTACAAACTTATTCTAACAAGGTTACGTTTCTTTGTCAACCGGGTATTTTTTGTAACATTTTACAGTATTTCGGAGAGAAAAATAGAAAAAAGTGGCAAATATATAGAATATTCACCACTTTTCAAATTTTATATTCAATTTTTACGGCGCTGCCTGTATGCCTCGTACATCAAAATTCCCGATGCCATAGCAGCATTTAAGGACTCCACTTTTCCCTGCATTGGAATTTTAATCAGGGTATCTGCGCTCTCTGTGAGCTGCTCGGTAAGACCGTTTCCTTCATTTCCAATAAGAAATGCTGTGCCTTTCGTATAACACTCCTCATCGTAATCATTTCTTCCTTTTAAATGAGCAGCATAAGTCGTAATTCCCTTTTCTTTTAAAAGAGGAAGCACTTCCTCCTCAATGGAATTTACATAAATAATCGGCATCCTGTAAACAGAGCCCATAGTGGAACGGATAACCTTCGGATTAAACACATCTACGGAGGTTCTGCTCATAATTACGCCTGTCACTCCTGCCCCTTCTCCGGTTCGTAAAATTGTCCCCAGATTTCCCGGGTCCTGTAAATCTTCTAAAATCATCAGCAGGGGATTTTCTTCTCCGCTTAAAATTTCAGAAAGAGTATAATTCTCCATTTTCACCAGACAAAGCACTCCCTGAGGTGTTACGGTATCGGATAAATTTTTAAAAATCTTATCGTCCACAAGCTCCACATATTCTGTTTCTTCTATACTAATGCCTTTCTCCAGAAGGATTTTTTCACATTCCTCCTTCCGGGCAAAAGACTGGGATAAATACACCTTTTGCAGACGGGATTTTGGTACTTCACTGAACATCTTAATTCCCTCAACCGCAAAAACCTGTTCTTCCCTGCGTACCTTTGCTTTCTTCAATATCTGCTGTACTTTCTTTATCTGTACATTTGACGCACTTGTAATCATTTTCTTACTCGTTATTCTTGCTGTAATTATGAGACAGGGAATAGCTTATCTCGTACTGGTATTCGGAGATACCTTTCTTCATTGCCAGAGCTTCATTGATATCCATATCAATGTACTCACCGTCTCTGTAACAGATAACTCTCTTAGATTTACCTTCCAGAAGAATGTCTACTGCTTTTGCACCCATAATGGAAGCATATACTCTATCCTTACATGTCGGTGCACCGCCACGCTGCATGTGACCTAAGATAGTCGCTCTTGTTTCAATTCCTGTTGCAGCCTCGATACGTTTTGCCATAGCTTCGGAATGTCCGATACCTTCTGCATTAATGATAATATGATGTTTTTTACCTTTTTTACGGTTGTCGATGATGTTGTTGATAATTTTCTGTTCATCAAAATCGTATTTTTCAGGAAGCAAAATATCCTCTGCACCATTGGCAATACCGCACCATAAAGCAAGATATCCTGCATTTCTTCCCATTACCTCAATAATACTTACACGTTCATGAGAAGTAGAAGTATCACGTACCTTATCAATGGCTTCCATAGCTGTATTTACCGCTGTATCAAAACCGATTGTATACTCTGTACAAGCGATATCAAGGTCAATTGTTCCCGGAACGCCTACTGCGTTAATTCCCAGATTAGCCAGCTTCTGTGCACCGGCAAAAGAACCGTCACCACCGATAACTACCAGACCGTCAATGCCGTGTTTTTTACATACCTCGGCAGCTCTCTTCTGTCCTTCCGGTGTACGCATTTCTGTACAACGGGCAGTATACAGGATTGTACCACCTTTTTGAATTGTATCTGAAACGTCTACGGCAGTCATGTCAATGATTTCTTCATTCATCAGACCGCTGTAACCTTTTAAAATTCCCTTCATATTAATACCACGGCTTAAGCCTCTTCTGACTACTGCACGAATTGCAGCATTCATTCCCGGCGCATCTCCACCGCTTGTTAATACACCAATTGTTTTAATTTCTTTATTTGTAGTCATTTTCTTCCTCCATACTGTTGGCAGACTCTTGTTTCTTATTTGTACATTCAGTCGTTTTTTATTCTAATCTATTTTCTACTGTTTTTCAA
>ENA-OQCB01001031-OQCB01001031.1-human-gut-metagenome-genome-assembly--contig:-NODE-1031-length-11663-cov-5.840153_pt1 | contig 11663 bp, 9 predicted proteins | sample MGYA00242493_ERZ504568 | MGnify/ENA primary metagenome ERZ504568 (study PRJEB26092, sample SAMD00036229) | human gut metagenome | host: Homo sapiens | study: EMG produced TPA metagenomics assembly of...
CGTATTCCGAAGACCTACAAAGAAGGATTGTTCCTTGTTATTGAGTCCGAGCATATAAAAACCGTCTGCTGCAATGTCATGAGTGGCGGAACTGAATGCCAGCAGCCAGAAAAAGCCAGGGTGAATTGTACGTAGTGTGTTGTCGGGATGAAAAAGGCAATACCGGCAAATCCGGCTGAGATAATCCTTGCATGGCAATAATCCAGGCTCGTTTCGATTTTAATCAGATCAACGAACGGGCTCCATAAGGGCTTGATAGTCCACGGCAGGTAAAGCCAGGAGGTGTCAAAGAGCTATTTCTGTATTCGATAACCCCAGACGTTTATACATGATGACAGCGATTGTCATTACTGCTACATAGGGAAGTCCTTCTGCAAAGTAGAGGGTTGGAATCCAGCTCCAAGGGTCTCGTTTTCAGGGTTGGCGTTGTCATGGTATTCATTGGGTTCTATTTATATTGTTGCTCAATCGCACTACCGGGGTAGTAGTGGGATAGTATTTCTTTGTATTTATAGCCTTGTTCCCCCATTACGGCGGCACCGATCTGGCAAAGTCCCACGCCATGTCCCCAGCCGGATCCCGTGAGGATAAACCGGGAAGGGATTTCTTTTTCATCTTCTTTGTATTCTTTGTCCACAACGAAAGCGGAGCTATATAAGTGGGAAGATGATAGGGTACGACGGATCTCCAACTCTTTGCCGATGATGAGAGTGCGTAACGTTCCTACTATTTTCAATCGGACCAGCCGTCCTGAAGTTCCCCGTTCGACCGGAATCAAATCAATGATTTTTCCGAACTCGATTCCTGAACGTTTATGAATCAGTTCCGAGAGTTCTTGTTGGGAGTAGCAGACTCTCCAACGGTAAAAGTCTGTTGTTTCCTGGTCATAATTATTCAATACCTGACTCAATACTTGTTTGTTATGGGTGTTGCAAAAGGCCGCAGGAGAAGTACGTATCCATTTATCGGCTTCCACTTCTTTTGTCAGGTCGGGAAGTCGCGTTTCTGTTTTACTATCCCGTTGACCGATAAGATAGGGATGCTTTACATTCTCCCAGCAGTTCTGGAATTCTTCGAAAGCGCCGCCGCAACATTTAGAGAAACGAGCGTCACAAATCTCTCCTTCATACATAAGTACTTCACCCCGTGTAGCAAAAACAGCTTCAATTGCCTGTGGAGTTGAGGTGCGTGTAATGCCTTGATAACGCTGGCAATGGTCATCGGCACATACATCAAAGTTTTTGTGGGCTTCATGGTCGTACCATTTAATAAGTTGAGAGGGGAGAGTTGAAAGTTCAAAGTTGGCTGTGTTGTCTGGGTGCATAATAACTTTCAATTTCCCATTTGCAACTTTCAACTTATTAAGCAGCCAGCTTCGGGAAATAACGGCATGTGCTTTTAATAGCTCCAAAGAAGCTGTTGCACTCATCTCTGATGAAATCACGCTGGTGAGATAATCTTCAATAGGAATTATATTGATAGCAGTCAGTCTGTCATCTTCAACAATAATCTTCAGTTCACCTTTGAATCTTTGAACTTCTTTACGTTCCCAATGGAAGTTGATGCCTATGGTTACGTCTTGCAGTTCAAAGAAAGAAGAAGTATCTTGTTGGGGAGTGAAGGAGAGTTCGTCATATTCTTTCTCCTGCCAACAGATTTTTCCTTTCCGATAGACAGCCTGTTGTATTCCGCAGATTGCTATTCCGTCAGAAGATATAAATTCTTTCGGGAAAGAGAATCCAATCTCTTTCCCGGAAAGAATACCGACTGTAATGACAGGCTCCTGCATAAAGTTTTACACTTCGTCTTTTCTGAATAATTCGTCACATAGGGTTTCAAACTGCTCCGGTGACAAACTAATTTCCTTGTAAATATCAATAATCTCTTTTGTGTTTAATTTATCCATATCCTCCTCTCTGATAATAGGGAAAACACCACCCATTTCTGCAACAGCAGGACTTATTAACAATCCTTTTCCCCCTTGGTTATAGTAACAGTCGGGACGATGTTTGGAACGTAGGAAAATGACGCAATTCCAAGCTACCACTTCATCATCTTCGCCATGCTTTGTACTGTCAATTGCATACCAAGCTATTATATTGATTAAAGGTTCTTTACCGTAAAAGGTAGAGAGGATGTTGTAGATATTCTCGAATTTCTCTATTAATTCAGACCTGAGAATTGATGCTAGACCAATGCTGGTTATAAAAGTATTGTTTGCATAGCTATTTACGATAGCCGGGACATCGTCGAAGTCTGTTTGTTCTATTATATCGTTCAGAAAATCCTTGAAAAAGGGAGTAGATAAACTTTCCTCTTTTCCTGCTGCTTGGAAGTGCATGTGGTCAGGAGCAGAAGCACCGCACTCCGGGCCGTTATAGAGTATATAGAAGTCTATCATATTTTCGGCTAAGTGAAGCATATCTTCGAAACGTCCTTTAATGCTTTGTGAGGTATGTTCCTTGTCGATGATTGTCAAGTGCCGCTGAAAAATGGGGTAAGGGTTGAGGCATATCTCATAATGTCCGAACGGCAAACTGGTTTGTTCTGCAGGGCGATTCTTTTCGCATAAGAAACATGGTCTTTCCTGAATGGAGCGGGTATCCGTTTTTGCCATAGTGGAGAGGCGCGTTGAGGGTTGGGGAAAATTCGGAACACCATTTCAATATCATCTTCTTCGACTTCCAGTTCTTTTGCTTTTTCCAGATTTTCTTCCAGTGCCTCATAATTCTTTTTCGCGAGTTCCCAGTTTTCTTTCTGATCTTCTATCATTTCTTCTACAAGCTCCTGAAAATCTTCATCAATCGTATGCATCTGAATTCTGCTTTGTATTTCCCAAGTGCGGATTCTGTCTTTATAAAAGTTGTTCTGATTGACTTTTTCAATACTTAATGCGGCATCTGAATTACCTTCCCAACGTCGGCAAAGGTATATTATATCATAGATACGTCCGATCTTATAATCGCGTGAAATGTTTAATCCTATGGCATAATCTTCACCGTAGCTGGTGTTTGGAAATTTGATGTTACGAATGATAGGGGTATAGAAAGCACGTGGAGCGCCCAAACCATTGATGCGTAAAGCATTGTTTTTTCCGTTCTCCAATGTCCATTCTTTATGGTCAATGATGCCGGGGGCTATTTCGTTCAAGTGGAAGTCGGTCATTAGATACGTTCCTATCACCATTGCGCAGCTTTCCTTATAAAAAGTATCCACGATTTTCTGGATTGTATGTTCGTCTTTATATAAGTCGTCGCTATCTAACTGTATGGCGAACTTTCCGCATTTCTCGTGATGTACACCCTTGTTCCAGCAGCCGCCTATACCTAAATCATTCTCTTGGGGAATGAAATGAATCAATCTTTTGTCTGCGCTTAGTTCCTGAAGCGCTTCGGTAGTTCCGTCGGTCGAATGATTGTCGATAACGATAACGTTGAAAGGAAAGGTAGTCTGTTGGTTTAAAGCAGAGCTGACTGCATCACGAATAGTATGAATACGATTGCGGACAGGGATGATTACGGATACTTCAAATTCAAAGGTCTCGTTGCAAAGATTGACTGTCCGTGAAGAAGAAGGCATTAAGTAGGCATCAATGCATTTCAGATATTCTGTGCAAGCAGCTTCCATTTCGAGCTGTACTTCCCGATTTTTGGGATCTACATAGTCGAATTGTTTCTCTCCGCTTTTTCTGGTATCAGTTTCAACTTCGGTATATAAATATTCGTTAATGTGTATAATGGAATAGTTGACAGCTATGAACAAGCGCATATTATATAGTCCTGCATATTGATATCTTTTGTACAGTTTATCCGCTGTGTAAGTGAATGCGGAAGTGCTGAATAAAAGTATGGAACCGAAGTCGAAATCATCTCGAACACTTCCCAATTGGTAATCAATGACGGGTGCTTGTTTTAGTTCTTCATGAATCTGTTGATAGCGGTCGGCATATACTATTCCATTTTTCTTGTTGTTCTCCATAACTTGCACCATGCGTTCCAATGCATATAATCCCAACTTTAATGGAGTTTGTTTGGTGTACAACAGAATGTAGTCTGTACTTGCATGAGCTGCGATTGTTTTCATCGTACTTGTGGAGTAAAGCCCATCGATAGGGAGCCATTCACAATCCGGGAGACATTTCTTACCGGGAGCAGAACCTAATAAATAGATTTTATCTACTAGCTCTGACGCTTGTAATTCTTTCACTGTTTGCATTGTATCTTCCGAAGTGCCGAAAGGTATAAAGCAATTGATTCTTTTTTTCATTTTGCTAATTGGTATTAAAGAGCTGTCGTATTGTTTATGGTTGATTTCTTTCGAATAAGGAAGCAAAGCCCGGTGAAAGTAAATGCAGCGTTAAATAATAGCAGTTCGTAACTGATTTGATAACCGTTGAACCATGCTTCCGAATTTCTTTGCAGGATATAGCAGAGGACAGGGGAAGCGATAGCTATCGGCGGGATATATTTATCGTAAATTTGTTTCTTGGTGAAGATACCGAAGGCGAACAATCCGAGAATAGGACCATACGTGTAACTGGCTAATGTATAAATCGCATCAATGACGCTGGTATTATTCAGCAGGTTGAAAACGAAAATAATGATTCCCATAACGATTGCCATGCCGATATGTACGTGCTTGCGTATCTTGCTGAGAGCGGCCTCCCCTTTTTTCTGTGCATTCAGAATATCGACAGTGAAAGAGGTGGTCAGTGCGGTTAATGCCGAGCCGGCAGCCGAGTAGGCGGAAGCTATTAATCCGATGATGAATAGGATACCGACTATACCCGGAAAGTAGTTTCCCGTGGCAATCATAGGGAATATCTCATCACTCTTATCCGGATTCTTAATGCCTTGTTGCGCTGTGAATGTATAGAGTAATACCCCTAACATCAAGAAAAGCAGAATCACGAAGAATTGTGAGATGCCGCTTGTAATCATGTTCTTTTGAGAATCCCGGAAGTTCTTGCAACTAAGATTACGTTGCATCATGTCCTGGTCGAGTCCGTTCATGGCAATGACGGTAAATACACCCGCCAGAAATTGTTTGAAGAAATATCGCTTGTCATTCACATCATCGAAAAAGAATGTCTTGGAGAAATCACTGTCCGATAGGGTAGTGACTAAGCTGTTAAAATTCAGGTGCAGGCTCGAAGCTATATAATAAATGCACAGGACAACAGAAACAACGAGACAGAATGTTTTGAGTACATCTGTCCATATCAGTGATTTCACACCTCCCCGGAATGTATAGAGCCACACAATAAATACGGTGAGAATGACGTTCAGCAGGAAAGGGAGGTGAAAGGGCTCGAAAATGAGCAGTTGCAGTGTCAGACAAACGAGGAATAGCCGTACGGCTGCCCCCAACATCTTTGAGATAAAGAAAAACCATGCGCCTGTCTTATAAGACGAGGAGCCGAACCTGTTCTCCAAATATTCGTAAATGGATACCAAATTCATGCGGTAGAAAAGCGGGACGAGCACAAACGCTATGATAATTTGCCCGACGATGAATCCCAATACCATTTGTAGATAGGAAAAACTGCTGGCTTGCACCATGCCCGGAACAGAAACGAAAGTAACTCCGGAGATGGTGGAGCCGATCATGGCAAAAGCGACGATATACCATGCCGATTTATGGTTTCCTACGAAGAAACCTTCATTATCGGCCTTGTGTCCTGCTATATAAGAGATTGTGAACAGGATTGCGAAGTATGCCACGATAGTAACGGACAAAACGATTGGACTCATATCTACTGTTTAAAGGATTCGATTCGTTTCGCACTTATGTAAGCGCTTCCCGGTACTTATCCTGCGTTTTTTGTGCATCTTTTACTTCCAACTTAATAACAAACGGCTCCTGCGGCATATTTTTAGGCAGGCTGACATTATATTCATTGCGAGTGGTTTCTGTTACCTGTGTTTGTTCACCCGTCAATGTCTTTGCGGTGGTGATAGTTATCCCTTTGGGAGTTTTAACTGTGAGCTGTCCGGAATAGGGAGGGTTGAATACGACCATATAGACTTGATTGCTTTTGCGGGTATAATATCCCCAATCTTGTTTCTCCCAGCCGGCATAATCGCAACCATAGATACATTCGCTGTTTTTCTTCATCCATTTACCGATGAAATCGGCTATCTTTTTCTCTTCCGGGCGGAAGTCTCCGTCGGGCTGAGGGCCGAAGTTGACTACCATATTTCCACCCATGGATACGGCGTGTACAATACGTGCCAATACCTCAGTCGGATTTTTCACATAGCTCAGTGACCAGTCTTTGTGGTATCCCCATTGGTTTTCGGGAATAGTCATACAGGCTTCCCAATCCCATTTTGTTACGTGTAAGTCTTTTACGGGATCAGGCAGGCGGCGCTCGTAAGCCGATTCATAGTCCCCCATGAGATGTCCGTTGCTGTCGAAATGGCGTTTCCCGTAATCATCGGCCCGCAATCGGCTGTTGATAGTTACACCGGGAAGCATTTCTTTCAGCATACGTTCCACGTGTGCAGTCCACCAACCGTTTTGCTTGATACTTGCGTCCCATGTTCCGTCAAACCAGAAATCCTTGACAGTAGGGTAGCGGGTTGCCAGTTCTTTCAACTGATTGTCGGTAAATGTCAGGAATCTTTGGAAAGCGATGCTATCTTCCTGGGTCTTGATACTGCTTCGCCAGTCCGGATGACTCCAGTCCAACACGGAGAAATAGAAATGTACGTCGATACCGACTGCATTATAAGCCTTTACCAATTCTCCCAAGATATCTTTCTTGTAAGGGGTATTAGCTACCGTATACTCTGTATATTTGCTGGGCCACAGGCAAAAGCCTTCATGGTGTTTGGTGGTTATCTTTACATATTTTACTCCCATTTCTTTGGCCATTTTAGCCCATTTCTTGGCATCAAACTGTTGGGGATTCCATTGTTTCATAAGTTTCAGCCAGTCCGTAGTCGGAACTTTGGCCCACGCTTTCAACCATTCGGCAGCGCCGTGGTATGTTTTATTGTTCCATTCACCGCCGGGAATGGCATATAACCCCCAGTGAATGAATGCACCCAAACGGTTTTCGCGAAACTTCTGCATAGCAGGGTCCTGTCTTTTACCGAGACGGTCGGCGCCATATTTGAGTTCAACTTCCAGTTCTGCAGGTAGAACTTTCTTTTGTGCTTGTACAGCCGGAACGGCTAATAGAAAACTGAATAAAAGAATAATTATCAAGTGTTGCTTTTTCATGATATATATGTGATTAGATGTTGTTTTATACTTTACATTTATTGGCTTTGCTGCAAAGATAGGGATTAGTTTGTAATTGTGGTAATATTTTTGGATTGTAAAAATTGAGGTTTCTCATTTCGCTCTTTATTTAGACTCTGTTTGGAGGATTGAATATAGACATTTATCATAGAAACCCTGATTATTCTTGTGTATTCTTTATTCCGGGTGTTCCTCCTGTCGGGTCTTTGGAAGAATGCCAGTTAGCTTGCTTTGAAGATACTAAGTCCGGTGATTTCTTTTCGAGAGAGATACCTTGGTTCCTTTTGTTACCGGAACTATGCATTGACTCAAGATAGCTGCACTTGTCGATCATTCGGGGATTTTCTTCGTTAGTCATTATAGCCAGGTGGCTGTCTTCATTAGTCAACTTCGGGAAGTTGGGAATCTCTATAATGGTTTCTCCGTTTACTTTATGCTTTTTTCTAAGTGCGGCGGCAGATTTGGTCAGGCATATATATCCGTGGGAAGAAATGCAGATGTTTTGATTGTTGTCCGGGTGTTTCAAGACTACCGTTGTCTTGGTTTCTGTTGAGCCGTTATCTGTGTCGATATATCTTAGAAGTTTTAATGCCGGAATAGAAATATCGTTGTTACCCGGATTATAAAACTCTATGTATTCCGCACCGTCTGTTGCATTGTCATACATGATTTCGTTGAATGATAATATATTCTTGACTTCTTCCGGATAATCAGGCAGAACCGGATCTTCGGGAACATCAGGTTTATCTGGCTCATCAGGTGTTTCAGTAGGTTTGGTAGTAGTCTCCACATCATTGGACAATTGTATATGGTGGAATGTGAAACCTTTACAACGTGTCTTGGTATAAATACAGTATATTCCACAATAAAGAGAAGTCAGGATGCTGTTGTCTTTTACTTGCTTTTCTTTGGTGTATTCATTTTCTGATTCCAGTCGTGTCCAGAAAGTCCAGTAACCATTGTTATCACATTCCACTTTTATGTATAACTTGGGTGAGTTGTTTCCTTTCATCACTTCCCTTCCCGAAGCCAACAGCTTGGGTTGTTCTCCGTTCTGCCGGTAAAGGGCAACGTTGTCTTTGGCTCCTCCTATTTGGATATAGTAACCGTTTACGTTGCCGGAGAGTACATTTGAAGAAGAAGTCAGGTAAAATCGAGCATAATTGTTGGCGGAAGGATTGAATGTAAGGCGGACTCCGAACTCCCAACGGGTATTCTTTACGGAGTTGGAAGGTATAGTGACATAAGCGGTTCCTGCATTTTCTTGCGGATCGTTCAGGCGCAGTCCTTCTTTAGAGTTGATTGTGAATTTATCTGTTTCTCCTTCCCAGGGCAGTTCGGATGTAGTATTATCTTCTTCTGGATTTCTCTCATCTTCATCGTCGGCGGGAAGCGAACAATTATAGAATAAGACAATAAAGATACTTAGAAACGTGAAAGTCTTACAAATTCTCATACGGTTTTGTATAAAGTCATTTTATTTAACCGTATTTGTTTGTGAATAACGCAGAGACAATTGCGGCTTATCTTATGATTACGGGGACAAAGGTATGGCTTTCTGTTGAATAAAGAAAAAAAATCGTCTATTGTTTTAAGTGGAATTTAGAAATAATAATCAAGGACTGCCGGGAGCCATTCTGTTTTATAGGCTTCCGGTAATCTCTGATTCATTTTATTTATAGGTAACATTAAAAGACTGTTCGAAGCGGGGCATTACATATTTATCCGTATAGGAAGTGAATGTTATGCCGGGCATTTTCAAGTCTACGCGTCCGGACATGGACTCCAACAGAGGGTACAGCCTGATAGAAGGGGTGTTTATATCGGTAGGGGCACTTCGGAAGTTGAAGTTCTCCGTCTGTACTATTTTGGGAGTAACGGTTACTCCGTTGAGAGTGTCTGGAAAACGCTCGTCGGACATCAACCGGCGGAAATAAAACATGGACAGGATACTGGCGAATACTGTTTCCGAATAAATATTTCCGGTGAGGTCACAGCGTACGGTTCCTTTCTCTTCCTCTTGCCCCATCATGACGAAATCACCGATCACGGAACTGCATAGCGTAAAGGAAATCTTCTCCAGCTTTACGACAAAGAAATTGTGTAGCACCACGGCAACTGCCAGAGAAGCAGGAATGCAATGGTTACGTTAATTTATTTGCTTAATTGATTTCGAGAAAAACTATATATATCTTGTCTTTAATATTATTATTTACTACTTTTGATATACATTTTTAGATAGATACGGCATATTATCCACAAAACAATCTTCTTAGAATAAATTCAAAGTTGGAGAGCAACGAACTTTTTCATAAATTGTTTCATGCGTACCAGTATCGAAAGGAGAAGAACATCACTTCATTCTGTAATGCGAAAATGAATCATGAAATTGAGGCACATTTTGCGCAATACTGTTATTTATTAAAGAGTGAGGATGATGCTCCAGGATGGTCGTTTGCGGCTGAGCATGCAGACAATCGAGGCATAGCGATACAGATGTTAAGTACATATATTAACAATAAAAGGAGATTACTACCTGATATGTCACCGGAATATGTGAATGGTCTTATTGAAAATAATATTGTAAATGTTTTTAGAACCTGCTGTACTTTCATTGTTCACAAACATATATTATAGAATGATAATCAGCTACTTATCTTATACCCCTAATTATCCATAGAGTACTCTGAACAGACAAAATATATTTGCCTACATATTGGCACTACAAAGGACAGCTAATCATTCGAAATCCGCTATATTTGGACACGTTTTGAATGACAAAAAGCTTCTTGAGCAATCATTCTTTATGACTGACAAGATGCAGCCCGAACCGGACAAGAATACTTTCTAGATGTAAAGTGGTGCCAAAAGGATAAATATCCGTGCCATTTCCATAAAGAAGTACTATTCTAAACCCTAATAGAATTAATTCCATTAGTTTTGTATAAATTTGTAAACTACTAAACTTGTTAAAATAAACCATGATGAACAAAAAGTAATTGACCGTAGCCCTCGCCCTTGCCTTAGCAGGAGGAAGCTATGCACAAGATGACACCGCGAAGAAAAAGGTGAAAGCCTATATGGTGTCGGACGCCCACCTCGACACCCAGTGGAACTGGGACATCCAGACAACAATCAACGAATATGTCTGGAATACCATTAGTCAGAACTTATTTCTGCTAAAGAAATATCCCGAATACGTTTTCAACTTTGAAGGGGGAGTGAAGTATGCGTGGATGAAGGAATACTATCCCGAACAGTATGAAGAGATGAAGAAATTCATCGAGGAAGGCCGCTGGCATATCGCCGGAAGTAGCTGGGAAGCAAGTGATGTGTTGGTTCCTTCCGTCGAAGCCTCCATCCGTAACATCATGCTCGGACAGACGTACTACCGGCAAGAGTTCGGAAAAGAAGGAACGGATATCTTCCTGCCGGACTGCTTCGGATTCGGATGGACGCTTCCCACCATTGCCGCACACTGCGGACTGATCGGCTTCTCTTCACAGAAACTGGACTGGCGTAATCATCCCTTCTACGGAAAGAGCAAGCATCCGTTTACCATCGGACTCTGGAAGGGCATTGACGGCAAACAAGTAATGCTAGCCCACGGATATGACTACGGACGCAAATGGAACAACGAAGATCTCTCGAAGAAATAAAGATCTGGAAAAATTAGCCCAACGTACTCCGCTCAATACGGTCTACCGCTATTATGGAACAGGGGACATCGGTGGTTCTCCTACTCTGGGTTCGGTACGTTCTGTAGAACAGGGAATCAAAGGTGATGGTCCGGTAGAGGTGATCAGTGCTACCAGCGATCAGTTGTTCAAAGATTATCTGCCGTTCAACAATCACCCGGAACTGCCGGTATTTGACGGAGAGTTATTGATGGATGTTCACGGAACAGGTTGCTATACTTCGCAGGCAGCCATGAAGCTGTACAACCGGCAAAACGAACAGTTGGGCGATGCAGCAGAAAGAGCGGCGGTCGCTGCCGAATGGTTGGGTACTGCCAGCTATCCGCAACACACGCTGACGGAGGCATGGAAACGTTTCATCTTCCATCAATTCCATGATGACCTGACGGGAACGAGTATCCCCCGTGCCTATGAGTTCTCATGGAACGATGAACTGATCTCTCTAAAACAATTCTCACAAGTACTGACTTCTTCCGTCAACGCCATTGCCGGACAGAATGGATACACGCGTGAAAAGGAACGCCTGTCGTTCTTTATAATGCAAACGCTTTCCCGGTATCGGACTTGACAGAGATCATCCTCGAACAGCCTAAAAACCCCGAAAAGGCTTCACTGTAATACAAATGCACAAGGCAAGAAAGTCGCTTCGCAAATGATCGGTTACGAGAACGGACGTGCTCACATCCTGGTTGCAGCGTCACTGCCCGCAAAACA
>ENA-OQCB01001035-OQCB01001035.1-human-gut-metagenome-genome-assembly--contig:-NODE-1035-length-11604-cov-2.180535_pt1 | contig 11604 bp, 11 predicted proteins | sample MGYA00242493_ERZ504568 | MGnify/ENA primary metagenome ERZ504568 (study PRJEB26092, sample SAMD00036229) | human gut metagenome | host: Homo sapiens | study: EMG produced TPA metagenomics assembly of...
CACCCAGTCGGCGCTCGTCTGGGAGTTGTAAGCCTGCCGAGCAGCGCGCGCCTCTTGCGATATCATGCGACCGTCGACGACGCTTTCGGCCTGACCTTGGCGGCACGAGCCTATGAGCTGCAAGCCCTCGATCTCACTCGCCCGCGCCAGGAACTCGTCGTATTCGGCGGCGTAGTCGGACAGGTCGTTCCCTTCGCGCGGGGTGGTGTAGTCGGGATGCGCCGACACCACGATGTCGGGCTCCGCTCCCAAGCGCCGCGCGAGCTGCTGGCGCGGTCGGACAGCGGCGCGAGGTACAGCGCCGTTGCTGCCGGCGACCACCACGAGGGTCAACGCTGACCGCGAGCGATGCCACCACGGTGCGCCCGCGCGTCGCCCGAGCGCGACAGGTTGCGGTGTGCGACGAACCCGGGGATGCCGAACAGCCTGCCCGCGATGCCCAGCTTCACGCGCCCGACGTCGGGCGCGTGCGATGGTGCCGACCGTTCTGCGCGCTTCGAGAGGCGCACGTCCTGCGTTTGGCGGATGGCGTCGACGGCTGAGACGCGGGCGGCGCGGGCCGACGGCACCCAGGCGCTCACCAGCAAAGTGGCTATCGACAGTGCCGCGGCCGCAGCCAACGCTCCGGCATCCACGTGCACCGCGAGCCCCGCCGATCCCGATCCCAACATCGCAGCGAACGCCTCCTGCGACGACGAGAACGCGCCTGCCGTGCCCGCCACGCCCGCTAAGAGGCCAATCGGCACGCCGACGGCTCCCAGCAGCAGCGCCTCTGCCAGCACGGTGCTGCGCAGTTGCCGCTTCGAAGCGCCGAGAGAGGCCAGCAGTCCGAACTGCCGCGTACGCTCGGTCACCGAGATGGCGAATGCGTTGTAGATCAGCGATGCGGACGCCGCCACGATGACGATGGCCAACACGGCGGCAACCGCCCAGAGGCTTCCCCAGATGGGCCTGCCGTCGGAGATGCCCAAGTACGAGAACAGGCTGGTGTGGTACAGAGTGGCGGCCGTATCGTCCAATCCGGTCGCGTCGGCGAAGAAGGCCTTCATCTCGTCGAGGGTTCCCAGACCTTGCGTGACCAGATACGCGCCCGCAGCCGCTCCTTCCTCAGACGCGTCGGCCACGGTGAGGGCGACGCTGGGCGCGGAAGAGGCCGTGTAGTTGTTGGCGAGGAAAGGCGCTTGTCGCTTGTAGAATCCGGTAACCGTCAGCGTGCGCTCGCGGGCGTTCTCGACGCGCGTCTCGTTTCCGTCGGCGAGGCGCGCGCCGTCTTCGGCGGCTGCGAGGTTTTCCAAAACCTCCCGTGAGGGTGGAACCCGTTTCAAGGGGGGCCGTTCGAAACAACGCCCTCGGCGCCTCCCGCGCCCAGCTCCTCGCCTTGGAGATAGTCGGGCAGCACGATCTCGTCCGCTGTCTCGGGCCATCGCCCGCTTGCCAGCTCGGGCATCAGGGAGTACGGCGCGCCGCCCGGCTCGTCGACGCCCTTGACGGTGGTCGGCGTCGTCTTCAGCGCGATGAACGCACCCAGACGGTTGGCGTCGTCGGGCGCGAGTGCGGCCGATCCGAGGTCGCGGAAGGTGGCGAGGTCGGTCACGGCGTCGCTTTCCACGAGCGCATCGATGCCCTGAGCGGGCACGTCGGGGGAAAACACGTGCCATGATCCTTCAGTTACCATCGTGCGCTCGAGCAAGCCCTGCTGCACGCTTGCCACGCTGGTCAGCACGGCGGCCAGAAGCGCCGTGGACAGCGCGATGCCGACGACGGTCACGGCCGTGCGCACGCGGTTCTGAGCGAGCGAGCGCAGGGTGAAACGCGTGAATATGCCGGCCATCAGCGCCTCCTTTCGTCGGAGGCGATGCGGCCATCCTCGATGGCGATGACGCGGTCGGCCATGCAGGCGATGTCCTCGTCATGCGTGATCACCACGAGCGTCTGGTCGAAGCGCTTGTTCGACTCGCGCAAAAGCGCCATGATCTCGTGCGAGTTGCGCGAGTCGAGGTTGCCGGTGGGCTCGTCGGCCAGCAGGATCTCGGGATCGTTGATCAGGGCGCGCGCGATGGCGACGCGCTGCATCTGGCCGCCGGACAGCTGGCTGGGCTTCTTGTTCACGTGATCGCCCAAGCCCACCTGCTGCAACGCGGCCACCGCGCGGTCGTGGCGTTCGGCGCGCGACACGCCCGACAGCGTCAGCGCCAGCTCCACGTTGGACAGCACCGTCTGGTGGGGGATGAGGTTGTAGCTTTGGAACACGAAGCCGATGCGGTTGTTGCGGTAGGCGTCCCAGTCCTTGTCTTTATACTGTTCGGTGGAGATGCCATCGATGATGAGGTTGCCCGAGTCGTAGTGGTCGAGGCCGCCCACGATGTTGAGCAGCGTGGTCTTGCCCGAGCCGGAGGGCCCCAGGATGGCCACGAACTCGTTGTCGCGGAACGACACCGACACGTTGTCGAGCGCGGTCTGGGTGAAGTCGGCCGTCGTGTACGACTTGCAGATGTTGAGCAGTTGCAGCATGGGGTGCCTTTCGGTGCGTTCCTCGCGAGGAGGCGAAACGCAGGTGTTACGCAATGGTTGATGCTTCGTTAATCATGGTTGATTTTCCTGCTTTCCCTTCTTGGGAAAGAGCAATCTTCACCGAGTTTACCGAACGGTTACTTTTGGGTTCGCGCCCGCTTGCTTACGATTTGCGGGAGATTGCGCTTTCGGGGTTTCGCTGGCGCTGGGCTTGGCGATAATGGGGCGGAATAAGAAAACGGCGGCGAAAGGACGCATGACATGGAACGCGACGTGGCATGGAAGAAATACGACGAAGCCGACCTCGAGGCGCTGGAGCATCTGGCTGCCGAGTACATCGACTTCATCTCGGACAACAAGACCGAGCGCGAGTGCGCGGCTTCGGCCGTCGCGCTGGCGGAAGAGCACGGCTACCTGCCGCTTGACCAGGCGGTGCGCGAAGGGCGCACGCTCAAGGCCGGCGACAAGGTGTGGGCGCAGGCGCACGGCAAGGCGCTCATCCTGGCGCATCTCGGGCAGAAGCCGTTGGAGCAGGGGCTCAACATCCTGGGCGCGCACATCGACAGCCCGCGCCTCGACCTCAAGCAGAACCCGCTGTACGAGTCGAACGGGTTCACGCTGTTCGATACGCATTATTACGGCGGCATCAAGAACTACCAGTGGGTCACGCTGCCGCTGGCGCTGCACGGCGTGATCGCGAAGAAAGACGGCACCGTGGTGGACGTCCAGGTGGGCGACGACCCGGACGATCCGGTGTTCTGCGTCACCGACCTGCTGGTCCACCTGGCCGGCAAGCAGATGGCGAAGAAGGCCAACGAGGTGGTGGAGGGCGAGGACCTGGACATCCTCATGGGCAACCGCCCTTTGACCTGCGGAGGCGGGAGCCTCGACGGCACCCAGTCGCTCGGCAGTCCTGGCTCGCACGGACGGTCCGCTGGACTGTCCGGCTCGTGCGGAACTCGCTTGGTGGGCGCCGCCGAGGCTCCCGGGGAATCTGCAGTGGACGGCGATCCGACCGAGGATGTCCAGGCTCCTGCTGGTAAAGAAGAAGAGAAGGAGCCCGTCAAGGCGTTCGCGCTTAAGCTGCTGGCTGAGAAGTACGGCATCGAGGAAGAGGACTTCCTGTCGGCCGAGATCGAGGTCGTGCCCGCTGGACGCGCCCGCGACCTGGGATTCGACCGCAGCATGGTGATCGGCTACGGGCAGGACGACCGCGTGTGCGCCTACACGTCGCTCGTGGCGCAACTTGCGCTCGCTGAGGCACCGGAGAAGACGGCCGTGTGCGTGCTGGTGGACAAGGAGGAGATCGGCAGCGTGGGCGCCACCGGCATGGCATCGCAGTTCTTCGAGAACACCATGGCCGAGATCATGGAGCTTGCCGGCGAGGGCGGCCCGCTGCCGCTGCGCCGCGCGCTAGCGGCGTCAAGCATGCTGTCGTCCGACGTGTCCGCCGGCTTCGACCCCGCCTACGCCAGCGCGTTCGAGGCGAAGAACTCCGCGTTTTTGGGGCGCGGCCTGGTGTTCAACAAGTACACGGGCAGCCGCGGCAAGAGCGGCTCCAACGATGCGAACGCCGAGTACGTGGCGCGCATCCGCCGCGTCATGGATGACGCCGGCGTGTCGTTCCAGACCGCTGAGCTGGGCAAGGTCGACGTGGGAGGCGGCGGGACCATCGCCTATATTCCTGCCAAGTACGGTATGGACGTCATCGACTCGGGCGTGGCCGTGCTGTCGATGCACTCCCCGTGGGAGGTCGCCAGCAAAGCCGACATCTACGAGGCCTTCAAAGGCTACGAAGCGTTCCTGAAAAACGCGTAGGGACGCCCTGCGGGCAACGAAGCATCAGAATCGCGAACGGGGGCGGGGCGCATCGAGCGCCCCGCCCCCGTTCCGTCCGCGCACCCGCCGCCCGTCTCGCTATGCTTGCTCTTACGAGCGTCTCCGCTCGATGCGGTTGACGTACCAGTCTCCTGCTGCCTGGATGATCTGAACCAGCACCACCAGCACCGCGATGCACGCGATCATGATTCCCATGTTGTAACGCTGGTAGCCGTAGCGATACGCGAGGTCGCCCAGGCCTCCGCCTCCCACAAGACCTGCCATGGCCGAGAATCCCAGCAGCGAGATGGCGGTGATCGTAATGTCTTTCACCAGCGGCACGTGCGCTTCCGGCAGCACGATGCAGAACATCGTTCTCAGCTTGCCGGCTCCGCTGGCGAACGCGGCCTCGATCATGCCCTTGTCGACTTCGGCCAACGACGCCTCGCTCAGCCGCGCGAAGAAGGCCACCGCCGCGACGGCCAAGGGGATCACCACCGCCTCGGTGCCGATTTTGGTGCCCACTACCAAGGCCGACAGCGGCAGCAGGAAGATGAGCAGAATCAAAAAGCGGGATGGAGCGCACCACGTTCACCGTCGCGCCCAGCACCTTGTTGAGCAAGGGGCTGTTTATGAACAGGTGCGTGCTGGAAGCGATAGACGCAAATGCCAGCGCGCCGCCAGCCACGATGGCGATGACCAGCGCGATGCTGCACATGAACGCGGTCTCTCCCAGCGTTTTGCCCACCTCGAGTAGAATCTCGCTGATGTTATCCGGCATGCTTCAACACCTCCAGATGCTCGACCTGCCCTCTCAGATGCGCGGTCGCTCGGTCGATTTGGTCGTTGGCGCCCTCGGCTCGCACGTACAAAATGCCGAAGGGCTTCTCGTTGATGTACTCGATCTTGCCGTGCCACGGATGGAAAGGCGCACGTCGAACAGCTTCCCTGCATCGAATAGCACGGGTTCGGTGGCGTTTTCTCCCGCGTAGGTGAGCTTGATGATAGAGCCGTTTTGCTCGAACGCGCCGCTTGGCAGGGCGAAGTTCTGGGAGTGCCGCACCAGGCCTCGCAGCATCTCGGACTGCGGGTTGGAGAACACCTCGTAGGTTTCGCCTTGCTCCACCACGCGTCCGCCGTCCATCACTGCGATGCGGTCGCAGATGCCTTTCACCACGTCAAGCTCGTGGGTGATGACCACGATGGTCACGCCAAGTTGCTGGTTCACGCGTTTCAGCACGTCGAGCACCGATTTTGTGGTTTCGAGATCGAGCGCGCTGGTGGGCTCGTCGCACAGGAGGATGCGCGTGTTGGCGGCCAGTGCGCGTGCGATGGCCACGCGCTGCTTCTGTCCGCCGCTCAGCGTTTGGGGGTACGCGTCGCGCTTCTCCTCCAGGTTCACGAACTCCAGCAGCTCGACGACGCGCTCCTCGATGTCCTGCTTGCTCCAACGGGCGCACTTCAAAGGAAAGGCAACGTTGTCGTAGACGGTCTTGGCATTCCATAGGTTGAAGTGCTGGAAGATCATGCCGATGCCGCAGCGCGTTTCGCGCAAACGGGCGCCGGTCTGCCCTACGATGGATGCGCCGTCGATCACGATATCTCCCGACGTGGGCTTTTGCAGGAGGTTGATGGTGCGCACAAGCGTCGACTTGCCGGCACCGCTCGACCCGATGATGCCGAACACCTCGCCTTCCAGGATGGTCAGGCTCACGTCGTCGACGGCCGCGGTGGCGGAAGCCCCGTCTCGGGAAAACTCGACCTGGATGTTCTTCAGCTCTATCATGGAACGACCTTCCTTTGCGACGATTGCCTAGTACGAGCTGGGCTTGCCGAAGCCGGCGAAGATGTTGTCGGGGTCGTCGATGACGCTTTTGAACGCATCGGATTGCACGATTCCTTTCACAGCCTGGGCGAATTCGGCGTCGGCATCGGCGCCCTGCACGGCGATGACGTTGTAGTATCCCTCGGACAGCTGCTCGACGTAAGCCGCGTCGGCAAGGTCGAGGCCGGCGCCGATGGCGTAGTTGCCGTTGATCACCGCGACGTCCACGCTGTCCAGCACGGTGGGCAGCACTTCAGCGTTGACCTGCTGGAAGGAAAGGCCACGCGGGTTCTCCGCGATGTTGTTCACCCCTGCTTTCGCGGGGTCGACGGAGGCATCCAGCGTGATGAGGCCCGCCTGCTGCAGCACGCGCAGCGCTCGCGACAGGTTGGTGTCGTCATTGGGAATGGCGACGGTTGCGTTCGGGGGCAGTTGATCGAGCGAGCCGGCTTTGCCCAGGAACACGCCCATGGCGGCGGTGGGCACCTCGACGATGGATGCGAGGTCGAGGTTGTGCTGTTTGGAGAAGCTCTCCAAATAGGTCGCATGCTGGAACAGGTTGAGGTCGATCTCGCCGTCGGCCAGAGCATTGTTCGGCTGCACGTAGTCGGAGAATTCGACGTACTTAACCGAGTAGCCCTGCTCGGTCAGAGAGGGTTCGATGGCCTGCTCGAACATGTCTTGATAGGGTCCTGCGCACACGCCGACTCGGATAGTTTCGGCATTGGAGCCGCCGGTCGACGTACAGCCGGGCAGGATGAGCAGGGCGACGGCCAAGCAGGCGACAAGGGCTGCGGCGGCGCGGCGGGCTCGCGACGAGCGCGATCCGGCGGGGTTTCATGTGAAGCGGTGCGGATAGTCATGGGTTTGGTCCTTTGTCTCGATGAGGGGTGCTAAGGGTAAAAAAAGAAGCCTAGGCTTCCCGTCTTCGCATGCAATGCTCTCGGCGCGCTTATGGCAGCGGGAGAACTGAATGCAGATGAAGGCAGGCACCAGGGCGCGTGGGTTGGGGCGATTGCATTCGCATGAGCACGGGCTCTCCTCTCTTCAGTGGGGTGAAAGCATTATCAACGGATGCCTAGATTGAAACAAGGGGTTTGGTCATTCGTAGTTTTGGACAGCAGTCATCTGATAAACAGATAACTCGGTTAACGGTAAAGTCGTCTACGCAGGTAAAGGGCGGGCAGGTGCACGGTTAGGGCAGGCCGTGCACCGTGCGCTGCCGAACTGCCAATTGGCTTCATTGCCGTCTTCCGCTACACTGCTCGCATTGTTTTTTGCGCGTCCGGACTGTTCAGTCTGGGCGCTTTCGATAAGCGAGGACGTATGGTACGTGAGAAATTCGGATCCCGTTTAGGGTTCATCCTGATCAGCGCGGGATGCGCCATCGGGCTGGGGAACGTGTGGCGCTTCCCTTACATCGTGGGGCAGTACGGGGGCGCGGCATTCGTGCTTTTGTATTTGCTGTTCTTGGTGGTGTTCGCGCTGCCCATTCTCGTGATGGAGTTCGCGGTGGGCCGGGCGAGCCAGAAGGGCGTCGCGCGCAGCTTCGACGAGCTGGAGCCGGCCGGGTCGAAATGGCATCGGTTCAAGTGGGCGGCCCTTGCGGGCAATTACCTGCTGATGATGTTCTACACCACGGTTGCCGGATGGATGCTGGCGTTCATGGCGTTCAGCGGCGCGGGCACGTTCGAGGGCCTGGACGCCGGCGCCGTCGAAGGGGTGTTGCAACGGGCTTCTGGCCGACCCGCTTATGATGGTCGCGTTCATGCTGGTCGTAGTGCTGATAGGCGTGTTAGTGACGCGGGCCGGCTTGCGCAACGGCGTGGAGCGCATTACGAAGACGATGATGGCCGCCCTGTTCGCCGTCCTTGCCGTGCTGGTGGTGCGCGCGGTCACGCTTCCGGGCGCCGAAGAGGGCCTGTCGTTCTATCTCATGCCCGATTTCGCGAAGCTGTTCGAAGGCGGGTGGGGACGTTCGTCGATGCCGTGTTCGCGGCTATGGGCCAGGCGTTCTTCACGGTGTCGGTGGGCGTGGGGTCCATGTCCATCTTCGGCAGCTACATCGATAAACGCTACCGCCTTACGGGCGAGGCGCTGCGCGTCGCGGGGCTGGACACGCTCGTGGCCATCATGGCGGGCCTCATCATCTTCCCGGCGTGCTTCGCGTTCGGGGTGGAGCCGGGCAGCGGCCCCGGCCTGGTGTTCATCACGCTTCCCAGCGTGTTCAGCCAGATGCCGGTGGGGCAGCTGTGGGGCCACGCTGTTCTTCCTGTTCATGAGCTTCGCCGCGCTGTCCACGGTGGTGGCGGTGTTCGAGAACATCATGAGCTTCAGCATGGACGAGTGGGGCTGGTCGCGCAACCGCGCTTGCCTGGTGAACGGCATCGCGCTGGCGCTGTTGTCGCTGCCGTGCGTACTGGGCTTCAACGTGTGGGCGGGCGTGGAGGTGCCGGGTATCGGCAATATCCAGGCCATCGAGGACTTCCTCATGTCGAACAACGTGCTGCCGCTGGGCGCTCTGGTGTTCCTGCTGTTCTGCACGTCCAAGCGGGGCTGGGGTTGGGATGCGTTTCTGCGCGAGGCCGACACGGGCGAGGGCACGCGCTTTCCTCGCCGGGCTCGCGGCTACGTGCGCTTCGCGCTGCCCGTGCTCATCCTGGCGGTGTTCGTGGCCGGCTACGTACCCATCGTGCAAACCTGGCTGGGGCTGGGGTAGGCCCGCGGCGCCGGAGGGAGGGCGCCGCGGGCCGAGCGGAGCGGGGAGAAGTCTAAAGGTTTCGGTGCAACTTAGATCTCGCCCTTCACGGTTTCTGCCATGAGGTAGCCGTAGTTCATGGCGGCGTCGAAGCCCATCGCGTAGGGTCGGCCGTCCTTCTCCTCGATGGATCCGCATACGTCGCCCGCCGCGTACAGTCCGGCGACGGCTTCGCCCGAGTCGCTCAGCACGTGTCCTTCGGTGTCGATGGCCAAACCACCCGTGGTCAAGTAGAACGTGGGGATGCAGGACACTACCCAAACGCCATCATGCGTGTCGAGGTAGGGCAGCTTCTTGCGTCCGAACTCGTCTTCCTCGCCGGCGAGCGCGTGGGCGTTATGCGTATCGAGAGTGGCAGCGAGGTCGGTCAGCCCCAGCTCCTCGGCAGCAGCCTCCACGGAATCGTAGTGCACCATGTCGCCACGGTGCTCGAGGCATTTGTAGGTATCCATGGCGTACAGCTCGTTCTTGTTCGTGGTGATGCGGCCCGCTTCGTCGGTGACGTAGAAGAACTTCCCCCCCGTTCGTTTCATCGAGAAGCGCCCGCCCAAGCACGCCGTGGTTATCCGACATGATATTGCCGAACTGCTTGCCCGACGCGTTCACGAGGATGCCTGGCGTGGTCTGGTACAAGAAGGCGATCTCGAAGTTCGATCCGGCCTGGTTCGTGGTGGACAGGAATGCGCCTAGGTCGCGACCCATGCACTCGATAGCGCCTCCCGCCTTCTGTCCCAGCTCGATGCCATCGCCGGTGGAGCCGGGTGCGCAATTGAACTTGAAGTCGGCGTACTGAGGGTAGTGCTCCTTGATCATGTCCGGGTTGGCCGCGAACCCTCCCGACGTGAGGCATACGGCCTTCGCCGTGACGGTCCAGGTAGAGCCGTCACGCCCTTCAGCTTTGAGCCCGGTCACGCGACCGTCGGCATCCTGCACGAGTTCGGTCACCTTCGTCGCGTATACGATCTGTCCGCCAAGCGCACCGATGCGATCGACCAGGTAGTCCTTCGCGTATCCGCAGCCGCCCATGTAGCAGCCGGGAGCCAAATACGGCGTCACGCCGTACGCCTTGTTCACGCCCAAGCTGTAGAAGCCCACGCCGATGCCGTGCATCCAATCCACCCAGTTGTCCGGAGTTCGAGTACATGGCCGTTTGGTACGGCATCGCGCCGTCGAAGCGGTCGTTTTCGGGAACGAGGTACTTCTGCATGACTGCCAACATAGCTTGCTTGTTGTACATGGGATTGTCGTCGGCCCTGCCGAGCGCGTAGTTCGCTTGCAGCTGCGATTCGGCGGCGGCGACGCCCGAGTACGTCATGGGCATGGAGCCGCCGGCAATGTCCTGCTTCTCGAAGAGCACCACCGTTTTCCCGGCTTCCAGCAGTCGCGTCGCTGCAACGAGGCCTGCGGTGCCGGCGCCCATGAACGCCACGTCCACGTCGGCGGTCTGCGCGGCGCCGCCGCTGGGGGTTGCGGCGCCTAGGCGGAAGTCCTTCGGATTACCGCCGGCGTTCGTGATGGCGTCGGCTACAGCGCTTTGCACGGCCATCGATGTGGTGGTGGCACCGGTGACTGTGTCCACGTCGATGTTCTTGGCTTCGAGAATCCTCGTTGCCATCATCGGAGCGGCCGTGGATCCGATGCCGATGGTGTCGTCGCAGCGCGCACGCTGATGCCTGCGATGTCGCCGCCCGCGACGGTCACCTGCACGAACAGGTCGTCGTCGTGGCCCATAGCCGAGCCTATCCATTTGCCGTCGGTGAAGCTGTCGGGCACGCTTTTCTTCTCCGGTTTGGCGTCTTTCGCCGAGTCGTTGCTCGCCTGTTGCGGCGTCGCGCATCCCGCTAGACCGCCCAGTGCGGCGACGCCGCCGAATGCGAGCGACCCCTTGAGAAAGTCCCTGCGATTGAGTTCCATAGTGTTGCTCCCTCCTCGATTGGTCGGCGTGGCTTCGTGATCGCCGTGCCTCGCCGAAATGAACAACGCGAGTATCGCCAGGCGAGGTTGTCGGAGTCGACCCCGATTATCGGTGCATGTATCGAAACGGACGGTTTCCGCCTCGCCCATTTTCGGTTATTTTTTGCATCGTGCCTGGTCAATGTCATTCGTATATGAAGGCTGCAGACGGTTTTCCATTCGACGCCCCCGTCGCCGCGCGCAAGACAAGGTACAATGCGTTCGGGAGGAAATCGCGTGACAAGCAAGCATGCAGGCATAGCCCTTGGGGCGCTCGGTTTCGGTCTGTGCAAGACCGCGATTTCGGTTGCCTACATTACGGCGATGGGCTCGGTGTCCTCTACTGTCGGATTCGTGTCCGAGCTTGATTTCATGTTCGCGATGAACGCGATTTCGTTTGCGACGGCGCTTGCGATCATCGCGCTCGTGCGCGCAGGACGGCTTCGTCCGGGTGCGCTATCGCAAGTTCCGGCTGTGATCGCGTTGCTCGTCGGGTTCTTTTTGAGCGCTACCGCGTAATGGCGGGGCTGCCGTTCGCGGCGACGGCCGTGTTCTACGGCGTGCTGTGCGGGTTCGCGCTCACGGTGCTCAATGCTGCATGGCTCGAGGCGTTCGTTGCGGAGCCCGATGCCGCATTACGGCGTCTACCAAATCGTGGTGGGCTGATCGTTCAATGCGTGCTGGTGTCGGTGCTACCTGCTTTGGGGTCGCTTGCGGCAAGCGTGCTCTCCATTGTGGC
>ENA-OQCB01001038-OQCB01001038.1-human-gut-metagenome-genome-assembly--contig:-NODE-1038-length-11589-cov-4.124760_pt1 | contig 11589 bp, 11 predicted proteins | sample MGYA00242493_ERZ504568 | MGnify/ENA primary metagenome ERZ504568 (study PRJEB26092, sample SAMD00036229) | human gut metagenome | host: Homo sapiens | study: EMG produced TPA metagenomics assembly of...
GCTTTTCCCTGGCATGAACCGCAACTCCTTCATGCTGACAAACTTCCTGTGAATATCCACGCACCACACTGCATCGTCGTGGAAATCCAGGTTATCTGTGGTGGTATCCAGAAGCTCTGCCGCCAGTACAGCTATCTTGTCACGCATGATTTGGGCTGTTTTCACTGCCGCGTGGCCGCTGGTGTAGGTGCCTCTGGACGCGTAGGCTCCCAGATCCGACATGGCCGCGTCCGTGTCCGTCTTTATGTAGGCGATATGGTCCAGCGGGATGCCCAGCACCTCGGAAATCAGCATGCACTGGGTGGTCACGGATCCATTTCCATATCCGAGGTTCCGGTGGTAAACACGATGGTCCCGTCCTCGTTCATCTTGATGGTGATGCCCGTGATATCCGGCATGAAGGGGAACATGGATGTTCCGTGGGAACCGCAGGCCATGCCCACTCCTATGAGGTAGCGGCCCTTCTCCTTCCTGGATGCCTCCATCTGCTTTTTGGCCTCGTACCAGTCGATGAGCTCCCGTCCGCGGACCACGCAGTCCTTCAGGCGGAAGTTGCCAAAGGATTCCCCGTCATTGCAGGCCGCCTCAAAGGGATCCGCCAGGTTCTTAAGGAACACGTCAGACGGGTCCAGGCGCAGGCTCTGGGCAATCTCGTTCATCATGGACGATACAGGGAAAAACTGCTGCGGAGAACCAAATCCCCTCATGGCGGAAGCCACCGGCGTATTGGTATATACCGGTATTCCCCGGCACCTCATATTGCGGGTCTTTAAGAGCTTATAGAACTTGCCCCCTGCCGCCCAGCACACGGACATGGTGGCGCTGGTGTGGGCGCCTGCGTTTAAGATCATGGTCTCATCGGCTGCAGTGATGGTTCCGTCCTTTTTCACTGCCATGGTTAAATCCACCTTGGCAGCATGGCGGGTGCGGGTACAGCAGAATTCTTCGGTCCTGTTGTAGACCATTTTCACGGGACGGCCGGTCTTTATGGCTAAGAGGGCTGTCACCGGCTCTGTGACCAGGTCAATCTTGCCGCCGAAGCCGCCGCCCATCACCGGACTGATAACGCGTATCTTGCTCATGGGCAGCTCGAAAATACGCTGCAGATTGATTCTCTGGCCAAAGGCATCCTGGGTAGGCGTCCACACGGTCAGCTTGCCGTCCGCATCATACTCCGCAATGGAGACATGTGCCTCAAGGGAACAGTGGTTCACGGCCGGCATCTCGTATCTGTGCCGGAAAACATGGTCCGCATCCCTTATGGCGCCGTCCACGTCACCGCCGGAGTTATTGGATTCCATGATGATATTGCCGCCCTGATGAATGGGGTAGGCGTCCTCCTTCATGGCTTCCTCCGGATCCAGATAGAAGGGAAGCTCCTCATATTCCACAGAGATAAGGGAAAGGGCTTTTCTTGCAATCTCCTCTGTGTCGGCCGCCACAGCCGCCACCTTATCCCCCACAAAGCGGACGGTCTGGTCAAACACCAGCTCGGAGGGATTGATGTCCTTATCCTCACCGTTTCCATTGTAACGGTTCTTTGGAGAATCCTTGTAGCAGACAACGGCATGGACCCCCTCCAGAGCCTGGGCCTGGGTGGTGTCAATGGACTTAATCCTGGCATGGGGAACGGGTGAAAATAAAATCTTGGCATACAGCATTCCGGGCAGCTTCATATCGGCCACATACCGCATCTGCCCTGTCACCTTCATGGCGGCATCCCTGACCGGCACGCTTTTTCCTATCATTCCATTCTTGGGTATCTCACATGACATAGCTATCTTCCCTCCTTTCTCATGACCTGGGCCGCACGCTTAACAGCCTCCAGTATTTTCACGTAACCGGTACACCGGCACAGGTTTCCCTTCATGGCTTCCTTGATTTCCTCCTCCGTTGGATCCGGATTCTTATCCAGAAGAGCCTTGGCAGCCATGACCATGCCCGGAGTGCAGAAACCGCACTGCACGGCGCCGCAGTCAATGAATGCCTGCTGGATGGGGTGAAGGCTTACATGGCCGGGTGATATTCCTTCAATGGTTTCAATGGCCTTCCCTCCCATATCCATTGCCCTCACAGAACAGGAGTTGACAGCCTCGCCGTCAATGATGACCTTGCAGGAGCCGCAGTCACCTGTACTGCATCCGCATTTGGTGCCTGTCAGGTCCATAACCTCCCGCAGGGTGTAAAGCAGGGTCCAGGTTTTTTTCCACTGCTATATTATAAGTCTTCCGTTAACGTTTAATGCTACTAATTCCATCTTGACCTCCCTATCAGTTATATTCTGCCTCTATGCCTCTTCCGTTTTTTTCGCCGGGAAGAATGATATTCAGTACCAGGGCAGTGATGGCCGTACCGGAAATACCGGTAAACAGCGTAACTACCGTGGAGGGAAGGAACGCAAGGGTTCCTGCGGCCTGGGCAAAGTTGCCGCCGATTCCCACTGCCGCCGCCAGGGCGATGATGGTAAAGTTTCTCTTGTTGTTCTCGTCAAAGCCAATAACCTTGATACCGCTGGCAATGATGTTTCCAAAGGTAACCAGCAGGATGCCGCCTAAAACCGGATTGGGAATCAGGGCCAGCACCTGGGAGAACTTGGGGAATATGGCCATGAGGCCGAAGATAACGCCTGCAATGGCTGTTACAAACCTGGAAGCCACGCCGGACATAACCTCCACGCCGGAGTTCTGGGCCGCCACACACATGGGAAGGGCGTTAAACAGGGTGGAGAACACGCCGCCCAGGGCGTCGCCGCGCACAGATGCCTTTAAGGTTTCCTTGGTGGGAAGGCCCTCGTCCGTGGCAGTGACAACACCGGTGGTGTTGCCGGAGTTCTCCATGATGGTTGCAATATGGATGATAAATACGGTGATTACGGCGCCCAGATTTACGGTCATTCCAAAGTTAAGAGGTCTGGGGACAGCTACCCAGGCCGCGCTTCCCACCTGGGAGAAATCTACCATTCCTGTTACGGAACAGAACACATAACCTGCCACCATGGCGATGAGTACTGCCAATGACTGCACAATTCCCTTTGCAAAATGGTCGATAATGACGCAGATTGCCGCGATGGCAATGCCGATTAAAAACATCTTCATGGCGTCCGGTCCCGTGGGGTTGTAATCCACCATGTCGTTCCATGCATTGAGAATCAGACACATTCCCACTGCCAGAACCACAGAACCGGTTACTGCGGGCGTAAAGTATTTGTACAGTTTGTCAATCACAATGGGTCCCAGCAGGAACAGGAGCAGCGTACCAAGACAGGCAGCACCAAAGGCTCCCGGAATTCCGATGTTGGGATCATTGGCAAACAGCACCATTGGCGTGATGAGGGTCCAGCTTCCCGCAGATACCAGGGGCAGCCTGGCGCCAATCTGAAACTTACCGATGCGGATTCCCAGAGACTGAATCAGCGTGGTGATACAGCAGGCAAACAATCCGCACTGTATCAGAAACGCCGTGTCGGCCGAGTTCATTCCGGCACCGCTTGCCAGCATGATGGAACCTGTCATAGAACCTGTAAAGATAGTAAACACGTATTGAAGGGCCCAAGGTACAGCCTTACCGGCGGGAACCTTGTCGTCAAATCCATATTGCATTTTCATAAAAATATCCCCTTTATAAGTTTTTATACATCAGTTGTCAAGTTACGAAATACTAGAATTTTGCCTCTTTCATGATCCTGGACATTTTAGCCATTTTCCTTCCAAGGATTTCACAGTTTCTGAATCCGTCCGGGTCCTCTATCTCCGTGGATCCGTCTCCGGGATTCCACAGCATGGGGCCGGAATACATCCCTGAGCCGCCTGTACAGACCGTCATTCCCTGTGTCAGGAAAAAGTTGGTGATGGAATTCATGGTGGCCTCCTGGCCGCCGTTTCTGGTGCCGCCCACCGTGATTCCCGCCCCTACCTTGTGGGCGAAGAAATCAGGATCCTCCACTCCCTTAAGCCATGCGGAGCGGAACCGGTCAAAGAAGGTGCACAGCTGGGCCGTTATGTTCATCTCGTAGACCGGTGACGCGATAATCACGCCGTCAGCCTCGTAAAATTTGTCGTACAGCTCCGTCATATCGTCCTTGAACACGGTACAGCGGTCGGATTTATCCCGCAGGCACTTGTTGCAGTGGATGCAGAAATTCATTTTCTTGGCGCGGAGCTCCACCAGCTCCACCTCCACGCCTTCCTCTGCATTCTTAGCCGCTTCAAGGGCTGTCTCCAGCGCCTTGTAGCAGGACTTGCGGCGCGGGCTGCCGCAGATTCCCAGTATCTTTACCATATTCTCTTCCCCTTTCCCGGTGCAGCGCACTGCACCGTATAAAATCTATTTATCTCCCAAGGCTGCCAGGACCCGGTCGGGCCTTGCCGGAAGTTCATTGATTTCTCCGCGGACCGCATTGCAGATGGCATTCACCACAGCGGGAGCCGCAGGAACCACAGGACACTCGCCCAGGGCCTTTGCCCCGTAAGGACCGTCCGGTTCTCCCTGTGGGGTTTCCACGAAATCCATATATAGCTTTGGCATCTGGGAGGCCCGGAGCACCTTGTATTTTTTCAGTGTCTGTACCAGAGGTTTTCCGTCCCCGTCATATGCCATATCCTCGCAAAGACCGTAACCCAGTCCCATCTGTATGGCGCCTGCCAGCTGTCCCTTAAGCATCAGGGGATTGATGGCGCGGCCGATATCGTGGACCGCCGCATATTCCAGGGGGCCTTACCTCCTCCGGTCAGGGGTGTTTACTTCCACCCTTGGCGATATGTACCCCGTAGGAGGTGGCTCCCCGTTTTGCCTCGTAAGTCTCGGCCACCATCAGCTCCCTCATGCTCACGGACTGGCAGTGGACCATCACGTCGTGAAGGGAGGCGTTTTTCTCCTCATTCTTCCTGCTCCAGGCCCTGTCGTGGTGAAGCTCGATATCATCCGGCTCTGTCTCTAACAGCTTGGCTGCCTCAACCTGCAATTCCCGTTTCATGGCCTCAGCTGTCTTCTTGGCTGCGCTTCCTGCCACGAACACGCCCCGGCTGGAATAATCCCCAATGTGCCAGTGGACCACATCCGTGTCCGCTGCCAGGCAGTCAATCCGGTCCATGCTGATTCCCAGCACCTCGGATACAATCTGCATCTGCATCCCCAGCGTATCGGTACCCATATCATGAGAGCCGGTGTAATAGATGCAGGATCCGTCCTCATTCATCTTAAGCATGGGGGTTGACACATCCCGGTGGGCGCCTACACAGTTGTTGCCGTGGACTCCCAGAGCCAGGCCCACCCCAATCCGTATATCCTGATTTCTTGTAGCCTCCTGCTCCTTCAGGCAGGCTTCGTAGTCAATGAGCTCCAGCGCCCTCTTTAAGCAGTCCTTTGGCCTGGAATTGCCGTGGGGTTTGTGGAAAATAGGGTCGCAGCTGTCCGGGTCCACCATGTTCTTCATCTGCAGAGCCGCCATATCCATGTGAAGGAAATCCGCAATCTTCTGCATCTGTCTCTGCCATCCGAAATAGACCTGGGGCGAGCCGTACCCTCTCATGGCTCCTGCTATCTCGGTGTTGGTGTACACGGGCTGGCACTGGAAACGCATGTGGTCAATTTTATATGCCTTAAAGACCTTGTGGGACATGGCGCCGCTTACATTCAGGGCGCTGGAAGCATAGGCTCCCGTGTTGGTGTAGACTTTAAAATCCACTGCCTTTAAGGTTCCGTCTTTCATGAACCCTGTTTTAACATAGTTTACGGAAGCGTGGCGCACACGGGTGGACAGGATGCTTTCTTTTCTGTTGTACTCCGCCTTCACAGGCTTTCCCGTCATCTGGGAGAGCACTGCTGCCACAGGCTCCACCGTCACCTCCAGCTTGCCTCCGAAGGCCCCGCCGATGGCCGGCGCCACCATCCGTATCCTGTTATAGGACAGGCCGAAGATACGCGACATGATAACACGGAAGGCAAAGGTGTTCTGGCATGGACTGTATACGGTCAGCTTTCCGTTGGGAGCAAAGTCAGCTATGGCAACATGGGGCTCGATGGCCGCATGATGAATGGCCTGGGTGGTGTAACGGTCCTCAAATACATAATCGCACTCCTGAAAGGCCTCATCCACATTGCCTGCCTCTGCCCTGGAGGTCCCCACAATATTTCCTCCCTCATGAATGGGCCAGGCCTCCGGCTTTATGGCTTCCTCCACATCGGTAATCACCGGGAGGGCTTCGTACTCCACCTTAATCAGGTTTACTGCCTTTTTCGCTATGTCCGGGGACTCCGCCGCCACGGCAGCCACCCTGTCTCCCACAAAGCGCACGGTGTCGTCAAAGATGCGTTCCGTGTCCGGAAGCTTGTGCTCAATAAAACGGACCGCGCTGTTGTACCGCACCTGGGGCGTGTTCTTGTAGGTGGCAACCGCCTTTACTCCGGGCAGCGCCTCAGCCGCGGAGGTGTCGATGCTCTTTATTCTGGCATGGGGAACCGTGCTTAAGAGTACCTTTGCGTAGAGCATTCCCGGCAGTTCCATATCACCTACATATATCTTCTGTCCCGTCACCTTTAAGGCAGCGTCGCCTATGGGTCTCGGTTTTCCGATTACAGTGTATTCATTCTCCATTCCGGTTTCCTCCCATCCGACTGGCAGCCAGTAATATGGCCTTTACTATATTGTCATACCCGGTGCAGCGGCACAGCTTCGGGTCAATGGCCTTTCTGACCTCCTCCTCCCTTGGGTCCGGGTTCTGGTCCAGAAGGGCTTTGGCTGACATAATCATGCCGGGAATGCAGAAACCGCACTGTACGGCTCCGGCATCCACAAAGGCCTGCTGGATTGGGTGGAGATGGATGCCGTCTGAAAGGCCCTCAATGGTCTCAATGGCCTTACCTTCCAGATTGACAGCCTTTACCAGGCAGGAGCGGGTGGCTACGCCGTCTATGATGACCATGCAGGCTCCGCAGTCCCCTGTCTCACAGCCGCATTTTGTTCCTGTGAGCCTGAGTCCGTCCCTCAGCGTCTTTAACAGCGTCCAGTTCTTTCCCACTGCCAGTTCCCGGCAGACCCCGTTGATATTCAGGCTAATTGTCTCCATATTGTATTTCCTTTCAGAACATCATTTAACTTGTTGCTTGAAGAACCGGTATGCATTGTCAAAGAAAATCTTCTGCACGGCCGCTTCCCCGATGCCGTGTTCCACCAGATAGTCCGCAAACCGTCCCACCCCGTAAGGTGTGTTCAGATCGGGGTCGCAGGTAATCTCGCCGTCCATATCCCCGCCCCAGGCTATCACGTCCTCTCCGCCTAACTCCAGCATGTGGTAGATGTGGCGCAGCAGATAGTCCTTGCTGCCATTGTCATCGTCGTCTATGAACCGTGAGAACAGGTTCAGGCCGCACAGGCCTCCCCTGCGCACAATTTCCTTAAACTGCGCGTCCGTAAGATTCCTGGGATGGCTGCAGCAGGCCCTGACATTGGAATGGGATGCCACAAAGGGACGCTCTGCTATGTTTAACAGGTCCTCAAACCCTGCATCGTTGAGATGGGAGCAGTCCACAATCATGCCTACCTGCTCCATCCTCTTTACTGCTTCCTTTCCAAAGGCAGTGAGTCCGGTATCATTGTTCGGCCCTGAACCCAGCTCATTGGCCCCGTTCCATACCAGTCCCAGCATCTTAAAATTCAAATCCGCAAAACGGTTTATGTTGTCTAAGTCTCCGTTTAACGCGGCTCCGCTTTCAATGGATCGGATAAAGGCCCATTTTCCCTCATCCAGTATCCGGTCTAAGTCCGTGATCTTCTCCACCAGTTCAGCCTGGCCCCCGGTCCTTCTCACCTGGTCGTCCATGTACTGGTGGTAATCCAGTACAAACTGCACCGCCTCCTGCCCGCGGATATCATCAGGCACGAAAACAGCCATAACCTGAACAGCCTTCTGGAATTTGTCCCTGTCCCTCAGGGAAAACTGGGTGGTGCAGTTAAGATAATCTTCTCCCCGTTTTTTTAATTCTTCTATGGTGTCGCAGTGTAAATCAAACAGCCTCATAATATGTATTCCTTTCTCACCGGCTTTCTCACTGGCTTTCTAAATGGTTTTGCCTATACCGGCTATAATGGCCTCCGCCGGCTGGATGGAGCACTAAGCCCCACGGTCAGCTCCAGAAGGCCAGCGCCTTCTCAAACTGGTCCTGGGGGGTGGTCACATAGCCCACGGGAACCTTGCATCCGGCGGCCTCATACATTTTCTTTGCCAGTTCCTCGCCGAATGCCCCGCAGACCTCGATGGCTCCAAAACCTTCCTCTCCCAGACGTTTCGCCAGCGCCACGGCCTCATCGGGATTTCTCACCGTGAGGATATGTGTCTCAACCTGCTCCAGGTCCAGACGCGCCATGTCCTTTTCCGGGTCATAGCCCGCGTTCATGATTACCATAGCCCACTTCTTCACTGCCATAATCAGATTCCTCCTCGCTATGCTCTTTGCGTAACCAGATATACCCCGGCAAACAGGGCAAAGCGTGCTGTGTGAACCGTACACGCTTAAGCCCTGTCTGCCAGGGGACTACCTTTTCCAGCTGTTATTTTAACAGCGCCTTCATGACTCCGTAATAGGATTCCATGACCTTGTTTAACTGGTCTATCTCAATGTATTCGTTGATGGTGTGGGCCAGTGTCTCTAAGGACGGTCCTACGCCTACGCAGCGGATTCCCGCCTCGCCTGCATAGTGGCTGGCATTGGTGCAGAAATCATAGTTGGTGATGGTTGGGTTCAGGCCGATTTCCTTCATTTCCTTATAAATGTTCTGTACCCAGTTCTCGTTCTTGCCAAAGAGCCATCCCGGGAAGAAACGCTCCGCCTCGATGGTCTCGCCGGTCCAGCACTTCTCCTGTCCCACTGCGTAGGAAACCTTTGCCTTTAACTGCGGGTCTTCCTTCATCATGCGGTCTAAAAGCTCCTGTAAGGGTGCCAGAACGCTCTCCTTTGTCTCACCGGTGAGCAGACGTCTGTCATAGGTTGCGCGGCAGTAATCCGGCACAACGGATGCGCCCGGATATGGGGAGGATTTCACATCCACCAGCTCCAGAATGCCGTCGCCCAGCACATCGTGGTGAGGAGGTGTCAGCTTGTTGATTTCCTCGATTATTTTGCACATCTTGTAGACTGCGTTTACACCCTTATGAGGGCTGGCGGAATGCGCGGGAACGCCGAAGGTTTCAACCACGATCTCCGCGCGGCCTCTCTGTCCAATCTTCATGTTCAGCTGGGACGCCTCGCCGATGATAACATAATCCGGCTTCACATAAGCGCTGATTTCCCTTGCGGCCACGCCCTCGAAGCACTCCTCATGGACAACGCCCGCCACGTAGATATCGCCCGGGAAGCCGTAATTCGCATCCTCCGCATAGTACAGCGCTGCCGCCAGCATGGCGGACAGGGCGCCCTTCATATCGGAGGTTCCGCGCCCGTACATCCTGCCGTCCACAATCTCGGCGCCAAATGGGTCATGCTCCCATTTTGTCTTATCCGGTACGGGTACCGTATCCATATGGCCGTCAAAGAGAAGCTTTGGCCCTGGTTTGGATCCCTTTATGTGGCAGATACAGTTGCCGTATCTGTCCACGTGGATATCTGTAAATTTGTGCTCGTCACAGAATTTCTTCATGACGTCCACTACCAGGTTCTCCTGTCCGCTGTAGCTGGGAGCCTGAATCATCTTGGTTGTGAGGGCCAGGAGTTCCTCCGCCCTTTTCTCGTTTAACATTGACATTTCTTTTTCTTCCTTTCTATATATGAATGGATTCCCTGACAGGGCCGGGTAAAGCAGCGGCCATCAGGGTTTACTACTTCACCAGCTCGTAGAAGTCCTTTGACTTCTGCGCCAGGGCAAGGTCCTTTTCTGTCTGGGGAGCCAGCTCCGCCGTGAGGGCGCCTGCAGGACATACGTCCAGGCAGAGTCCGCAGCATCTGCATTTATCCATATCCACTGTCATCTCAGGGAAGGTGAGCTTTCTGGCGTCATAGCAGCAGACTGTCTCGCACTTTTTGCAGCTCACACATTTCTTTGTGGCGCCGTCCTCCTTAAATGGGGTAAAATGGAACTTCAGGCCGGAAATATGCTCTTCACTGGGGAAATTGGGATGGGCTGCCCTGTTTACTTCCCGGATAGAGCCGTATCCCAGCTCAGCCAGACGTCTGGACAGGTCGTAGCACATTTTCTCCACGTACTCCACGCCCTTAAGGATGCCTGCGGTGCAGACGCCTATGCCCATGGCTCCCGCCATCATATACTCAATGGCATCATCGGCCTTCATGACTCCGCCGGATGCATACAGGTTCATGAGCTGCGGGTTTTCTTTGGCTATCTGGTAATTGTAGCGCATGGCAATGGGTCTCATGGCAGCTCCTGTCATCCAGCCAAAGCCGTCCCCGCTCATCATCTCGGGCGCTGCCTTCTCAATATCAATCTTCAGCGTGGGGCCGATGGAATCAATGGCGCAGATACCGTTGGCGCCGTGCTCCAGACATTTTCTGGCAGTTCCCACTGTGTCGGGCCAGTTGCCGGACAGCTTGCAGATAACGGGAATGTCCACATGCGCCTTGGTATAGTCCAGCATGGGAATCAGGGTATCCTCTGTATAGGAAACCAGCTCAATCATATGGGCTCCGGCACGTTCCACATCCTTTACAATGGCCTGGGCCTCCTTTAAGGTATGGCCCACGGAACCAATGACAACGGCTCCCGCTGCAACGGTTTTGGGTATCTCGTTCTCATACCAGTTCAGGCGGTCGGAATCAGCCCACTTCTCACAGTTGATCAGGGAATCCTGGTTCACGGTGCCCATGTGGTGTACCGGGTTGATGGCCGCTCCCAGGCGGATGGTCTTTGTCACCACCGCGCCCGCGCCGGCCTCATGGCCCTTAATCATTCCCTCCGCCCCGTAGCATAAGGGGCCTGATGAGAGAATATAGGGGCTCTGCAGATGGCATCCGCAGAAGTCAACGGAGATATCCGCTCCGGTTAATTTTGATTTATCTAACATATTTTACCTCCAGCATTTGTTTACTTCAGTCCGCCTTCCCATACAATGGTCTTATAGCGGTCCGGATCCGTGTCTCCCTCGGTGGAGAACATAAGTACCTTGGAATCCTGGTCCAATCCAAGCTCCAAACGCAGCCCGCGGTAGGCTTCATCCTTCATGATGGTGGCCAGGGCGCCGAATGTGGCCGCGCCGGACTCACCGGAAATGACCTGGGGGTCTCCCTTAAACGGAGCCGCCAGCATGCGCATGCCTCTTCTGGCCACATCGTCGTTCACTGCCAGGAACGCGGTTACATGGTTCTTTAAGATATCCCAGGAAGTGATATTGGGTTCGCCGCAGCACAGGCCTGCCATGATGGTAGGCATCTCGCCGTCCACGATGCGGATCTCCCCGTCTGCTGCCTCGGCTCCCTTGTAAAGGCAGGCTGCTGGCTCTGCTTCCACCACTACCATCACCGGAGGATTCTTCTTATACTTGTTGGCAAAGTATCCCACCACGCCTCCTGCCAGGCTTCCCACGCCTGCCTGGACAAACACATGGGTGGGACGCTCCTCAAACTGCTCCACTGCCTCGTCAGCCA
>ENA-OQCB01001041-OQCB01001041.1-human-gut-metagenome-genome-assembly--contig:-NODE-1041-length-11578-cov-2.495503_pt1 | contig 11578 bp, 13 predicted proteins | sample MGYA00242493_ERZ504568 | MGnify/ENA primary metagenome ERZ504568 (study PRJEB26092, sample SAMD00036229) | human gut metagenome | host: Homo sapiens | study: EMG produced TPA metagenomics assembly of...
GTGGATGGATGAGATCTTAAAGACAAAAGAGTATGCAAAAGAGCAGGAAGCGATTGTAAAGCTGGGTGAAAATCAGGTCTTCTATCTGCCTTATCTGATGGGAGAACGTTCCCCTCACAATGATCCGAGGGCCAGAGCGCTGTTTCTGGGAATGTCTATGGATACGACCCGGGAGGATATGACGCAGGCCGTATTGGAGGGAGTGGCTTTTGCGCTGAGAGATTCCCTGGAAGTGGCCCGGAGCCTGGGAAATCATATCAGCAGCAGCCGTATTTGCGGAGGTGGCGCGAAGAGCCCCCTCTGGCGCAGGATTATTGCAAATGTGATGAACTTAAAACTGGAACTTCTGGAAAATGAAGAAGGACCGGCTCTAGGGGCGGCGATGTTGGCGGCCGTAGGCTGCGGGGAGTACCCAGATGTCCCCTCTGCTGCTGAGAATCTGGTAAAAGTCGCCGGAACCGTGGAGCCGGAGCCAGAGTTGGTTCAAAAGTACGAGGAGAGATACCAGAAGTTCCACGAGATTTATCCAGCGGTGAAAGCATTGTACCAGACGTTGGAAGCTTAAATTTGTCGGGTAATGGACAGCGAATAACAATGCTGTGAACTGGCTGTGGTATCGAGCCGGATAGAGAAGGGAATCTTTGTCTATCCGACCGGCTGAAGTTGGTACATGCAGATAAAATTCGAAACAGAGAAGAAACTAAGACATGTTGGTGATGGCTGGCATGTCTTTTCTTTTGGTCTTCCCACTTGAATATCTTTTGTTTCGATGTTACAATTTTTTAGGTCGGCAGACCGCGCAGGAGAGTGGTCTTATCGACATGGAATACTTTTTGAGAGTGGAGAACAAGGAACTATGGATAAGAGAGCATTTCAGAGAGGACTAAAAGATGGAATTTCCTATCGCGTTGGGTTACTTTGCGGTAGCCTTTACTTTTGGGATGATGGCAGTATCCGCGGGACTGAATATTGGACAGGCAGTATTGATATCTGTGACGAATCTGACTTCCGCCGGGCAGTTTGCCGGCTTGAACCTCATTGTCACAGGGGGAACTTATTATGAGATGGCTTTGACGCAGCTTATTATCAATCTGAGATATTGTCTGATGTCCTTTTCGCTATCCCAAAAGCTGGATAGAAAAGCAGCGTGGGGGCATCGATATCTGGTGGCTTTTGGTGTGACAGATGAAATTTTTGGTGTGAGTGCTAGTCAGGAGGGGGCAGTAAGCCCTTGGTATAATTATGGAGCGATGTCAGTAGCAATTCCAGGCTGGACTTTGGGGACTCTGGTGGGAGCAATTTCAGGAAATCTTTTGCCGGATTTTGTAGTCAGCGCTCTGAGTGTGGCAATCTATGGAATGTTTTTGGCGGTGATTATTCCGCCGTGTAAGAAGAATTCAGCAGTTCTGGAAGTGGTTGTGGGAGCGATGGCGATGAGTACTCTGCTATCTTATCTGCCCTTGCACAGACAGATTTCTTCAAGTTTAATCGTTATTATCACTACAGTGATGACGGCAGGAATCGCCGCATGGTTGAATCCGATTCAAGAAAAGAAGGAGGGAACGGCAGGTGGAGACTAATATTTATCTGATGATTTTTGTAATGGCAGGAGTGACTTATCTGATTCGTATGCTTCCGCTGGCACTTGTGAAAAAAGAGATTACCAGTCCGTTTATACGGTCCTTTCTGTTTTATGTGCCGTATGCCTGTCTCGCTGCCATGACGTTTCCGGCGATTTTATCGGCTACTTCTAGTATCTGGTCAGCATTTGTGGGCTTTGCGGTAGCTTTGACGGCGGCTTATAGGGAGAAAAGTCTTCTTACGGTGGCAGCCTGTGCCTGTGTGGCAGTTTTTATCACGGAGAGGGTGATAGGGCTGTTCGGCTGAGGAGTAGAAAGGAAGTTTGAGGGCGCGTAATTTCCTGGTACTAGCCAAAGCGTGTGAGAGTATGGTATAATATACGGGTAGGCGGGTAACATGGCGGGTCTTTGATCTGCTTTGGTTTGCGCGAGGAGAGAGTGATTTTTTCCGAACGCATTTGCTTATCATGACAAAGGGAGAATTTAGTATGAACAAATCCAAGAAAATTTTGGGGAGTTTGATAGTGGTTACTCTGGCAGTGTCTATGACTGCCTGTGGTTTTGGAAAGAACGATGAACTGGAACCTGCTGAAGTGGTGACAGCGACGCCTACACCGTCACCGACACCTACGCCTAAGGTGACAGCGACACCTACGCCTACGCCGACACCTGTACCTGAGCTGGCGAATAAGACGGTCTATGCCAACGACAATGTGAATGTGCGCGCGAGCGCAGCCACAGACGGAGAGATCGTGGGGTCTTTGCAGCCAGGGGAAAGTGTGACTGCGCTGGATAATCCGAAAGACGGGTGGGTGCGTATTCAACTGGATGGCGCTGATGGCTATGTGAAGGAAGAGTATATCACGCAGACTGCGCCAGAGGGTATAGCAGATACCGCCCAGAACAATACATCTGCGGCTGCTGGTACGGAGCAAAACGCTCAGAGCAGCACAACGCCTACGGCCAGCACAGCGAATGTGGACGAGAATGGGGTTCCCTACGGACCGAGCAGTAATTGGTCAGCCCATGCCACTGGGAATACGGATGCCCAGGGAACACCGATCTATGCGGATACTGGAAAGGTAGTCAGTGTATCCGGCAACACAATCACGATTGTCTCAGATGTGGACGGCGAGACGATCACCTATGCCCAGGAAGGACTGAATACCAATGGTACCAGCGTGGGAGAATCCGCCACGATTTTCTATTACGACACAGGTAAGATTATAGAGGTTCAGTAAACAAAAATAAATCGGATAGGGGAAGACTTCTTTCCTCTATCCGATTTATTTTTCTTTATTTATGGCTTCCACTTCCGCCATCTTCATAGCACGCACTTTCAACGGCAGTCCAAACAGAGTGATGAAGCCGGAAGCGTCATGGTGATCGTAGAGGTCTCCGGTGGTGAAGGAGGCCAAAGACTCACTGTACAGGCTGTACGGAGAGGTGGTTCCAGCTTTGATGATGTTGCCTTTGTAGAGTTTGAATTTTACTTCTCCGGTCACATATTTCTGAGTGGACTCCACAAAAGCCTGAACTGCCTCGCGCAGAGGAGTGAACCATTTTCCTTCATATACGATCTGAGCCATTTTATTTCCCATGTCTTTTTTCGCTTCCATGGTAGCGCGGTCCAAAACCAGTTCTTCCAGCTGGTCATGTGCTTCCATCAGGATCGTTCCGCCAGGAGTCTCGTAGACGCCGCGGGATTTCATTCCAACAACACGGTTTTCTACGATATCTACGATGCCGATACCGTGTTTTCCGCCCAGCTTGTTCAGCTCGGTGATGATTTCAGAGACTTTCATTGCTTTGCCGTTCAGAGTTTTCGGAACACCAGCCTCAAAAGTCATGGTCACGTACTCTGCCTCGTCAGGAGCTTTCTCCGGGGAAACACCCAGAACCAGCAGATGATCGTAGTTTGGTTCCTGAGCCGGATCTTCCAGCTCCAGTCCCTCGTGGCTGATGTGCCACAGGTTACGGTCACGGCTGTAGCTGTTGTCTGCGGAGAACGGAAGGTTGATTCCATGCTGCTTGCAGTATTCGATTTCATCTTCACGGGACTGCATGGTCCAAACGTCGGTCATACGCCATGGCGCGATGATTTTCAGGTCCGGAGCCAGAGCTTTAATACCCAGTTCAAAACGAATCTGATCGTTTCCTTTCCCAGTTGCACCGTGGCAGATAGCAGAAGCACCTTCTTTTCTGGCGATTTCCACTAGTTTTTTTGCGATGACTGGACGTGCCATAGAAGTTCCCAGCAGGTATTTGTTTTCATATACGGCGCCTGCTTTCACGCAAGGCATGATGTAATCGTCGCAGAATTCATCAATAATATTTTCAATGTATAATTTGGAAGCGCCGGAAAGCTTTGCGCGCTCCTCCAGTCCGTCCAGCTCCTCGCCCTGGCCGCAGTCGATGCAGCAGCAGATTACTTCGTAGTCAAAGTTTTCCTTTAACCATGGGATGATGGCGGTTGTGTCCAGGCCACCAGAATATGCCAAAATTACTTTTTCTTTCATGTCTATAGTCCTCCTCAATGACTGTTTTTATTATCTTTGAAAATCAGGTTCCCAGTTAATATACAACATTTCTAATAAATATGCAATAGGAAAATGAAAAAATTATAAAAGAATTACCGCGGAATCAGTTTGCGGACTGGGAGGAAGGACAGCGAACAGGCCCAGGATATAGGAAAATTAGCAGCAATATTAATAGGAAATAAAGGTGGGCCTGGCAAAGAGAAAAAGTACTTGCATAATATTCGAAGCGGATGTATAATTATACATACTTGACGCAGGAATATACAAAGATCAGAGAGAGAATGCCTTTTTGCGTTATTGCAGCAGCACTGCTGCGCGGCAGGATTCTCTTTTATATCTGACTCTTTACGAATGCGCAGGGATGTACTATGATTAGAAGAAAAAAAGAGGGCGGCTTACAGGACGAATGGTCGAGAAAGGTTTTGTATCCGGCCGGGCGGAAAAAGAAATGAGGAGAAAAATGATGATAAAAGCAGGAATTATCGGAGCAACTGGCTATGCAGGTTCAGAACTGGTTCGGCTTTTGCTGGGACATAGTCAGGTGGAGATCAAATGGTTGGGCTCGAGAAGTTATGTGGGCCAGAAATACGCGGGAATTTATCAGAACTTTTTTCAGTTGATTGACGAGAAATGTTTGGATGATAATATGGAGGAGTTGGCGAGACAGGTGGATGTGATCTTTACGGCGACTCCCCAGGGGCTGTGTGCCTCATTAATCAATGAAGGAATTTTATCGCAGGCAAAGGTCGTGGATTTGAGTGCGGATTTCCGAATTAAAGATGTGAAAAAAATACGAGCAGTGGTATGGAATTGAACATAAATCCCCGCAGTTTGTGGAGGAAGCGGTCTACGGTCTGTGCGAAATTAACCGGGAGGAGATTAAGAAGGCCCGGCTGATCGCGAATCCCGGCTGTTATCCCACCTGTTCGACGCTGTCCATTTATCCGCTGCTGAAGGAAGGATTGATCGACCCAAATACCATTATCATCGACGCGAAATCTGGAACCTCCGGGGCAGGCAGAGGGGCGAAGGTGGACAATCTGTACTGTGAAGTCAATGAAAATATCAAGGCGTACGGGGTGGCCTCTCACCGCCACACGCCGGAGATCGAAGATCAGCTGGGGTACGCCTGCGGCAAAGAGGTCTTGATTAATTTCACCCCTCATCTGGTGCCTATGAACCGGGGAATTTTGGTGACGGCCTATGCGTCTTTGACAAAGGATGTGACTTACGAAGAGGTCAAGGCGGCCTATGACAAGTATTATGAGAAAGAGCAGTTCGTCCGTGTGTTGGACAAAGATATTTGCCCCCAGACAAAATGGGTGGAGGGCAGCAACTATGTGGATGTGAATTTCAAGATTGATTCAAGGACAAAGCGCATCATTATGATGGGCGCTTTGGATAATGTGGTAAAAGGTGCTGCCGGGCAGGCAGTACAGAATATGAACCTGATGTTTGGATTGAACGAGGCGGAGGGATTATATCAGATTCCCATGTGCCCGTAGACAGGAGAGGAAGAATGAGCATGAAGAAAACAGAAGGCGGAGTGACGGCGGCAAAAGGCTTTTTGGCTGCCTCCACGGCAGCCGGGATTAAGAAAAACGGTTCTATGGATATGGCGATGATTTACAGCGAGGTTCCCTGTGTGGTGGCGGGGACGTTCACCACAAAATGTGGTGAAAGCGGCACCTGTGAAATGGGACAGGAAGCTCGTGTACGATTACCCCACTGCTCAGGCGGTAGTCTGCAACAGTGGAATCGCCAACGCCTGTACAGGGACTGAAGGATATGAATACTGCGAGAAGACTGCCCAGGCCACGGGCGAGTGCCTGAATATTGAGAAGTACAGCGTGTTGGTGGCCTCCACAGGAGTGATCGGCCAGCAGCTTCCCATCGGAAAATTAGAGGCGGGAGTGCGTGCAATGGCGACGAAGTTGGACGGCAGTTTGGCGGCAGGCACCGCGGCTGCTGAAGCGATTATGACCACAGACACCAGAAAAAAGGAGATTGCGGTGTCCGTGGAAATCGGGGGAAAAGAAGTCGTGATCGGCGGTATGTGCAAGGGTTCCGGAATGATTCATCCGAATATGTGCACCATGCTGAGTTTCATCACCACAGACGCGGCGATTGACAAAAACCTACTTCAGCAGGCACTCAGCTCCAGCATTCAGGACACTTATAATATGGTCTCTGTGGATGGGGATACTTCCACCAATGATACAGTACTTCTGTTGGCCAACGGTCTGGCTCAGAACGAGAAGATTGTGGAAAAGGGAGAAGACTATGAGAAGTTTCTGGAGGCTCTCAATGAGGTCAACACCTATCTGGCGAAATGTATTGCCGGAGACGGAGAGGGAGCGACTGCTCTCTTTGAGGTGAAGATCATCGGTGCGAAGAGCAAGGAACAGGCGGTAGTGTTGAGTAAATCTGTGGTGACCTCCAATCTGACGAAGGCGGCGATCTATGGACATGATGCAAACTGGGGAAGGATTCTGTGTGCCATGGGATATTCAGGGGCACAGTTTGACCCTGAGAAGGTAGACCTTTCTTTGAGAGTGCGGCGGGCAGGATACAGATTATCAAAGATGGAGTGGCTCTGGACTACAGTGAAGAGGAGGCTACGAGGATTCTGTCAGAGGAGGCGGTCACTGCGGTGGCGGATATCAAGATGGGAGACTGTATGGCTACAGCCTGGGGCTGTGATCTGACCTATGACTATGTGAAGATCAATGCGGATTACCGTTCCTAGTACAGCGAATAATATTCGGACTGCGCGAAATTTGGATTTTTAAAAGAGTGGTCCACGAGGAGAGAGGAAAGAAAAATGGTAAATCAAAAATATCTGGATAAGGCAGAAGTGCTTATTGAGGCATTGCCCTATATACGGCGTTTTAACAGAAAGATCGTAGTTGTAAAGTACGGCGGCAGCGCGATGATTGACCAGGAGCTGAAAGAAAATGTGATTAAGGATGTGGCGCTTCTGAAACTGGTGGGTTTTAAGCCGATCATCGTCCACGGCGGCGGAAAGGAGATCAGCCGCTGGGTAGGGAAAGTCGGAATGGAACCGCGATTTATCAATGGACTGCGTGTCACAGATGAAGCCACCATGGAGCTGGCAGAGATGGTGCTTGCAAAGGTGAATAAGGAATTGGTGACACTGGTGCAGTCCCTGGGAATTAAGGCAGTGGGAATCAGCGGAAAGGACGGAGGCCTTCTGCAGGTGGAGAAGAAATACTCCGACGGACAGGATATCGGCTATGTGGGAGAGGTGACCCAGGTCAATCCCAAAATTCTTTATGATCTGTTGGAGAAGGATTTTCTGCCCATTGTCTTTCCGGTGGGAATAGATGAGGAGTTTAAGACTTACAATATCAATGCAGATGATGCCGCCTGCGCGATTGCCGAGGCGGTACACGCGGAAAAATTGGCATTTCTGTCTGACATTGAAGGCGTGTGCAGGGATGTCAATGACCCGAGCACGTTGATCTCGGAGCTTCATGTACATGAGGCCGAGAAGCTGATCTTAGATGGATATGTGGGCGGCGGAATGATACCGAAGATTAAGAACTGTATCGACGCCATTGAAAACGGGGTAAACCGGGTGCACATTCTGGACGGAAGAATCCCGCACAGCTTACTGTTAGAGATCTTTACAAATAAGGGAATTGGAACTGCGATTTTAAGAGAAGACGGGGAGAAATATTATCATGAGAACTGAGAATCTAATGGAAGAGTCAGAAGCTAATATTCTGCATACCTATAACCGTTTTCCGGTGGTTTTGGACCGGGGCGAGGGAGTTTATCTGTACGATGTAGAGGGGAAAAAATACCTGGATTTTGCAGCGGGAATCGCTGTAAATGCGTTGGGATATCATTACCCGGGCTACGATGAGGCACTGAAAGAACAGGTAGACAAGCTGATGCATGTGTCGAATCTGTACTACAATGAGCCAGTCATCGAGGCCGGTGCCAAGCTGGTACTGGCCAGCCGTATGAGTAAGGCTTTTTTTACCAACAGTGGTACGGAGGCCATTGAAGGCGCGCTGAAGGCGGCAAAAAAGTATGCCTATGCAAGAGACGGCCATGCGGGACATGAGATCATCGCCATGAACCATTCTTTCCACGGCAGGAGCATCGGAGCTTTGGCAGTGACTGGAACTGCTCATTACCGGGAGCCGTTTGAACCGCTGATGGGAGGTGTCAGGTTTGCGAATTTTAACGATCTGGAGAGCGTGAAAGCCCAGATCACAGACAGGACCTGTGCCATTATCACAGAGGTGGTCCAAGGCGAAGGAGGCATTTACCCGGCAGACCAAGAGTTTTTGGAAGGGCTGCGTCAAATCTGTGATGAGAAGGATATTGTGCTGATTTTTGATGAGATTCAGTGTGGAATGGGAAGGACCGGACACTATTTCGCGTGGCAGGGCTATGGCGTAAAACCGGACGTGATGACCTGTGCAAAAGCCTTGGGAAGCGGTGTGCCGGTAGGGGCATTCGTGTTGAATGAAAAACTGGCGAGGGCGTCTTTGGAGCCGGGAGACCATGGTACTACCTATGGGGGGAAATCCCCTAGTTTGCGCGGCAGTCAGCAAGGTGTTTGAGATCTTTGAGAGAGATATGATCTTAGCCCATGTACAGGAGTTGACCCCATATCTGGAAGGAAAACTGGATGAGATTGTGGATAACTATGACTGCGTGGCCGGACGGCGTGGAAAAGGTTTCATGCAGGGGCTGGTAATCCAGGATAGACCTGTGGGTGAGGTGATTAACCGGGCTCTGGAAAATGGCTTGCTGGTCATCAGTGCCGGAAGCGACGTACTGCGTCTGGTGCCGCCGTTGGTGATTACGACAGAGCATGTGGATGAGATGATAGAAAAATTAAAGAGGAGTCTGGAATAGGGCAGGCAGCCTATAAAGAGAGAAAACCGCAGGACAGAGGAAGAGATATTTCTTTGTCCTGCGGTTTGTCATTTTTACCTCAAAAGGGGCAGACTCCCGGTCAGTTTGTTTACTTTTTTCTTTGGGCCGCACAGAGTCAGTCCTAGGTATTGAAGAGAATCTGCGGGGGAATTGGACATTTTTTCTATGAACTCCTCGTAGGTTTTGCAGCCCTGGGCCAGATCAGTAAAGTCTATGGCAGTAAGGGATGAGAATTCCGGGAGCAGAAGTTTTCGATAAATCTCCTGCATGTTTTCAGAGGAGCCTTTGAGAATGGGAACTGGGAATTCTATGATTCCAGGGCGGTAACGCCCGTTTTTGTCCGCCACATCTGGGCCCACAATCTGGGGCTTTTGTTTTCCCAGGGAGATTCCCATGATGGCGGCGGTGTTGGCAGCTACGCCGGCGGGCAGATTTTGGTTGATAATCATGACGCATTTTTCATTTTCAGGATCATTTCTTTTCACTCACTTTCGTCAAAAAATATCTCGGTACATACCTGGAACTAGGCCGATAAATGTGTGGAAGGTATTTGTAAAATGGCTCTGATCTGAGAAGCCTGTCTGTATCGCGGCGGCAGCGGGTGTGACTCCTTGTTCCAGTAGCTTTTGGGCTTTTGCGATGCGGACGGATCAATAGATAACGATAGGGGGGTGATTCCCTTTGCCTTAGTAAATGCCCGGCAGGGAAGAGTAGATTTGCTTAACCCAGCGAAGCGACAAATCTGTTCCAGACAGATATGTTCTGCGTAATGGCTGCGGATAAAGTCACAGGACAGTTCGACTTCTCTGGGATACCCGGGTATTTCAATGCCGGAAGTATTGCTACAGCGCTCAGTGAGACGAGCAGCTAAAAGAAGTAGATTTTCCTCTTTCTCAAACTCTTTGGAGCCGTTCATGACTGCTTGGTGAAGAGAACGAAAGCAGCAGGACAGCTCCGTGTCTGCCAGCACATTTGGGGAGAACAAAGGGAGAGTCCTTTGTCCGGTAATTTCCTCGATCAAATCTAACATGACAGGCTGCGGGATATTTAATCCCCAGTAATCCAGCGGCTCGCTGCCTGTCTGAGTGCAGGCATGACTGTCACCAGGATTTAGAAGCAGCAGATGACCTTTCTTGAGAAGAAATTCTGAGTTTCCACAGGAGAGAGCACGCTCTCCATTTTCCATATAGTCAATGACATAGTGTTCATGAAAATGATTGGGAAAAGGCTGGATGACGCCTTGGAAGCGGTAAGCTTCTAAAGATAATTCATTATCGTGGCAGGCAGTGCGCAATTCTTTTTTCATGTTTACCTTCCTCTATATAACGTAAATGTTCCGCAGGGTTCTTTTTTATTTTAGTAGTTCTAGAATAAAATGTCTTGTAAAATATCTTCATTTTGGTATGATATTTTTAACAACTAAAGGGCTCTTTTCGGTCAGGGCGGGAGAGGGAAGATGAAATATGGAGGTGTTTGGATGAACTCAATAAAAGTCGCGTTGCTTCAGACCCATGTGTCTGAGAAAAAAGAGGAAAATCTGTCTGCGGTTCGGGAAAAGCTGCGGGCGCTTCGAGAGGAAAAGCCGGATTTGGTAATGCTGCCGGAGATGTTTAACTGTCCGTATCAGACCGATCAATTTCCAGTCTACGCGGAGCAGCAGGGTGGTGAGAGCTGGCAGGCTCTAAGCCGCATGGCGAAGGAGGAAGGGATTTATCTGGCAGCCGGGTCTGTCCCGGAGGTGGATGAAGAAGGAAAGGTGTACAACACAGCCTATGTCTTTGACCGGCAAGGAAGACAGATCGCAAAGCACAGGAAAATGCACCTGTTCGATATCAATGTGACGGGCGGCCAGTATTTTAAGGAATCGGACACACTGACGGCGGGGGAGGACGTAACCGTGTTTGATACGGAGTTCGGCAGGATGGGAATCTGCATCTGCTTTGACATACGTTTCCCGGAGCTGTCAAGATTGATGGCACAGGAGGGCGCGAGGCTGATTTTGATTCCTGGGGCTTTCAATATGACCACGGGGCCCGCTCACTGGGAACTTTCCTTTAGGGCCAGAGCTTTGGATAACCAGGTGTATATGCTGGGGGCGGCGCCAGCCAGAGATGAGAAGAGCAGCTATACTTCCTGGGGACATTCCATCGTTGTGAATCCTTGGGGAGAGGTGCAGGCACAGTTAGATGAGAAGGAGGGATGTCTGGTTCAGGAGCTGAATCTGGATGAGATTGACCGCATCCGCCGGGATCTGCCGCTTTTGTCCAGCCGCCGGCTGGATTTGTATCAGCTTCGGGGACGAAGATAGCCGATTGATACGAAAAACCGCCGTTATGATGTTATCCATAGCGGCGGTATACATATTTGAGTTTATATCGCTGTCTCTACAATGTTTGCCTTTTACGTTCTTATTTAAATATTATCAGTGAGCTGAATATCACGGGTGGATGTAACGTACAGTATGCTCTGCATCCGGAGACATTTGAATACTGTGTAATCGAGGTAAACCCGCGTGTAAGCCGTTCTTCTGCACTGGCT
>ENA-OQCB01001044-OQCB01001044.1-human-gut-metagenome-genome-assembly--contig:-NODE-1044-length-11528-cov-3.210245_pt1 | contig 11528 bp, 10 predicted proteins | sample MGYA00242493_ERZ504568 | MGnify/ENA primary metagenome ERZ504568 (study PRJEB26092, sample SAMD00036229) | human gut metagenome | host: Homo sapiens | study: EMG produced TPA metagenomics assembly of...
TGCCGTTATGGTTAACCGCAGTTAACAACCATTGATCTTCCGGATCAGGCCCTTAAACATTTCAAATCCGATCTCAAGAGCGGCCTCATCAGCATCGAAATCCGGCTGATGATGACCTGCCGTTCGATCGGCCCCGATCACAAAATAAATACATTTTCCGAAAAGCTGCTGAATACGCTTAATTATGATCGAGGCATCTTCAGAGCCTCCAAAATCGGAGTGAGTCGTGACTGCTTTAACAAGGGGACATTGACTTGCAACCTCTTTGAGATATTCAACAAGCTCCGGGTCATTCTTGATGTCATATACCGTCCCAAGATCTTCAATAGAAAGTTGAACATCCAATGACTGAGCTGTTCCCTTTGAGTATTTCTTGAGTTCTCTCCACTAGGTAGTCATTAACCTCTGTCGTTTCTCCTCTGAGATCAATCTCCATGTAAGCTTGATCCGGAATAATATTTCGGCCGCGTCCGCCTGAGAGCTTTCCAACATTGATCCGAGACGCTCCTTTACTGCTTCTTGAAATCCCCTGAAGGAGCATGAACGCCGAACAGGCTGCTGCAAGGGCGTTTTTCCCTGCTTCGGGTTCACTCGCACAGTGCGCAGCCCGACCTTTGAAATCAACATTGAACTTGGTTCCGCACAGGAAGCCATAAGGATCAATGACAACTTCACCTGTACGAGCCATCATTCCGACGTGTGCGGCTGCAAAATAATCGGCCTCATCCAACAAGCCTGAAGCCGAAACCGCTCTGGCCCCGCGAGAACCTTCTTCCGCTGGCTGAAAAAGAAGAATAATCTTTCCTCGAAGTTTGGCTCGCTGTTCGGAAATCCATCTTGCAAGCACTAAACCGATTGCCGTATGAAAATCGTGTCCGCAGGCATGCATACAATTATCATGCCGCGAACGAAAACCCAGCAGATTCGGCAAATGCTGAGCGTCCTCCGTTTCCTGAATCGGAAGAGCATCTATATCAAAACGCAAAACGAACGTTGGTCCGGACTTATGAGTCTCAAAAGTCGCCATTACGCCGGTAAATTCGTCAAGAATGTGAATGAACTCTTTGGGAACGCCATTGTTTAAAGCACGTTTCGTACTGCTTTTGACCTCTTCTTCATCTCGATTCAAAACGAAAGCTTCGTTCAAGATCTCCTTGCCAAGTCGTAGCTTGAACGGCAAAGCCATCAACTGCTGATAGATGTACCAAGTCGTCTGGAACTCGGTCCAAGCTGTCTCAGGATAGGTGTGCAAGTTTCGTCGGTGTTGTTTGAGGAGTTGTGTTATTTGTGACATATTCAATAACCTTTCACACCGTGGAATCCTTTCTTTTCGAAGGTTCGCACGGTGTGAAACAGTGGTTCTTATGGAAGCATGCAGTGCTAACGATGTTCTCGAATCACTTCCGCCATTCGGGATAAAGCTGTCGCAACCGTCCGACGGTTTGGACCATAGGAGAAGCGAACCAAATGGCTATAAGGTTCTTTTGTCGGACGGTTGCGGTAAGGACGAACATCAAAGAAATGACCGGGCACAGTGATAACCTTTTTCTTAAGGCATTCATGGAAGAAGTAATCTGCATCCGTTAGTTTTCCCGGAAGGTTCTCAAGCGAGGCCCAAACATAAAAAGTGCCTAGAGGCTGCGGATCGGGGACTCTTATTCCAATGGATTGGAGTCCGTCAATCATGAGCCTGCGTTTAACTGCAAATTCTTTTCTTGTGGCAAGCAATTCAGCTTCTGCGTGTCCGGAAGAAAGCTCTTCAATTGCCGCTCTCTGAACGATCGTCGACGGACCGCCGTCAACAGCGCTGGCAGCTCTGTTAACCATTTCAATTAAGTATTTAGGTCCGACCATCCACGCAGCTCTCCAACCGGGATAGCGAAATCCTTTAGTCAGTCCGTCAAAGACAACTACAGGATCTTTATTAACATCTTCGATAAACGGCAGCACCGAAACCGGTTCTTCGAGGGTGAACCATCCTCTTCATAGGCAAATGTCCCGAGGAAATGAACTGGAAAAAGTTTCTTGAAAGCGTTGCTGACCATCAATCTTTTTTGGTTTTTTGGGGAATGCTCTTGCTGTGGACACAACAAATACCTGCCTCTTCAACCCCGATGGCAATGGGGGGCAGTCGTCACACCTGTCGTTCAATTACCTGCATCAGTTTATGGTCAATTGTAATCTCCAGCACTATAGTGGGAAAGCGGACTGACCTATTTACCCAGTTGTTCGTGATCATGCTCTTCCAGTTTATCACGGCAGCTACCGGGATGGCCGCCCTTGCCGGAATCTTCAAGGCAATGGCCGCCAAGACAACCAATACGATTGGTAACTTCTGGAACCTGCTGTTGAAAAGTTGCACCCGTATTCTGTTGCCGATGTCGCTTATTGTCGGGTTCATCCTTATTATTGAAGGAACACCGATGGGATTCGACGGAAAGATGAAGCTGACGACATTGGAGGGTAACGAGCAACTGATCTCGCAAGGTCCTGCCGCCGCTGTCATACCGATTAAACAGTTGGGAACCTACGGAGGAGGTTATTTCGGAGTGAACTCGTCACATCCGCTTGAAAAACCCGACTTACCTGACCAATATGGTAGAGTGCTGGTCGATCCTGATTCTCCCGATGGCAATGGTCTTTGCGTTGGGATTCTATCTGAAAAGAAAAAAGTTGTCTTACACGATTTTCGGGGTTATGCTTTTTGCTTACCTCGCCAGCGTAGGGATCAACACCTATTACGAAACGAAAGGTAATCCCATGATCTCCCAGATGGGGATTGACCAGGGAGCCGGCGCGATGGAAGGAAAGGAGACTCGCCTCGGTCCGGCGGCAACGGCCCTGTGGAGTTGTACGACGACAGTCACCTCAAACGGTTCCGTCAACGGGATGCACGACAGTACGATGCCGCTCAGCGGGATGATGGAGATGTTGAATATGCAAATAAACACCTGGTTCGGAGGTGTGGGCGTAGGGTTCATGAATTACTATGCTTTTCTGATTATCGCTGTGTTTATTAGTGGCTTGATGGTCGGTCGTACTCCGGAATTTTTAGGAAAGAAGGTGGAGGCGCGCGAGATGAAGATTGCAACGATCGTGGCACTGACACATCCGTTCGTGATCCTGATCGGGACCGCTGTCGCTTGCTATTATTGGGTGTATAATCCGGCCTTTGTGGAAGCGGAGGGAGGTTGGTTGAATAATCCCGGTTTCCACGGTTTCAGCGAGATGCTTTACGAATATACTTCTGCCTCCGCCAACAACGGATCAGGTTTCGAGGGACTCGGCGACAACACCTACTTCTGGAATTTTACGACAGGCTTGGCGCTGATCATCTCCCGTTACCTTCCGATTGTCGGACAGGTGGCGATTGCCGGACTATTGGCACAGAAGAAGTTTATCCCCGAAAGTGCAGGGACTTTGAAAACGGACACCGTGACATTTGCCGTGATGACATTCTGTGTGATCTTTATCGTGGCTGCCCTGTCTTTCTTCCCTGCACTGACGTTGGGACCGATCGCGGAGTATTTTAGCATCTATATGTAAACCGGAGTTTCAAATTTGAGAATTGAATAATAATATGATGAAAGAGAATAGATCTGCTTCTTTGTTTCCGAAGGAGCTTGTAATAGAAAGTCTGAAACAGTCGTTCGTGAAGTTGGACCCTCGAACGATGTTCCGCAACCCGATCATGTTTATTGTCGAAGTGGTAACCTTCGTCATGTTGGTGGTGACGGTCTGGTCGGCTGCCGGAGGTGATACGGCACAGGGATCGTTCGGCTATAATATATTGGTTTTCATTGTACTCTTCCTGACACTTCTGTTCGCCAATTTTGCCGAAGCGATTGCCGAGGCACGTGGTAAGGCACAAGCCGACAGTTTGCGCAAGACACGCGAAGAGACACCTGCGAAACGGGTGGAAGCTAGTGGAAAAATTACGACGGTGAGCAGTTCGCAGTTGAAAAAAGGCGATATCTTTATCTGCGAGGCCGGAGATACGATCCCTTCCGACGGCGAGATCATCGAGGGGCTGGCTTCGATCGACGAGAGTGCCATAACGGGCGAGTCGGCTCCGGTCATCCGGGAAGCCGGAGGCGATAAGAGTTCCGTGACGGGCGGTACAAAAGTATTGTCCGACCAGATACGGGTGATGGTAACGACACAGCCGGGCGAGAGTTTTCTCGACAAGATGATTGCGCTTGTCGAAGGAGCTTCGCGGAAAAAGACGCCGAATGAAATTGCCTTGACGATATTGTTGGCCGGTTTTACACTGGTGTTTGTGGTGGTATGCGGTACGTTGAAACCGCTTGCTGACTATTCAGGAGCACAGATCACCATCGCGGCCTTCATCTCCTTGTTTGTTTGTCTGATCCCGACTACGATCGGCGGACTGTTGTCTGCGATCGGTATTGCGGGAATGGATCGTGCCTTGCGTGCAAATGTAATAACCAAATCCGGAAAGGCTGTAGAGACAGCCGGAGACATAGATACCCTATTGCTCGACAAGACCGGTACGATCACGATTGGCAACCGTAAAGCGACACAGTTTTATCCGGTAGCCGGGGTCGACGAACATTCTTTTGTGCAGGCTTGTCTGATGGCATCCCTGTCAGATGAGACACCGGAAGGCAAATCGATCGTCGAACTGGGACGCGAACGTGGCGTCCGCATCCGCGATTTGAGCACATCAGGTTCACGGATGATCAAGTTCACGGCCGAGACGAAGTGTTCGGGGGTAGATCTGAAAGACGGAACCCGTATTCGCAAGGGTGCTTTCGATGCTATCCGCCAGATGTGCGAGGAGGCCGGAAACAAGTATCCGGAAGAGGTTGCCGCATTGGTTGGGAAGATTACTGGTAACGGAGGCACGCCGCTGGTGGTGGCACAAGATGATTTCATCATTGGGGTGATCGAGCTGCAAGATATTATAAAACCTGGCATCCAAGAGCGTTTCGAACGGTTACGCAAAATGGGGGTCAAGACGGTGATGGTCACGGGTGACAATCCGTTGACAGCAAAGTATATCGCTGAGAAAGCCGGAGTAGATGATTTTATTGCCGAAGCGAAGCCGGAGGACAAGATGAACTACATCAAGAAAGAACAGGAAGCGGGCAAGTTGGTCGCCATGATGGGCGACGGGACGAACGACGCACCTGCACTGGCTCAGGCAAATGTCGGCGTGGCAATGAACAGTGGTACGCAGGCGGCAAAAGAGGCCGGTAATATGGTGGACTTGGACAACGACCCGACAAAACTGATCGAGATCGTAGAGATCGGTAAGCAATTGCTGATGACACGCGGAACGCTGACGACTTTCAGTATCGCAAACGATGTGGCGAAATATTTTGCGATCGTCCCGGCCTTGTTCATGGTGGCGATACCACAGTTAGCTGCTTTGAACATCATGCATTTGCACAGTCCGGAAAGTGCGATTTTGAGTGCCGTGATTTTTAATGCGGTCATTATCCCGATCCTGATTCCGCTGGCTCTGCGCGGGGTGGCTTACAAGCCTATAGGGGCATCGGCTCTGCTACGGCGTAACTTATTGATTTACGGGGTGGGCGGTGTGATCGCTCCCTTTATCGGGATCAAGTTGATCGACATGGTTGTTTCTCTATTTTTCTAAGTATAAATATCTTTTGACACTGCGCGCCTCCCGGCCAAGGCTTCTATGTTGTCCGGAAAGGTTGCCGGGGGTAGCGGGTGTTTCCCAATTAAAAACGAAAAAAAATTGAATCTTATGATATCAAATCTGTTTAAATCATTCAAACTGACGATTGCTTTCTGCATTCTATTCAGTGTTGGCTATATCTTTATCTTATGGCTTTTCGCCCAGGTCGCTTCTCCCAACAAAGGCAATGCCGATGTGGTCGAGTTGAACGGTCGGATCGTAGGCGCTGCTAACGTGGGGCAGCAGTTCACAAAAGACATTTATTTTTGGGGCCGCCCGTCCCATGCCGGAGATGGTTACGATGCTTCGAGCTCGGCAGGTAGCAACAAAGGGCCGTCCAATGAAGAATATCTGGCGGACATACAAGCACGTATCGATACGTTCCTCGTATATCATCCCTACCTGAAACGTGAGCAAGTTCCTGTCGAAATGGTCACAGCCAGCGCTTCTGGTCTCGATCCCGACATCTCTCCGAAAGCCGCCTATAGCCAAGTGCAACGTGTAGCGAAGGCACGCGGTATCTCTCCCGATAAGGTCATGGCGATAGTCAACGCCCATATCGAGGGTCCGCTATTGGGGCTTTTCGGACCGGAAAAAGTAAATGTCCTGAAATTGAACGTGGCATTGGAAAAGTTAGAAAGAAAGGATTAATAAATAAAACAGGAATAAATTATGAACTCTATAATAAAAAAGATAGTAGCAGCAGTAGTAACTGTTTCTTTATGCTCATTCGGAATGGCAAAAGCTTCCGAAAATGAAACCGGGGTGAAATTTGCAGTCCAGAGTGATTTAGTAAGTTCTTACATATGGCGTGGCATGTACCAGACAGGTGCGAGTTTCCAACCTACATTGGCTTTTAGTGTAGCCGGCTTCTCACTGACAGCTTGGGGATCGACCGATTTCGACGGTTACCGGTCTTCCGAAGGTCTTGCCAATAAGGAGATAGACCTTACTGCCGCCTATACGTTCGGTGCTTCTGGGTTGACACTGTCCATTGCTGATCTCTGGTGGGCGGGACAAGGCGCCAACAAGTATTTTAATTTCAAGAGCCATGAAACTGCCCATCATTTCGAGGCGGGGCTTGCCTACACTTTCCCGCTTGAAAAGTTTCCTTTGTCGTTGGCTTGGTACACGATGTTCGCCGGACAGGATAAGGATGCCGAAGGCAACCAGAACTATTCTTCCTACGTTGAACTGAACTACCCTTTCTCGGTGAAACGTGTCGACTTGACCGCCACCTGCGGGTTGGTTCCTTACGAAGCTGCCCAGTACTATACCAGCGGATTTGCTGTTACGAACGTGGCTTTGAAAGGAACTACCGCTATAAAGATCACTGATTCGTTTTCTTTGCCTATTTTTGCACAGGCCATCTGGAATCCCCGGTTGGAAGATGCACATCTGGTCTTCGGCTTTACTTTGAAACCGTAAACAGTTTTTCAAACGGATGAACAGGGAAGAGAGTGTACAACACTTTTTGGATTTGCTGAAAAAGTCACGGCGCGGCAACTTCAAAGTCTACATCGGTATGATTGCCGGTGTAGGCAAGTCATACCGGATGTTATCGGAGGCACACGAACTGCTCCGTAGCGGGATAGACGTCAGGATCGGCTATATCGAGACGCATGGAAGAACCGAGACGGAGGCGCTGGTGGGTGGCTTACCACTGATTCCGCGTCGCAAGTCTTTTTACAAGGGAAAGGAAGTTGAGGACATGGATCTGGATGCTATCCTGAACATTCATCCGGAAGTGGTGGTTGTAGACGAACTGGCGCATACTAATATCGAGGGCAGCAAGAATGAAAAACGCTGGCAAGATGTGATGGATATCCTCGAAGCGGGAATAAGTGTGATTACCGCTGTCAACATACAGCATCTCGAAGGGCTGAACGAGGAGGTCCAGGATATTGCAGGCATCGAGGTGAAGGAACGCATTCCCGATAGTGTGTTGGAACAAGCAGACGAGGTGGTCAACATCGACCTGACCGCCGACGAGCTGGTGGCGCGCCTGAAAGCCGGCAAGATTTACAAGCCGGAAAAGGTGCAGACGGCGCTGAACAATTTCTTCAAAGCCGAAAATATCCTGCAACTCCGCGAACTGGCGTTGAAGGAAGTAGCGCTCCGGGTCGAAAAGAAAGTCGAAAACTCGGTCCCTGTTAATACGGGCGTCCGTCACGAGCGGTTCCTTGCCTGTATCAGCAGTCACGAGAAGACTCCCCGGAAGGTGATCCGCAAGGCGGCTCGTTTGGCAACACGCTATAATTCGAAATTCTACGTGCTGTATGTCCAGACACCGCGTGAGAGTATGGACCGGATACCGTTGGCGAACCAGCGTTATCTTTCGAACCATTTTAAACTGGCTACGGAACTGGGCGGCGAAGTGATCCGTATCCAGTCCGAGAGCATCCCGAAAAGTATCGTCCGGGTGTGCAGGGAAAAACAAATCAGCACGGTGTGCGTGGGTAAACCTTCATTTAGCCTTCGTTCTGTCCTGCTGTCAGTTTTCCAATACAGGACGTTGTTAAACAGTTTGTCGCAGTTGAATATTGATCTGATAATAATAGCATAAGCGTATGGACAAGTTCTTAAGCCTGAAAATAAAAATCAAAAGCTGACCTTCGGAATCGGTTTGTTGTTTACGATGATCGTTCTGCTGGGTGGGCTGGCCGTGCGGAATATTACGGATATGTCTTCCGACACGCAGAATATCCTGGCAGATAATTATAATTCGCTTCTCTATTCCCGCCGGATGCTGGATGCTCTCGAACGGATCAAGAACGATCCGCAGGCACACGCAGAGTTTGAAAAGAACCTGGATTTGCAGCAGAAGAATATCACAGAGATCGACGAGAATGTGGCGACGGCACATCTGGTCGCACAATATGAGGCGATGTATCAGAACTTGAATGACACGACTATACAGCGTGTCAGGATGGCACTCAACGATATTATGAGTCTGAATATGTCGACGATCTACCGGAAGAGTAAAGTGGCCGAGCATACGGCGGACCAGGCATTGCTGTGGATTTGTATTATCGCGGTGGCTTGTATCCTGATCGCTTTTGCTTTCCTGATCCGTTTGCCTCGTTCCATTACGTCGCCGATCCGTAAACTGACCGACGGTATCCTGGAGATTGCCAACCACAATTACGAAAAGAGGCTCGATCTGGGCGACAATCAGGAGTTTGCTGAAGTCACCTCTTCGTTCAACCGGATGGCGGAACGTTTGACGGAATACAGGAAAAGCACGCTGGCTGATATTATCCAGGCCAAAAAATATATCGAGGCGATTGTCAACAGCATTACCGAACCGATAATCGGGCTCGACCGGGACCGTTCCATTCTTTTCGCTAACGACGAGGCGCTTACCATATTGAATCTGAAACGTGAGAATGTGATGGGAAAGTCTGCTGCCGAACTGGCGTTGAAAAACGACCTGTTACGCCGGCTGGTACGTGAACTGATACAGCCTGACGAGAAGAAGGAGCCCTTGAAAATCTATGCAGATGATAAAGAAAGCTATTTCCAGGCTAAATATATCCCGATCCATGTGACGAATGGTGACGGAGGTGAGACAGAGTATGTGGGTGATGTGATCCTCTTGAAAAATATCACTGAATTCAAGGAATTGGACTCTGCCAAGACGACTTTTATCTCCACTATCTCCCATGAGCTGAAAACTCCGATATCTGCTATCCTTATGAGTCTCAAATTGCTGAAGGACAAACGTGTCGGAGAAATGAACGACGAGCAGATCGCGCTTGCCGATAGCATTCGTGAAAGTAGCGACCGCCTACTCGAAATCACCGGCGAATTGCTGAAAATGACACAGGTAGAGACGGGCAAGCTACAACTAAACCCGAAGATCACGAAGCCGATTGAACTGATCGATTATGCGATCAAGGCAAACCGTGTGCAGGCGGAGCGCTTCAATTGCCATATCGAAGTGGATTATCCCGAAAAAATATCCAAGCTCTTTGTCGACAGCGAGAAGATCGCCTGGGTACTCACGAACCTCCTTTCCAATGCCATCCACTACACTCCGGAGAATGGTCGTATCATTATCGGTGCGCGCCAGGAGGACAAGAAGGTGGAAATATTCGTGCAGGACTTTGGGAAAGGAATCGATCCGCGTTACCATCAGAGTATCTTCGACCGTTATTTCCGCGTTCCAGGCACGAAAGTACAGGGAAGCGGTCTCGGCCTTGCCATCAGCAAAGACTTTGTCGAAGCCCATGGTGGAACGATCCGTGTGGACAGCGAAGTCGGTAAGGGGAGTACTTTTATCATTACCTTTAATGTTTAATATCGCTTAGAAACAACAAAACAATCAGTATGAAAGTATTGAAATTTGGCGGAACTTCCGTCGGCTCGGCCCGGCGGATGAAGAACGTCGCATCCATAATAGGTAGCAGTGAACGAAAGATAGTGGTTCTTTCGGCCATGTCGGGGACAACGAATGCGCTGGTCTGTATCGCCGGATGTTTTTACCGGAAAGCACCGGACGAGGCGAATAAGATGATCAGTGAACAGGAACAGAAATATGCGCGGGAAATAGAAGCGTTATACCGGACAGATCTCTACAAAGAGCGTGCCCTACAATTGGTCACCGAGCATTTCAATCATGTCTGGTCTTTCTCTGGCAAACCTTTTACCGTTTTTGACGAGAAGGTGATACTGGCGCAAGGAGAACTGATCTCCACCGGCATGATGGATCTTTACCTGCAAGAGCAAGGGATTGAGTCTGTCCTTCTGCCAGCGCTGAACTTCATGCGTATCACTGCCGACGGGGAACCGGACCCCGTTTATATCCGAGAGAAGCTGGTTGCCTTGTTGGATCAGCATCCCGATACGTCTGTCTTTATCACCCAGGGATTTATTTGTCGGAATGCATACGGTGATATCGACAATCTGCAACGGGGAGGGAGTGACTACAGCGCTTCCCTGATCGGGGCGGCTGTCGATGCTGAGGAGATACAGATATGGACGGATATTGACGGGATGCACAACAACGATCCGCGTGTTGTCAACCATACCTCACCTGTCCGTCAACTGAACTTCGAGGAGGCGGCGAAGCTGGCACATTTCGGGGCCAAGATTCTCCATCCTTGTTGCATCCGCCCGGCCAAGGAAAGCAATATTCCGGTTCGTCTGTTGAACTCTTTCGAACCGTCTGCTCCGGGGACGCTCATCTCCAACACCGCAGAGAAAGGACGGATCAAGGCGGTGGCAGCCAAAGATGACATAACTTATATCAAGATCAAGTCGATAAACCAACTTCCGTCCCATAAGTTCTTGAGCCATGTGTTCGATACTTTCGCGTTCTACAAAACGGCGGTCGATATGGTAACGACATCCGATATCGGGGTTTCCGTTACGATCGACAACACGGAATACTTGCAGGAGATTGTCGCCCGGTTGGAATCTTATGCTACGGTATTTGTTGAGAAAGAGATGGTGATTATCTGCGTTGTCGGGGATCTGGAGTGGCGGAATGTGGGCTTCGAGGCACTGATTATTGAGGCTCTGAAAGATATTCCCGTCCGCATGATCTCGTATGGAGGCAGCAGTAGCAACGTCTCGCTCGTCATGCGGAAGGAGGATAAAACACGGGCCTTGCAGGCGTTGAGCACCCACCTGTTCGACTCTTCGCAATCATTACCGCCGGCTATTTGAAATAACTGTGTATATGCTACTTTCTCTGTAGCTAGAACAATTGTCGAAGTATTCTTTTTTACTTTAAATTCTTATCAATTTGATGGATTAATTTGAAAGACAAACGCTTATGGAAGTTCTGAAAAGTCTAAGGTAACGATTTGGAGATTGTGCTAATTTCAGTACTTTACAGTCTCATACTTAT
>ENA-OQCB01001047-OQCB01001047.1-human-gut-metagenome-genome-assembly--contig:-NODE-1047-length-11512-cov-3.341326_pt1 | contig 11512 bp, 13 predicted proteins | sample MGYA00242493_ERZ504568 | MGnify/ENA primary metagenome ERZ504568 (study PRJEB26092, sample SAMD00036229) | human gut metagenome | host: Homo sapiens | study: EMG produced TPA metagenomics assembly of...
CAGGGCATGATACAAATAGCGCTCCTTATGCTTTTAGGAGCGTTTATCGGAGGTGCAGGAAGCGCCGTCTGCTTTTGGTTTAAAGACGATATTGCAAATATTTTGCAGGAAGCAGAGAGTATTACAGGACATTACAGTGATTGGATGCTGATGTTTTTTATCTTTCGTACTTTTTATTTTAGCTCCTCTGCTTACTTTTATAGCAGCGAAAAAGTTGAAACAATGGGACGAAGACTCAGAAGAAGAAACCGAGCGGCTGGAAAGAAGTATTCAGAGATATCAGAGTGTTTTATCTATTTTTATGATAGGTGAAATGTGTATTTCGGGAATTTCTATTGCAAATCTGCATACAGAAACAAGTATGGTTTCGATGTTGTCTGTTGCAGCTGTTCTGATTTATGCACTTATCGTATTTTGGAACTTATTTTTTATGGGGAAATTAATAAAGTATGATAAGAAAATTAATCCGGAAAAGAGAGGGAATTTCTTTAGCTGGAATTTTAATAAAGAATGGCTGGAAAGCTGTGATGAAAGAGAAAAATTAAGATTGTTTCAAGCGGCATATTATACACAGTTAAGAACGCAGTTTGTGTATCTGGCGGTCTTTATCGGACTTTTACTTGTATCTAATGCAGTGGAAATTGGGATAGTACCATTTTTGATTTTAATGGTGATATGGGTTTCTCAGTCATTGATTTATTGCTATGAATACGAAAAGAAAAGATAAGGAGGAGTAACATGGGATTAGAAGTAAGAGGAATTACAAAGAAATTCGGAGAAAAAACAGCCGTGGATCATTTATCCTTTGAGATGAAAGAGCCGGGGGTATTCGGACTTTTGGGAACAAACGGAGCAGGGAAAACCACGACTATCCGCAATATTTTGGGGATTATGCAGCCGGATGAGGGAGAAGCGCTGTGGAACGGCACTCCTATTTCAAGAGAAACCTTGTCCTTTGGATATCTTCCGGAGGAGAGAGGAATTTATATGAAGACGAAAGTGCTGGAGCAGTTGGTTTACTTTGGAAGACTGCGAGGCATGAAGAAGGAAAAAGCAAAAAAAATCTGCACTGGAGCTTATGGAAAGGCTGCGGGTGCTGGAATATCAGAATACGCCGGCAGAAAAGCTGTCGAAAGGAAATCAGCAGAAGGTTCAGTTAATTGCGGCAATTATACATAATCCGAAATTGATTTTTCTGGACGAACCTTTTTCCGGCTTAGACCCTGTAAATGCACAGGTGTTGAGAAATCTGGTAAAGGAGCTTGTAGCAGAGGGAAAATATATTATTTTAAGTACTCATCAGATGGAAACGGTGGAAGAATACTGCGAAAATCTGGTTATTCTGGACAGAGGAAAAACTCTTTTAAAAGGCAATTTAAAAGAAATCAAAGCAGGGTATGGGCATACCAATCTGGTAGTAGCTGCACAGGAGGATGTCAGCCCTTTGGCACAGGCAGAAGGATTGGAGCTTTTTGAGAAAAGAGCGGCTGAGACAGAATATAAGATACAGGGAGATGAGATGGCGCATAGATTTTTAAGACGAATGACAGAGGCAAACATCTATCCTTTAAAATTTGAAATCCGTGAACCGTCCTTACAGGAAATTTTCGTCAGAAAGGCAGGGGAAAGCAAATGAAGCAGATTTTAACCGTATTTTCTTATACATTTAAAGAAGGCATTAGAAAGAAAGCTTTTTGGATTTCTACGATTGTGATTATGGTTCTTTTAGGCGTTATGTGTGCCATTCCCCGTGTAATGTCATTCTTTGACAATGGCGAGGAAGGCACAGACACTAAGACCGAATACAGCGGAACCTGTTACTTAGTTGATGAAACAGGAGTCTTTGAGAAGGAAATAGAATATTTAAAAGCGGCTTATCCGGGTATGAATTTTAAATCCATAGAAGAGGATGAGGTAAAAGGGCTGGAAAAAGCTGTGGATGAAAGCAAAAGCAGAAACGTGGCTATTCTTTCTATTCAGGAAAAGGATGCAGCTCCGGTTCTGGAGATTACCGTGAGCAACTTTTTGAGTAAGGTACAGGCAGATACCATTGCAGACGCCTGCAATAAAATATGGCAGTCTCATCTTCTTACAGAAAACGGATTGGAGAAAGGAGAAGTTGATGCTATTCAGACACCGCTTATCTATACCCAGAGATTTATCGGAAATATGAATTTAACAGAATATGTGGTGGGACTTTTGCTTACTTTCGTCATGTTCTTTGCCGTGTATTACTATGGCTATGGTGTAGCAATGTCCATTTCCTCAGAAAAGACCTCCAGAGTTATGGAAACCTTGATTATTTCAGCCAAGCCTTCCAAAATCTTGATTGGAAAATGTCTGGCTATGGGTGTTTTAGGACTTCTTCAGCTGGTAGGGCTGATGGCGTTTGCTGCATTTTGCTACAAATTTATCCTTCCGGAGGGCTTTCAGATTGCCGGTGTGGATTTAGCTGTTTCAGGCTTTACACCGAAAACACTGGTGTTCCTGATTATCTATTTTATTTTGGGATATGCTCTTTATGCAGTTATGAATTCTGTATGCGGCGCTGCCGTGAGCAAAATGGAGGATTTAAACTCCGCTATGATGCCGGTGAGTATTCTTGTGATTATCGGATTTTATCTGGGATATTTTACTTCTGTTATGGGAGGGGGAAGCGGAATGCTTTCCAAGCTGGCTGTTTATCTGCCGATTTCTTCACCCTTTGCAGTACCGTTTAAGCTGATTACAGGGGAGATTACTATGCAGGAATTAGGGATTTCCGTTTTCCTTCTGGTGCTTGCCATTGTAATTGTAACAATGTTTTCCGCCCGCATATACAGCGCTTCTGTTATGCACTATGGAAATCGTCTGAAATGGAAAGAATTAAAGAAAATTAAAACAAATTGAAAAAAAAATGCTGTCGCATTAAGTATATATCATTTTTAGATAATGCTTAAAGTGACAGCATTTTTTTATAGTAATCACATTTTATAAAAAATTATTTTGTTTTAGATAAAGCGGCTTCGTCAGCTACGATTGTTACATCAGGATGAAGCTGTAAAATAGAAGCAGGAACCTGTGGAGTAATCGGTCCGTTGATAACCTTGTTTAAGATTTCAGCTTTGTCTTCACCTGCTTACAACAACAAGGATTTTTTTTGCGCTCATAATTGTGCCGATACCCATTGTATATGCCTGACGAGGAACATCTGCTTCGTTTTCAAAGAAACGTTTATTTGCCTGAATTGTGCTTTCTGTTAAGTCTACACAATGTGTTGTCTTAGGAAATTCATCAGCAGGCTCGTTGAAACCGATATGTCCGTTATGACCAAGACCTAAAAGCTGTAAGTCAATGCCGCCTACTTTTTCAATGATTTCTTCGTAAGCTTTGCATGCTGCATCGCTGTCCTTGTCCAATCCGTCAGGAACATAAGTACATTCTTTGCGAATATTTACGTGGTCAAAAAGATTGTGGTTCATAAAATAGCGATAGCTCTGGTCATTATCTCCGCTTAAACCTCTGTATTCGTCAAGATTGCAGGAGGTAATCTGTGAGAAATCCAAATCTCCGTTCTGATACCATTCAATCAGATTTTTATAAGTGCCCACAGGTGTAGAACCTGTTGCAAGACCAAGTACGCAGTCAGGATTTAAAATAACTTGAGAAGCAATGATATGTGCTGCTTTTTACTCATTTCATCGTAATTTTTTGTTTTGTAGATTTTCATTCCCCATACTCCTTTTTGTAAAGTAATTAAATACTTTTTCTAAATTTTCTTTCATTATAATATGAACAGAAAGGAAACTCAATGCTAAAATGCAGAAAGTCTATTTTCTGTCAGAAATTACCTTAATCGAAGATGCGTATTCAGAAGGTGTCATTCCCGTGATTTTTTAAACTGACGGGAAAAGTAGTGGATAGAGGTATATCCGATAAATTCTGATATCTGCGTAAAGTTGTGATGATTTTCTCGAATAAGCTGTTTTGCCAGTTCTACCTTCAAACGGGAGAAATAGTCAATCACACCACACTGGTCATGCTCTCTGAAAAGCTTTTGAAGCTGAGAACGGCCAATGAGATTGTCACGGCATATCGTTTCAATGGTGAGATGCTCACGAATATGCTCTTCCAGATAAGTAGTGATTTTATTGTATAATAAATCGTCACTTTTCAGCTTCATGGATTTTATGGCAGGAGCAGAATACTGTCCCAGCTGAAGATTGCGGATAATCGTAATCAAAAGAGCTTGCAGATAAATTTTAATTAACTGCTCTGAACCAAAGGGAGCATCTTGATTTCGTACCATTTCCGTTGTCTGCGGGTCGTTTAGTGGTGTTTTGATACAGCGTTTTGCCTCATAAATAATCTGAGCAATGAGATTACGCTCTGTCTCTCCAATGCTTGTTTTTAAATCCTGAAAATAATCCATACAGGGAGAGGTACAGTCAAAGGAAATAACCACCAGATTAGGGGCAATTTTTCCGTTAGCACGAACGGTATGGAATTCATTTGGCTTATGGAAAATAATTTCTCCTTTTTTAAGGTGTAAGCTCTGTTGTCGGCAGTAATTTCTACTTCGCCTTTATCTACGCATAAAAATTCCCAAAAGTCATGGCTCTCTCCCGGAAAACTATAATCACTCATATATTCAAAGTAATGAATTGTAATAATGCTGTCAATTTTCACATCTTCAATCAATTCTAAACTTTTAAATGGCATGATAAACCTCCTAAAAAGAATGAATATTAACTTTATTATAAAGGAAAACGAGAGAAAAATCTACATTTGGATAAAATTGTTGTATTTATAAAGGGAAAAAGCTACAATAAAGAAAAGTACAGGAGAAAGAGGAAGAAACATGAAATATATGCAGATGATGATAAAACCGGCATCTTCAAATTGTAATTTAAGATGCTCTTATTGTTTTTATGAAGATGAATGTAAAAACAGAGAAATTCCTTCTTATGGAATTATGAAAGAAGATACCATGGAAATACTGGTAAAAAAGGCCTTGGAAGAAGCAGAAGATTTCTGCACCTTTGGATTTCAGGGCGGTGAGCCTACACTTGCAGGACTGGAATTTTTTGAGAAATTTGTGGAATGTGTTAAAAAATATAAAAAGAAAGAAACAAAAGTAAATTTCTGCCTTCAGACAAACGGAACACTTTTAGACGATAACTGGGTAAAATTTTTAAAAGAAAACAACTTTTTAGTTGGAATTTCCTTAGACGGAACAAAAGAAATTCATGACAGAAACAGACAGGACGCTAAAAAGAAGGGAACCTTTGCTCTTGTTCTGAAAAATGCAAAAGAATTGCTGAAAAATAAGGTAGAAGTAAATATTCTTTGTGTGCTTACCAAACAGAGTGCAAAAAAGATAGCTTCTATTTATCGCTTTTTAAAGAAAGAAGGCTTTTATTATCAGCAGTATATTCCCTGCTTAGACCCTATGGGAGAGGAAGAAGGACAATACCCTTGGTCTTTAACGCCCAAGGTGTATGCAGAAGCATTGAAGGAGCTTTTTGACTTATGGTTTGAGGATATTCAAAAGGGAGAAATCGTCTCTATTCGTGAATTTGACAACTGGCTTTCTATGTTAAAGGGAATGCCGCCGGAAGCCTGCTCTCAGACAGGAAGATGTTCCATGCAGAATATTGTAGAAGCAAACGGTGATATTTATCCATGTGATTTTTATGTGCTGGATAATTGCAGAGTTGCCAATGTGACGGATGAAAATTTCCGCTTCTTTCAGGGAATTTTTACCGGATATGGAAATTTTTTTAAGGAAGGCGTAAAGCGAGGGGAGAATTGTAAGGCTTGTAAGTGGTACCCTCTTTGCAGAGGAGGCTGCAGAAGAAATTATACAAAAGAAAATAAGAATTATTTCTGCGAAGCATATCAGGAATTCTTTGAATACAGTATTGTAAGATGGGAATGGCTGGCAGCAAGATTATAATAACGTTCTCCGCTGTTCCATAGAAAAACTCGTCCAATTTTAAAGTTTTTCTGCGCCGCTTATAGATGCCTTGCTCACCAAACTCGTGCTGGTGCACTCAGACACGGTTCTCAAGGCATCGCTATGCTTGAAAAAAACTTTTAAAAATGTTCCGATTGTTTGTCTATGGAACAGCGGAGTATTTTTATACATCTCATAGTTGAGAATAATATATGGTATAAAAATCACGGAGATGTATGGCTGCTATGTTGTTGAAACAATTTGCCACAGGTGGAAAATTGCTTCAACAGCACTTTCTAATTTATTTTCCTTCTTTTTGAGCTTTATCCGGCATGTAAGGCGGATACGGGCAGCCGGTAATGAGCTGTGTACCGTCTGAAAAGCCTTCCGGGCGGTCTTTTAAGGTTTCAATCAGTGTGCGCCGAAGCTGTTCAATGCGTTTTTGGTAAGCCGGATTGGATATTTCATCATGAAGCTCTTTCGGGTCTTCGCTGATACGGAAGTATTGTTCTGTGCCTGTTTCGCTGTACCAGATAAATTTGTCGTAGGAGGAAACCAGCCAGTGATTGGAGTAAGGTCCGTAAGAGTGTTCGCCGTGAAGCACGTCCCGCAGCTTCTCATCAGGATTTGTAACTAACGGAAGCATACTTTTCCCATCTACACTGTCGGGAATATCTGCGTTTACAAAATCAAGGAGGGTAGGCATAACATCTCGAAGTTCTACCACACTGTGGGAAACCGTTCCCTGTTTCATACCTGAAAGAAGTTTATCGTTTCCTGACACAATCATAGGAATACGGATGCTGCCCTGATACGGTCTGGATTTTCGGAACATGTGATGGTCACACAGCTCTTCCCCGTGGTCTGAGGTAAAGAGAATAAGTGTGTTGTCATAGATACCATATTCCACAAGTGCCTGTATCAAGCGTCCGATTTGGTGGTCCAGATGAGTAATGCAGGCATAATAGCCGATTTGAGCTTCTCGGATAAGCTCTGCATCAGAGGGACCGCATTTTGAGTCAAAGACACGTCCCATAGCCTGTAATTCTGCTGTGGTTTCCCAATCGCCCACAGCAGGAGGCGTCAGCTCTTTTTTGTTATACAGGTCGAAATAATAAGACGGCGCATCAAAAGGCGGATGTGGTCTTAAATAAGATGCCATAAGGAAGAAAGGTTTTTGTGGGTCTTTTCTTCTTAAAAAGTCAATACTTCTGTCTGTCACCCAGTTGGTGGGGTGATACTTTTCTTCATAAATCCAAGGACGTGCTACCCAGCTGTTGCATTCTAATCCCGTATCTGTTACATCTGCATCAATTCCCTTTTCCTGCTTTAACCAGTGGAAATAATCGTCAGCATTTTTCTGTGACTCCTGCCATGGCACATTGGTATATCGTGCGCTGTGCAAGTATCCGTCATGGAGTTCTACATTGTGAAAGCCCAGATAGTTGCGAAGAGGGTGTACGTGCATTTTTCCTACGCACTGGCAGTAATAGCCTGCCTTGGAAAAGCTCTCCTGCCATGGTATTTGGGTATTCCCACGGAATATTATCTTCATATCCGGTACGTCTGTGATGTTCCTGTGCCATACCGGTATGAAGAGCGGCTCTTGCGGCGATACAGCTTGGACAGGAGCTGTAAGCATTGTCAAAAGAAACGCCTCGGCTGGCAAGGGTATCAAGATAAGGAGTTTTTACATCAGGATGTCCCGCAAATCCCAGACAATCTCCACGAAGTTGGTCTGTCATAATAAGCAGAATATTCGGTTTATTCAAAATTACATTCCTCCATTCGTTCAAACTATTTACAACTATAAGGGAATTTTTCGTAAAATACAAGATGATTTGCAAAATTATTGACTTGTGTTGGTGAAGGTGACGAAAGAAAAACCTACATATTTAAAAAAATAATAGAAGAAAAGTATAAATAAACAAGAAGGACAGGCTGTTTTTGGGTGAAATCACCATAAAGAAAGTGGATTGTGCAAAATATGCAATAAATAATATAAATACAAAATTGAAAAATGTGTTATAATGTGATGTATAAAATCTAAAAGAGATGTTTATCATCTACAAATTAGGGAGGAATTAGCAATGAAAATGAAGATGGTAAAGAAACTGGTAGCTATGGCTCTTGTTTCAACAATGGCTTTATCCGGACTTGCTGCATGTGGAGACACAAAAGAAGAAAAACCTGCAGCAGACACAGGTAAAGAAGAAGGCAAAGATAATGGAGAGAGCGGAGAAAAACAGACTCTGAAATTAGCTGCTTTCAAAGGTGGTAACGGAGAAAAAATCTGGGAAGATATCGCAGCAGCTTTCGAAGAAGAAAAAGGTGTTGAAGTAGAATTAGAAATGTCTTCTGAATTGGACAAGGACTTAACAAAATCCATTCAGAAAGGTGAATTCCCTGACGTAGTATACTACAACTTAGGACAGAAGAGCGGATTTACAGAAACAATGTTAAAAGAAGGTGCAATCGCTGATATCTCAGACGTATTCGCTGATGAAGAATTAAAAGGCAGACTGTTAGACGGTATCACAGACGGTACAGATGCACAGCCATTCGCTGACGGAAAAATCTATCTTGCACCTATTTTCTATACACCAACAGGATTTTGGTATAACAAGAACCTGTCGAAGGCGAAAACAAAAAATATGACCTTCCGACAACATGGGAAGAATTCTTTGCTTTAGGCGATGCAGCTAAAGCTGATGGAGTTTCTTTATTTACATTCCCACAGTCAGGTTACTTAGATGCAACTATTTACAGTATGTTAGCACAGGCTGGCGGAACAGAGTTCTATCAGAAAGCAATCAAATACGATAAAGATACATGGACATCTGAAGAAGGTAAAAAAGTTCTGGATACTTTAGGAAAATTAGTATCTCCTGAATATACAGAAAAAGATACAGTAGCAAATGCAAACGCTGACGGTGGTTTCAAAATCAACCAGCAGAACGTTATTGACAACAAAGCATTATTCATGCCAAACGGTAACTGGGTAATCGGCGAAATGGCTGCTTCTACACCAGAAGACTTCAGATGGGGTATGATGCCAGCACCTAAGTGGGAAGGCGATGAAACTCAGACAATGTACACATTCACAGAGCAGATGTGGATTCCGGCAGAAGCTGAAAACATGGATTTAGCAAAAGAATTTATCAAATTCATGTACTCTGATACAGTTGTTGATATTTTATTAAACAATGAAACAACAGATAAAGAAACAGGTAAAACATCTCCAGCACCAGTTGTAGCACCAGTAAAAGGCGCTGCTGAAAAATTACCGGAAGGTACAACAAAAGACTGCTACGAAGCATCAACAGCAGACAACATTGTTACAGTTACAGGTGGATGGGTTGCAACAGAACCAATCGAAGGTCTGAACATGAAAGAAGCAGTTTACGGACCAGCATACAGCGTAAACACAGGTGAAATGACAGTAGAAGATTGGCAGGCACAGTTAACAGAAACATGGGAAAAATGTGCAGGCGCTTTAAAGTAAGCACAATTTAAACATGGATATTGAAACGGTGAGTTGTTTACGACTCACCGTTTTTAAAAGAAGAGGAGGAAAACCATGAACAGGAAAAAATCACAGGGACGTTTTGTGTTTGCCTGTCTGGCACCGGCAGTTCTTTTAATCTTACTTTTCATTTTCGTTCCTACGGTAAAAGTATTTAACATGTCCTTATACCGCATGGGTGGAATTACAAACAAGAAAGAATTTGTTGGATTTGAAAACTTTGCAAAATTGATGCAGGATAAGATATTCTTAGAGGCAATGCAGAATACAATTCTGGTTATTGTACTGGTTATGATTTGCACGATTGTATTGGCAGTCCTTTTTGCAGCTTTATTATCCAGAGGAGATTTTAAGGGAAAAAATTTCTTCCGTGTTATTTTCTATATTCCTAATATTTTAAGTATCGTAGTAGTAGCAGGTATTTTTGGAGCTATTTACAATCCTAGTTCAGGTTTGTTAAATACATTTTTAGAGGCAATTCATCTGGATGGATTGGTACATCAGTGGATGGGTGAGCCGAAAATTGTTCTTTATTCCGTAATCTTTGCCCTTGTATGGCAGGCAATCGGTTATTACATGGTTATGTATATGGCAAGTATGGCAGCAATTCCGGAAGATTTGTACGAAGCAGCATCTCTTGATGGTTCTTCCCAAATTCATACATTCTTCACAGTAACTCTGCCTCTTATTTGGAATAATATTCGTACAACATTAACTTTCTATATTATCAGTACGATTAACTTAAGCTTCCTGTTTGTTCAGATTATGACAGACGGTGGACCAAACGGAAAGACAGAGGTTGCACTGAACTACATGTACAAACAGGCTTATGGCGCAGGTGTATATGGATATGGTATGGCAATCGGTGTAGTAGTATTTATTTTCTCATTTGTTCTTGCAGCAGTTGTAAACAAGATTACAGATCGAGAAGTCTTAGAATTTTAGAAAGGAGAGCGAAAAGAAATGAAAAAATCAAATGGCTTAGGTAAGATTTTATCCAAAATTATTATTTATATTGCTCTTTTTGCTCTGGCAATTTCTATTATTGTGCCGGTTGGCTGGGTATTCATGGCCAGTGTAAAAAGAAATGCAGAATTTATTGGTGCAGATATTAACCCGTGGGCGCTTCCGACAGATCCACGTTGGGAGAACTTTAAACAGGCGTTTGTAGATGCCAGAATGGGAGAGTTTTTCTTAAACTCTGTTATGGTAACAGCATTGGCTCTTTGTCTCTTGCTTTTAATTGCATTACCGGCATCTTATGTACTGGCAAGATTTAACTTTAAATGCAAAGGTATTTTAAATCTGGCTTGTATGGCCGGTCTGTTTATTAACGTAAACTACATTGTAGTTCCGATTTTCTTAATGCTGTCAGATGCAAATAAGACATTCGGTGTAGATTTCTTCCTGAATAACCGTTTCCTTCTGGCGCTGATTTATGCGGCTACCAGTCTTCCGTTTACGATTTATCTGTTAAGCGGTTACTTTAAAACTTTACCAAAGGGATTTGAAGAAGCGGCTTACATTGACGGATGCGGTTACTTTAAGACTATGACAAAAATCATGATACCTATGGCAAAACCAAGTATCATTACAGTTATCTTATTCAACTTCCTGTCCTTCTGGAATGAGTATATCATTGCATACACATTGATGGATGGACATGATACTCTGGCTATGGGACTGAAAAACCTGATGGCAGTAGAAAAAACAGCTACAAACTACGGTATCATGTATGCCGGTCTTGTAATTGTTATGCTTCCTACATTAATTCTGTATATCGCAGTACAGAAACGTTTAACTGAGGGTATGACTCTCGGCGGTCTGAAAGGATAAGGAGGAAATAGTAATGAATAATGCAGTAAAGATTATTATTAAAAGTATTGTTTTTATTGTTTGCCTCGGCTTAATTATTGTGGGGCACCCCAATAACCGGGATAGTACCAACTATTGTAGTACCATGGCGAACTCCATCCCCAACTGAATCCCCAACTGGCGCCATATGGATAATTCCAACGCCAATCCCACCATAAGCGGTTCGTGTAAGT
>ENA-OQCB01001048-OQCB01001048.1-human-gut-metagenome-genome-assembly--contig:-NODE-1048-length-11507-cov-5.036028_pt1 | contig 11507 bp, 9 predicted proteins | sample MGYA00242493_ERZ504568 | MGnify/ENA primary metagenome ERZ504568 (study PRJEB26092, sample SAMD00036229) | human gut metagenome | host: Homo sapiens | study: EMG produced TPA metagenomics assembly of...
TTTGGAATCATGGCAAGGGGAGCCGGCCTAACCACTCTCCAGTCCGTTGTCATGTCCTTTACCAACCTGACAAGCGCGGGGCAATTTGCAGCCCTGGGAATCATACAGGCCGGGGCCCCCTTTATGGAAATGGCTATGGCCCAGCTCATCATCAACCTGCGCTACTGTCTCATGTCCTGCTCCCTGTCCCAGAAGCTGAGCGCAGATATGCCCTTCTTCCACCGTTTCTTCATGTCCTATGGGGTTACGGATGAGATATTTGGCGTGTCCGTATGCCGTCCTGGCTGTCTGAGTCCCTTTTACAGCTATGGGCTTATCTGCGTTGCCGTACCCGGCTGGACCCTTGGCACCCTGCTGGGAGCCGTTTCCGGAGAACTGCTTCCGGCGCGCCTCTTAAGCGCCCTGAACGTGGCGCTGTACGGAATGTTCCTGGCTGTGGTGATTCCGCCGGCCAAGACAAGCAGGATTCTCACCGGCGTCATCCTTGCCTCCATGGCTTTAAGCCTTGTGTTTGCTCATGTGCCGTTCCTGGCAGGTCTCTCATCCGGCTTTAAAATTATCCTGTTAACCATCCTGATTGCCGGCGCGGCAGCCATTCTGTTTCCTGTAAAGGAGGATAATGAACATGAATCATAATGTGTACCTATATATCCTTGTGATGGCGAGCGTAACCTACCTGATTCGTCTCCTTCCGCTGACCCTGATTAAGAAGGAGATAAGGAACGTATATATAAAGTCCTTTCTCTATTACGTCCCCTACGTCACCCTGTCCGTCATGACCTTTCCTGCCATCCTCCACGCCACTGCCTCTGTGTGGTCCGGCGCAGCAGCCCTGTCAGTGGCTGTTATCCTGGCCCGGAAGGGCAAGAGCCTGTTCCTGGTGTCCCTGGCCGCATGTGCCATGGTATTCCTGCTGGAACTGTTCCTGTAAGCAAAATCCTCTCATTTCCCAGAACTCCTACAGCGACAATCCGCCTCTTGCCCTTGCCCGCCTGTCCATGACGGACTGGATGACCGGAACCATGAATATTGCAACAATTCCGCCTGCATAACCGTTATTATACAGGTTCATGCCCCCATACACGATTCCCACATTGAGGGCAACGGAGGAATGCAGGTAACCTGCCACGATTCCGGCCACCACGCCAAACTCCCCGGCCACCGGTGCAAGGGTGGTGGAGAATAAAAGGGCCAGCATGGGAGAGGGCTGATAAATGTTCCATGTCTTGGTGAAGCTGGCCAGATATACCCCCATCATCACCGGAGCTATGTTCCTCAGATGTTTTCCCGTGGCCCCAAAGCCCACAACGGTAAAGATACCGCAGATGGTAGGTCCGTTCAGCTCACCTCCCACTGCCAGCACGAAATAGGTGGCGAACAGTCCATTGACTCCCATATTGAACACAGTGCTGGCGCCGCCTTCATCTCTCAGATAATCCGTTCCGCCGATTCCATAGGATTTGATGATTCTATTGTACGATTCCCAGATACTTCTGCCCCGCACCGCAACCCCAAAGACGATCATTCCGCCAAACAGTACAGACAGCACGATACCAAAAACCTCATTGTTTCCCGTGGACCAGATGAGCCTGGATTCTATCTCCACACCAAAGGATTTTAGCACTGACACAATGACTGTGGCTATGATGCCCGCGGCAAACCCCACATTGTACAAAGAGTATCCTTTGTGCGCAAAATGCACATGGGTGGAAAGGGGCGGCAAAACAAAGCCTATAACCAGCCCCACGGCCAGAGCTATAGCCAGCCGCATCACCAACGGCAGGTCGCCCACCTGCATCATCTGGGTGATGATTGGCGAAAGGCTGGTTCCGTACAGGCCGATATAGATGTACCTGCGCATGGACGTCTTGTGGTACCTGGCGTACAGGTACACTCCGGCCAAAATGGCCCAGATGTTAAGCAGATTTTTGCCAAACAGTGAGAAGCCGAACATCAGGCAGCTGGATGTGATGGTGTGGCCGTCCATATCCATACCCATAAAGTAGATGATACCAATGCTCATAAGCGTCAGTGCGCCGGCGTTGATAAGGGCCGCCCCCACACCGCCCACAACGAAATAATCCGTAATCAGAAAATCGGGCTCTTTTATCAGACGCACGATTCCCGGACCTATTTCCTGGATTGGCTGCAAAAACAGACCAATGACCATAAAATAAACAGGAAGCAGGGACAGAAGAAAAAACTTCTGTTTCCTTGTCAGGGATTTCAGTTCATGAAAATGTTCCAGATGTTTCATAAATACCTCCCAATCAGCATTCTTTTTCTATCATAACTGATAGACCCCGGGTTGGCAAAGACATTTTTTACTTCTGTTGGAAAATTTATTATTACGGGCCGGGTTCGGCATGTCCCGGTATATTTACGGTTCAGGTACAGAAAGGCAGCCCAGGGATATCTTTCAACCGCTGTCCCAAAACAAAAAAGCGCCCGGTCACCCGGGCATCCACATCTCACATTTTCTATTTACCAAATGTCACAAACCGATTATCCCTTAACATCTTCACAAATTCAGCCAGCCGTTCATACAGCGGCTCGGCCTGGTCTGCGAATTCTTCCCTGACCAGCACTCCGATGTCAATGATATTCCTGTTTCCGTCCATCTGCTTCCAGACAAAGCTTCCGAACCGGTCCAGCTTCACATGGCTCACTTTGGGCGTAACCCACAGCTTCTGGGCCAGCTTATCAAAGATTCCCTTGTGCACCATATCCACGGTCACTATTCCCTGTCCGTCCTCTTTCCACGAGAACTCGGGGTTTCTGACCGGTACCTTTTCCAGATAATTCTGGTCCTTTTTTCTTATTGAAGCCCAATGTAATCCTTCCTTCCATCTCCGTCATATCATAAGCATACACAGGGCGCCAGGATACCTGACACCCCATGCACGCGGAACTCACACCATGTTATACCAGTATGCTTATTTCCTGTTCTCTTTATGCCAGATGGTAAATTTGCACATGGTAAGCATCAGCAGAGCAAAGACAATGAGTGATACAATCTTTGCTGCCGGGCTCACAAGGAAAGCGCCCAATCCGTTATCCAGGGCAGACAGGTTGATGAAATCGCCCAGATACCCGCCTCTTGCGCTTGAAAGAGGGATGATGGCAAATACGGCCAGCATGATTCCCACCAGACCTTCTCCCGCAATCATACCTGATGTATAGAGCACGCCCCGGTCAATGGCCTCTTTCTTATCCTCCTCCTTTGCGTATTTACGCTTTTCATACCAGTGGCGAATAAGTCCTCCCACCATGATGGCTGCCGTGGTCCTCAGAGGCAGATATAAACCTACCGCGACCGGCATTACCGGAATCCCAAGGATTTCGATAACAACGGCAATGGCCGCGCCTGCCAGAATCATGTTCCATGGAAGGTTGCCGTCCATAACGCCCTCTACCACGGTCTTCATAATCATGGCCTGGGGAGCAGGAAGCTCTGCCGAGCCATAGCCCCATGCTTGGTTCAGAAGGTACAGTACGCCTCCGATGGCAATGGCGGAAGAAACCACGCCAATCAACTCGCCCATCTGCTGGTTCCTTGGTGTGGAACCTACCAGATAACCTGTCTTTAAATCCTGGGAGGTATCCCCGGCAATGGCCGCAATGACGCAGATGACACCGCCGATGGAGATAACGCCCATCATGCTCTCATGGGTGGCTCCGGACACAGCTTTAAGCACCAGCGCTGATACCAGCAGAGTGGCAATGGCCATACCGGATACCGGGTTATTGGAGGAACCAACCAATCCCACCAGACGTGAGGACACGGCCGCAAACAGGAAACCGAACACGGCAATCAGCAGAGCGCCCACAAAGCTTACAGGAACAGCCGGCACCAGCCATATGATTACCACGGCAATGAGGACGCCTATGAGTACCACATTCATAGGGATATCCCTGTCCGTACGCAGGGTGGAAACCTGACGTCCGCCCTTCAAGTCCCGCATAGCATCCCTGAAGGTATTTACAATCATGGGAAGGGACTTGATCAGGCTTATGATGCCTGCCGCTGCCACGGCTCCGGCGCCGATGTAACGGATATAAGAGCCCCACATAGCCTGGCTGCTCATCTCACTGATCAGCACATCTGCCGGTGCAAAGGGCGTTGTGAGCCCGCTTCCGAACAGCTTAATAATCGGCATCAGAATCAGCCATGATATAATGCCTCCCGAAAACATGTAGGAGGAAATCTTTGGACCGCAGATGTAACCTACTCCCGCAAGGGCGGGGAGTACGGAAATTCCCACGCCGCCGCCGTATTTGCGGATATCATAATCCACATCGCTGGGGAACAGCTTCAGGCCGTCAGCCACAAACTTGTACAAAGCGGCAATTCCCATACCCGCAAATACAACGCCTGCTTTGGAACCGCCCTGCTCTCCTGCAATCAGTACCTCGGCACATGCCTGGCCCTCCGGATAAGGAAGAACCCCATGCTCCTTGACAATCAGCGCCTGGCGCAGCGGAATCATAAACAGCACGCCCAACACGCCTCCGCACAGCGCAATCAGCGCAATCTCAACCAGGGAAGGCGCGCCCTCTCCCCAGTCTCTCATCCACATAAACAGAGCCGGCAGGGTAAAGATAGCTCCTGCTGCCACAGATTCACCGGCAGAACCAATGGTCTGCACCATGTTGTTCTCCAAAATGGAATCCCTTCTGAGGATGACCCGGATAACGCCCATGGAGATAACTGCCGCAGGTATGGACGCGGACACGGTCATACCCACGCGAAGGCCCAGATAAGCATTGGCAGCGCCAAAAAGGACGGCCAGAAGGATACCCAGGATCACGGAAACCGCAGTGACTTCCGGAACCACCTTGTCAGCCGGTATAAATGGTTTGAAACCATTTTCATCTTTCATGTATCTATCGCTCCTTTCGTATTGACCACATAAAAACCAAATATTTTGGCTCTTACGTGAGATACAAGCCAACCCTGCCTAAACAGGACGGCTTGTATCTTATCCCCGTAATTATAGCATCCTTCAGAAAAAACTTCCACATTTTTTGCGAAAATGGTAATAATTGTATTAATTTTTTAGATTTTTCCATCATTTTCATTTAATAAAACGGCCACACAGCCTTACAAAACAAAGTATTTTTTCTGTTTTGTGGCTTGTGGCCGAAAAAAAGTTCCGAAATCCATTATTTTTCACAATCAAATACAAGTCCCCAGGAGGCCCGTATATCGTCCATGAGCCTCAGGATGTCCAGAGTATCTTATTTTTTTATGTACATCTTTAAGTACATCTCTGGAGGACATGCCCAGCCGGACGCACCGGTTCACCTCCTGTATCTGATACTCAAAGCCGTTTACCTCAAAGGGAAAGTCCAGAACATATTCCTCCCCCTTCATTCCATTTACCGTGTCAGCGAATTTTGCCGCTATGGTTCCGGTTGCCAATATTCCAATTTACTATGAAACGCGTCCGAAACACGCTCTAACGCTTCATCTTGTGCTTTTTCCTGTACATGTAAGTATCCGCTCTGGCCAGCGTGCTCTCCAGGCTCACATCCTTACCCGGGTCAAAGAAGGCATAGCCTGCTGCAATGCCAGCCGGAAATACATTCCCGTCGCTGTATGCCTTCACAGCCCTTTCCATGGCCAGGATTCCACGGAATACCTGATCCTGCCCCAAACCGTCTAACTGTACCACAAACTCATCCCCGCCAATGCGGAACAGGGGCGCCCCCGGAAATGCTTCCCGTATAATGTCCGCGGACCTGCGGATGTATTCGTCCCCCTTGTCATGGCCGAAGCGGTCATTGACCCCCTTTAAGTCATTGAGGTCGCACATGAGGAAACCGCTGCCCGGTATCTCCTCCGTATGGCTGTTCTTGTGCTGCAGCATGTGTTCATAAGCCAGCCGGTTTCCGACACCCGTGAGTCCGTCCCTGTCACGCTCCACCTTCAGCGCCTTGGTCTCAAGGATTTCATCGGTCACATCCTCCACCACACAGCGGATGGGATGGGCCGCTGTTTTACATGTTATTTTAATCCACTTGGTTCCTTCTTCAGTGTCCATCTTCACCACACCGGGTCCTCCGTCCCGGTACGGACAAGGCCCTTTAGGAAACGTATGAATTCATTCTTATCCCTGGAAACCAGGTGTTCCTGCTCCTTTGTAAGACGTAAAAGCCTGGGTATCTGGCTGGTCATAAGCACCTTGGAGGACCGTCCTGATATCTCAAAGGCTCCCACCGGAAGTTCCGACAATTCCATGAGCTTGGCATGCCTGGCAAACCACTGGCTGGTAAACACGGCTATGATAAGGCCGGCTGCCATGGAAAGAACCAGGGAATACTCCAGAATCTGGCCGATCCTGCGCGGAAACTGCAATAGCACCGGCTCCTCCATTAGGCCGATCAGATACCACTCATCCCCTTCAAACGGGGTATTGTGGTAGTACATCCCCATCTGATTCACACAGGCGTTAATCTTCCTGCCGTCCCGGCCGGCACTGTCCCGGTTTGTCAGGGTATATATGGAGTTTTCCTTGTTTTTAAGTTCCAGCTTAAGCTTGTGGTCTTTCCCAATCAGCTGTCTCTGGAGGGCGCCGTAAGTGACCGCTGTCTCCATCTCCTTCCGCTGAGACCGGTATCCTATGACATAGCCATAGGAATCCCCTGTCTGAAGTTCGGACGCGGGAAGGAACCGGTACAGATAGCTCACGGATATCTCCACGCCAAAGACAGCCAGCACCCTTCCGTCCTGTCCAAACAGGGGAACGGAATAGGTAATCACATCCTCATCCTCCTCGTTAACCTGAAAAGGAGGGCTCCAGTATCCCAGCCATTTTGAACGCCCGTTTTCCACCGCCGCGCTCCAGGGCTTTTGGAAAAAATCCCGGTTTTCCCCATTTACCTCCAGCCGGAAGTTCCAGTTAGCAGTGGTGGAGATTTTCATTTTTTCAGCTACGTTCCACGGGCCGATAAGCATATACAGATTTTCATTCTGGCTGCTGTTGCGGTCCGGATTGTTATTCCTGAAATACAGGGCGGCCAGAGAGCCGTCCGTCTCCCCTTCGTCCGGCAGTATCAGGAACACGCCTGTGGTCTTTGTGTCGTACAGGGCATCCAGGACCTCGGGTGCCAGCGCCTCCAGCAGGCGGTCCGGCTGTCCCCGGTATTCCAGCCCGTCCGGACTGTCAAAATACCGGCTTATGGTATCTGTATGATGGCTGAAATTAGTCCAGACATTCTTCATCTGGTTCTCCAGATTATTCCTGCGTCCCTTTACCTTTTCCGCAAATATACGGTACTGGTTGGCCTCTGCCTGTTCCATGACTCCCCCTGCCACCATGAAGGACACCAGAAGAACACTCTGCAGTACCAATGATACCACAAATGCTATGGTCAGCTTAAATGCTATGGATTTACTTCTGAATTTTCTGTCCATCTGTCTTACCAGCCATTTCCTTTAGGAGCGTTTCATACCAACGGTTAAAATGCTCCTCGTCCAGCAGTTCTCTTTCCACCGACTCCCTGCTCTCACCTTTTTCCATCCTCTGCTTCAGAGTTTCCAAATCCACATTCACACAGTTCTCCAGGGATGAAGAAAATATCTGGTCCATATCATAAGATCCCAGAAAGGTCTCCCGGACATATACATTGTGGTTTTTCAGGGCATTAAGGGAGGTCCGGATGCTCTGCTCCACTGCCTGGACATTGTCCCGGCTTTCCACATGGGACACCAGATCTGATACGGATTCCAGAGCCTTCTCCTGCACAGGCAGATATCCCGTGGCCACTGCAAAGCGTATATTCTGCTCCGGCTGCGTGAACCATTTAAGGAACCGGACCGCGGCCTGCTGGTGGCTCTCATCTGAGGCAAACACCGCCATGTTGGCCCCTCTCTGTCCCATATAAGGCGTACCATCCTGAAAAACAGGATAGGCATAGCTTTGGCAGGAAATGGGATGGAACTGTTTTTCATCCTCAATCACCAACTGCGGAAAGAAGCCTGCGCCTGCCGAGGAGCCGATATAGGCCATCAGCCTTCCGCTTTTAATGCCGTCCTGGTTGTAGGTTCTGCTCTCGTACCAGCCCTTTATATGGGGTACATAGTATGCGTCCCATACCCTTCTGGCCGTGTCCCTGGAATAATTGAATTCAGGCCCATCCTGCGTCCAGCGGATACCCTCTCCCAGCTGGGCGGCCGACAGTGCGGCAAAATCATTGAATGCGTTCATCCCCAGGAACGGACTGCCCCCGGACCATTCATAATACATGCCCGCCGCCTGAGCCAGACCCTCCCAGGTCTTAAGCATCTCCTTGTCCGCGCCTGTTTCCCCTGCAAATGTCTCCCAATCCGTTTCATTGAGATAGAGAATCTCCGTGGATTTTGCCACCGGAATCATCCGGTGAATGCCGTCTCCTTCCCAGACTCCCTCCTTCAGGAATTCGGACCGGTAAGCGTCCAGTTCTTCCTCGGTAAAATAGTCATCCAGATGAACCAGAGGCACGATCCCGTCCAGCCTGTACGCGCTGTCCGGGTAGGATGAAAATATATCCGGCAGCGGGTCTGAGCCTATAACATGGCTGGCGGATGCGTACAGCACATCATCCAGCTCATTGCTGGAGCCGTATCCCACTGGTTCCACTATAATTCCCTGCTCCATACCCACAGTCTCGTTAAATTCCATCACCAGGTCGTCAAAGGCGCCCTTGGCCACCGCGTTATAGGAATGCCAGAGCACTACCACCACAGGTTTTCCCTCATCTTCCTTTTTTCCATCTCCGGCCATACAGCCGCCAAGCCCCAAAGCAGCGGCCATGACAGCCGCCAGCATAAATACATATAATCTGCGATTCATAATGAATTACCTCCCCGTGCAGTCCCCCCATGGCAGGCACAGATGCCGCCATTCTCCAAACACGTTACATCTTAAGTATAACACGCGGCACGGCCTGCTGTCTATTCTGGATGTATGATAACAGAACCTGAGCCGCCCCTGGTTCCGGGTATATCGGGATTCTCAGCTCTTTAACCTTTGAATCCAGGGTCTTTACCAGCACAGGACCGGAGGCTGATGTTTTATTTTATTATGGAATTTCTGAATATGCAAGAAAAATATGGCGAGAATATCCGCAGAAAAGATTGGTCTGAGTCAGAAAGAAAATGGAGAAGGCGAGCGGTATGAAACAGAATCCGCCGAAAGAAAAAGACAGGACCCCCATGGCCCTGCCCTGTTCTTTTTATGCCTCTCTGCCTGAATGTGAGTAAAATGTAATCAGATACAGGCCACACAATCCCACCAGCGCATAGATTATCCTGGTTACCCATGAGGCTGTTCCGAAAATCCATGAAACCAGGTTGAAATTAAAGAATCCTACCAGCCCCCAGTTCACTGCCCCAATCAGGGCGATTGTAAGAGCGGTATAATCCAATGCCTTATTACCCATCGCATGCTACCTCCTTGTCATGAGCATTTTGCGCCTGTTTTCCAGGCACTTATGCAGCTTACTATACGCTGGTAGTATGTACCGGTTTGTGGAATTCCATACATTTTTTGCTGTTTTTCATGATTGATGTTTCGATCAGATGACGGCGCTTCTGCCGGTCAGTCCTGCTTGTCCTCCGCGGCAGCCTCTTTCATCTGCCGGATTACCTCTTCCGGAAGTATATCATACAGGCGGTTCCGTTTAAGACCGGGCTGTTCCAGATATTCTTCCCTCAGCATACCGTTAACCCGATCCAACTCCTCCTTTAGTTCCCTGGCTGAGATAAGACGGCATCCCTGGCCCAGGATGATGACCTGCTCCACTCCGTCGGAGGTGGCCACGGACACATCGAACCTGCGGGCATTTTCATGGGCGAACTTCTCGATATACTGGTCCGCTGTCTCAGCCTCCTTTGTGTAGACCACCTGGATATTGTGGTATTCAGAAACCTCTGTGGCATGTCCCGCCACCCGGTAGGCGTCAAAAACAACCATGAGACAGCACTTGCGTATGGCCTGATAGTTGCAGAGCAAATCCATAAGCCTTCCTCTGGCTCCGTCCATATTGTCCAGGGCCAGCTCCCGCAGCTCCTCCCAGGCAAAGATAATATTGTAGCCGTCCACCAGAAGATATTCCTGTCTGGCCTCCTGCTTCTGGTAGGTGCGGGTCACCGGGCCGCTGTAGGCTGCGGCGCTCCTGCTTCCCCTGCTCTTGCCGGGATATCCTTTGCGCGCTGACTTATCCCGGCTGTTGGAATAAAAGGTGCGCTCCAGTATGGCGTCAATCTCATCCGTACCCAGCCATACCTCTGAGGATTCTTCCTGTCCGGCAGAGGATTGCCCCGGATGCCTGCCGGAAAAAGGATTCCTCTCACCCTCCATCTCCTCCCCGATCAGGGGATTCTATTACAAGACCGCTGTCCACATGCATGTATTCCTTCACCTGGTCCCAGCTTACCACAAATCCGGCCCCATGGGCGCAGAACACGGATCCCGTGGGATTTTCCGTATCTCTCTCCGGGTCATAGCCGGTCTGCCCGATAATTTCCCGGCTGTTATGACAGGGCTCGTATCCTTTCAGCGCACATGCCAGCCTTCCCTGTCCCCTGGTATAGGACATAACCTCTGCCTGATACCCCCGCATGGCGGCGACCGGAGCCTGTCCCGTGAGGACGGCCTGTCCCTGCCTGTTTTCCTCGATAACGCAGGTCCCGCACCGCTTTTCAATATCGGTCATGGCGCGCCCAATGGACGCCTCCGGCACTTCCAGGCGGAAGGTATACCACGGTTCCAAAAGAATGCAGGAGGCCTCCATAAGCCCCTGGCGCAGGGCCCGGTAGGTAGCCTGCCTGAAATCTCCGCCCTCCGTGTGCTTGTTATGAGCCCTGCCCGCCACAAGGGTGATTTTCATATCCGTTATGGCTGCTCCGGTCAGAACCCCCCGGTGTACCTTCTCTTCCAGGTGGGTCAGCACCAGGCGCTGCCAGTTCCTGTCCAGGTCATCCTCGCTGCATCTTGCCTCAAACTGGAGTCCGCTTCCCCGCTCTCCCGGTTCCATAAGAAGATGGACCTCCGCATAATGGCGAAGGGGCTCAAAATGACCCACACCCTCCACGGCGCCAGCGATTGTCTCTTTATACACGATGTTTCCTGTGCCAAATTCAACCTGTATGCCGAAACGCTCTTCAATCAGGCTCTTTAACACCTCAATCTGCACTTCTCCCATAAGCTGCATGGATATCTCTTTCAGTTCCTCATTCCATACTACCCGCAGCAGGGGATCTTCCTCCTCCAGCTGGCGGAACTTGGGCAGCATCACAGCCCCGTCGCAGCCCTCCGGCAGTTTTACCTGGTAATTGAGCACCGGCTCCAGCACCGGAACCATGGAATCCTGCCCGGCTCCCAGTCCCTGCCCAGGATAGGTCCTGGTAAGGCCGGAAACAGCGCAGATGGTTCCTGCCTCCGCCTCAGGCACAGCCTCATACCGTTCCCCGGAATATACACGGATCTGGTTTACTTTTTCCTGCCATGCCTCGGATGGCT
>ENA-OQCB01001051-OQCB01001051.1-human-gut-metagenome-genome-assembly--contig:-NODE-1051-length-11491-cov-2.585269_pt1 | contig 11491 bp, 15 predicted proteins | sample MGYA00242493_ERZ504568 | MGnify/ENA primary metagenome ERZ504568 (study PRJEB26092, sample SAMD00036229) | human gut metagenome | host: Homo sapiens | study: EMG produced TPA metagenomics assembly of...
CGTGTCGAGAACAATGGAGACACTGATTTCCTGCCGGGTACTCTGGTGGATGTTCTGGACTTCGAGGAAGTAAACGCGCAGAAGGAAGAGGAAGGCTTAGAGCCGGCAGAGGGCAAGCAGGTGATGTTGGGTATCACGAAGGCTTCCCTGGCGACAAATTCTTTCCTGTCAGCAGCGTCCTTCCAGGAGACTACGAAGGTTCTGACGGAGGCGGCGATTAAAGGAAAGGTTGACCCGTTGATTGGTCTGAAAGAGAACGTAATCATCGGTAAACTGATTCCGGCTGGTACAGGTATGAAGCGTTACAGCCAAGTGAAATTAGATACAGATGAGCAGCTCGCAGCTCAGGCGGCCGAGGAGGAAGAACTGAGTGAGCTGGAAGATGTGGAGTTGGAAATCAGTGAGATTTCTGAGGAACCTGCAGTCCAGACAGAGCCTGAAGAGATTCTGACAGAAGAATAAAGTATAATCCCCTCTTATTTGGAGAAGATTCAGATAGGAGGGGATTTTTTATGTAATAGGAAAGACCTTGTCATGCTGATGCGTGAAAGCCCTTTCCTATTACATAAACGCTCCGCTAGGGATGCGCACGCCGCAATAAGGCAGTTAAGGCCGGGGGAAACTGAAATGTAATGAACAGCCATTTAAATGTAATAAAAAAAGTACCGGGGGGGGTAAAATTCAGTTATAATTAATTACAGCGTCTCTAAGAGAAGATAGGGACCTTGTAACTGACCGGAAAGAGAATAAGAAAGCAGAGAGTAAGTGTTTAGACTAGTATCATAGATACGAAAAGGAATGAAATTATGAGTGCTCGCAGAGTTTTAGTGTGTGATGGAAATGAGAAAGCGCTGAAAGAGCTGGCAGGAATGATTGGGACATACCTGGGTACTGAAGATACGATTATGGCTTTTCAGGAGCCTGAGGAAATGCTGATGGAGATCAGAAAGGGAGAGGAGCTGCCTACGGTCGTCTTTTTAGACATGGAATTGGGAAAGATGAGTGGGTTAGAGGTTGCGGGAAAGATCTTAGAGAGACACCATGAGATACCAATTATTTTACGGGAAACACTTTGGCGGATATCTCCAGGATTTTTGCAGTGAATCCGGTATATTTTTTGAAAAAGCCTGTCTGTCCTGAGCAGCTTTTGGGGAAGCTTTAAAGAAAGGATGGGAACGCGCTCAGGAGTTAGAGAAGAAAAGTATAGTCTTGGCAAATAGAGGGATTTTATACAGAGTGAAGTGCGGAAGTATTCACTATGCTGAGAGTAGTAAGAGAGTTATCACACTTATGGGTGCCGGGGAGAAGTGGACAGTCTATATGAAGATGGACGAATTGGAAAAGCTTTTGCCGGAGAATTTTCTAAGGTGCCATAAGAGCTACTTGGTGAATATGAATCAGATAGCCAGCTTTGCGGCGGAAGGAATTATATTGGAGAGTGGACGGAAAATCCCTGTCAGCAGGGCAAAATACCAGGAGGCCAGAAAGCGTTTCTGGGAATATTTTAATGAGCTTTCCTCAAATACCCAGGTGGATGAAGAGGATACGAGCGAGGACAACAGAAAAAATGATTAAAATGCTACAGTGAGCAGGAAAAATCCTGTTTGCTGTATTTTTTTGTACACTGAAAGTGTTAAAAAAACAGATGTTTTTTGGTATAATTAAAATTACAGGTGAAATTATGATTTTGGTATAGTAGAGGCACATAAGAGGAGGGGAATACATGGCAAGGTTTTGTACTAATTGCGGGAGAGAATTACAGGAAGGCGAGAGCTGCGAGTGTCAGAACCGGATGACTAGAGATGGTTATCACCAAAGGCCAGGGCAGCAAAATGAATATTTCCAGGGAGGCTACCGCCAGGGAAATTATACCCAGGGAGGTTATCGTCGTCAGGAGCCGAATCCACAGGGAAATTACCATCAGGAACCGTATTGGCGGGAAGCAGACCGGCAAAACCGCCGTCAGGAATCATACCAGCCAGGAGGCTACCGGCCAGGTACATATCCACAGGGGGACTACCGTCAGAGGTCAAATCCACAGAGTGGTTATAATCAGGAACCGTATCGACAGGGATATTATCAGGATGTCAATGAGTGGAAGGGAGATGGCCGTCAGAACCTCCATCAGAGTGTCTTTAACGAAAGGCAGTTGAACGACAGAAAAGAGGATTTGTTTAGACATACCAGAAATATTTTCGCGCAGATACCGGCGCTTTTGAGCCGTCCAGATACCACAATGCGTTCGATATCGAGACAGAACAGCAGTATCCTGGGACTAGAGATGCTGAGTGTTCAGCCGATTTTGATTTTGTTGTCAACGCTTTTCCTGAATCAGAAAGTGCAGTCTCTGTCTCGCGGAATACTGGAACTGCCTGTACTGAAGATATTTTTGCTGTCGCTTGTGGGAGTTTTTGCTGCTGCGTATTTGGAAGCTGCAGCGCTCATGCTCATGACGAAGGCCTTTCGAGGGCAGACCACGATTCACAAAATGATTTGTACAGTAGGGTATAAGTATTTAATCAACGGCTTGACGACGCTGATCGGTTCATTGCTGTTTTTTATTTCTCCGAGAATATTGCTGCTGCCGGCAGTGATTATACTGATTTTGGGAATGCTGGCGTCGTACCTATTTTTCGTCGAGGGGTATCGGAATGCGGTGGAAATCAATCCAGACCGTAGACTCTACGCGCTGCTGACGGGAGAGCTTATTTTCTACGTTTTAATTGTAGTGATTGTGTTCTTTTTGTTGGTATCGGTAATCAGTTCCCTTCCATTGATGTCAATGGGTGATTATTATTGAGAATATATAATAAATAACAGGAAGGAGAGATAGAACATGTCGTTGCGTTCAGGACACATGCCACAAAAAAGTCAAAAAACTTGGCAGCTGACAGCAGCTATTTTGGGGGTCGTCTGTGCACTGTTTTTGGTGCTGATAGGATTTTTTGTGCTCTCCGAAAAGAAAATTAGGTCAGCATGAGGAAGTCACCGTGTCGGACGAAAAATTTACAGATAATTTGGAGACTTATTATGACAATATGGAACCGGTGCCTTATTCCAGCCATGTGGCTGCCGGAAGCCAATAGAAAGGGGTGAGGTCAGATGACTTGTCCGAGGTGTGGAAAAGACAATCCCCAGGGGGCCAGGTTCTGTATGAATTGTCGGTATTTATTGGAGCCTGAGGAAGAGTTTCAGGGAGATGAGAAAAGTTCCAGCCTGGCTAAAGTTATCATCGGGGTCGAGGCAGCGCTACTTATAGCTTTGGCTGTACTCTTTGGTGTGATTGGGAATTCCATGACAAAGCCAGAGAAAATTCTGGAAAATTATTGGGAGGCGCGTGAGGGAGGAGACTGGAATCGTGTCTACGACTGCCTCGATGTGTCTGATTCAGAGTTTTTGACCAGGCAGATGTTTGTGAACGCCATGAGGAACCGAGCAGGTGTGGACTCATGGTCCATGGAAGGTGAAAGTGAGGAAGGAGAGACGAAGAATTTCACAGTGATTTATGAAGATACCGCCTGGGACAGCGGGAAACCACAAGAACAAGTGACGACGCTGGTATCCAAGGAAGAAAATGGTTGTTCTTTCAGAATTGGAGAGTGACGGCGGAGGATTTGACGGTGAGAGATGTCACGTTTTATCTGCCCGTCGGCAGCCAGTTGGAGTTGAATGGACAGGAGATTTCGATGGAAGATGTCTCTGATGAAAATGGAATTATAGAATTGCAGGTTCCGCAGCTGTTTTCAGGGGGAATTATCAGATGAGGTAAAAAAGAAGGAATGGAGACTTAATCAGACGAATCTGACTCTGGGAACAGACGATCAAGGTTTTGAGTACGAGGTGATTTTAAGGCCCTCTAAGAAGTTGGAGACGGAGTTAGTAGAACGTTCCGGGGCTGCTTTGCAGATGATTCTCCAAAACGCGTTGTCAGGAAAAGATTTTGGGACGGTCAGCGAGTTGTTCTCTGAGGCAGCGATAGAGAACGGTGAGGTGTCTGAGCAGTACAATGAGATCAAAGACATACGCAGTGACGGGCGAATCGAAGGAGTTACTTTTTTTGAAATTTACGAGTTGGAAGGAGAGCTTTCGCCAGACCAGACAGGAGTGGCGGGCCAGGTTTTCATGGAGATGGAAGGTCAGGGAAAGAAACATTACGTCTCGGAATTCATGGGAGTGCTGAGTCAGGATACCTCGGAAGGAAACTTAAAGCTGAGCTTTGACTTTGTGGAAGAGAACGGACAGTGGAGATTGAACAGTATGCCAATTACAGAAGAAGATATCAGGTATATATAGTAAAAAATCTTTATCAGATGGGAAAGACTCGCTCGGGAGTCTTGAACTTGGCAAAGGCAGTCTCAAAGGATGGGACTGCCTTTGACGCAACTGACGAAAGCGGTTTTGACTATAATTAGGAGGCAAAAATGTCATATAGAATTCAGTATGCTTATACATGCAGCCGAGGGAAAGTTAGAAAAAACAATGAGGACAATTTCTGGGTGTTGGGAAATTACTTGGAAAAGCTCAACGGCGGCATGGCGACAATTGTGGAAGGACAGGTGAGTCAAAAGACAGCTCCGGCTTTTGCGGTATTTGACGGCATGGGCGGCGAGAGCTGCGGAGAGACGGCGGCTTTTTTAGCGGCGGATACCTTTCAGCAGTGTTATCAGGAGGATGAGGGAGAGTGTCAGGATTATGTGGAGGAGTTTCTCAGAGACTCTTGTATCTCCATGAACAATGAAGTGTGCCGTTATGCCTGGGAACACAGGGTAGGCTGTATGGGGGCGACGGCAGCGATGCTTTTGTTCGGAAGAGAGCGGATTGGAGTCTGCAACGTGGGGGACAGCCGAGTATATCAGGCGTATGAGGGAGCTTTTCGGCAAATTTCGAAAGACCACGTGGCACGCGTCAGCGGAAACTATAAGAAAGCACCTTTGACTCAGTATATAGGGCTCCCAGAGGAAGAAATCAGGCTGATGCCCTATGTGGTCAGCGGGGAATACCATGAGGGAGATCGGTTTTTAATCTGCTCGGATGGTTTGACGGATATGCTCAGTGACGAGGAAATCGCCCAGATTATGGGGGCCTACAGCGAGGTGAAAGATGCAGTTTTTTATCTGTTGCAGGCTGCTATGGGAAGAGGTGGGAGAGACAACACGACAATCATCTTATGTGAGCTGCGGGCGGAAAAGGCCGAAAAGTGGTATCGAAAATTTTAGAAGGAGTGGTTATTTATGAATCAGGGAGGGATGGATTGTACCAGCCATTATGGAGGGTACCATACGAGAGGGAGAGGAATGCGTCGCTGACAGTTTTTGTAGGAGAACAGCCGCCCAGAGAGGTGGACTTGGGGACAGTTTCACAAAAGAGTATATATCATTTGGACGGTCTCCGGATAATGATTTGGTGCTGCCTTCGCCCAATGTGTCCAAGCATCATGGATTTTTTCGGCTGACGGCCAATGGAGTGTATGTGGAAGACTTAAACAGCACCAATGGGCTTTTGTTCAATGGGACAAGAGCGGTGAGCGGTCTTTTGAGAGAGGGAGATATCCTGAGAATCGATGATGAGAGGCGAAGTGTGACAAGCGGAGTGCTGTTTTTCTTCAATACCTCTTCAGAACATCACTCATGGAAAAACCGGGAGATGGGAAAAAACGGGGAGCTTTTGATAGGAAGAGAGCAGCGGTGCGACGTAGTCTTAAATCATGTCAGCGTGTCCAAGAGACATGCCAGTATCGTAAGAGAGGGCGGCGCTTTCTTCGTTGTGGACCACAGCAGCACCAATGGAACCTTCGTCAACGGCAGAAGAGTTCAGGGGAGAAAACCGCTTAAAGAAAAAGATGTGCTGCGAATCGTGGATACCCGTCTGATTTTTGCCAACGGGTGCCTCTATTATTGCAGCTATAAACGCGGACTGGGAATCGAGGCAGTCCACCTTGTGAGAACGGTGAAAAACAAAGGGGAGACTTTTAATATCTGCAACGATGTCAGTTTGTCCATTGAGCCGGGAGAGCTGGTGGCTATTATCGGCGGGTCTGGCGCGGGCAAAACGACTTTGATGAATGCAATCTGTGGGTATAACCGTCCGACCAGCGGCCAGGTTCTGATTAATGGGGAGGAGTTATATGACACCTATGATGCCTTGAAAAACATTATTGGGTATGTACCGCAGCAGGACATTGTCTACGATAATCTGACCTTATTTTCCATGTTGGACTATGCGGCGAAGCTAAGGCTGCCGGATGATATGTCTGAGCAGGAGCGACGGCAGCGGGTGCATCAAGTCATCGATATTGTGGAACTAAAGGGCAAGGAGAATACCATGATACGCCAACTGAGCGGTGGTCAGAAGAAGAGGGCCAGTATCGCGGTGGAGTTGCTGTCAGACCCAACCTTGTTTTTCTTAGATGAGCCGGCGTCTGGGTTGGACCCAGGTACGGAGCGAAATTTGATGCGCACGCTAAAAAATATGACGAACACCGGAAAGACTGTAGTTCTGGTCACACATAGTACGCTGAATTTACAGGTCTGCGATAAAATTATTTTCATGGGCCGAGGTGGTAATCTGTGCTTTTATGGGAACACCCGGGAAGCGGAAGAATTTTTCCACGTGGATAACCTGGTGGATGTGTATAACATGATGACAGAAGACCCAATGCGGTGGAAAAGTCTATATAATCAGAGAGCCCAGAGAGAACGAAAAGGAGTCGGGTACAAAGAAGGGCATTCCCGGCAGGCTTACAGTAAAACAGCTAAGAGTAAGCACAGTCGTCTGAGGCAGACAGGGATTTTGAGTTCCAGATATTTGCAGCTTTTGATTAACGATAGGCAGAGGCTGGCTATGGTGCTGCTTCAGGCGCCAATTCTGGCCCTGCTGATTTCTCTGGTGAAAAATGGCTATCAGTTTGAGCGGTACGATATTACGAAATCCCTTCTTTTTGCCCTGTCCTGTTCTGCGTTTTGGATAGGAATGCTGAATGCGATTCAGGAGGTCTGCAAGGAGAGGGCAATACTGCGCAGAGAGTATATGACGGGGCTGCATTTTGGGGGCCTACATCACATCTAAGCTCTTAGTTCTGGGGGCTCTGTGCCTGGTTCAGTCTCTGCTGTTGATCGGAGTCTTTTGTCTGACGGTGGGGATTCCGGAAGAAGGGTTGTTCCTGCCGCCGTTTTTGGAGATGTTTCTGACGGCATTCCTGACGGCGTTTTCTGCGACGGCGATGGGGCTTTTTGCGTCATCCTTGTTTAAGAATCCAGACCGGGCGATGACGGCAGCGCCTATTTTGTTGATGCCTCAGATTTTATTCTCAGGTCTGTTGTTTAAGCTGAAGGGGGTCACTACGGTTCTATCCTGGTTTACGATCTGCCGATGGTCCGTGGAGGGATTTGGCTCGTCCGCGAATCTGAACGGGTTGGAGTACACCGTTGAGGTCAATGGAGAGATACAGGAGTTTCCTCATGAGGCTGAGGCATTTTTTGAGTTCACCAAAGCTCATATCGCGCAGGATTGGCTTCTTTTGGTGGTTTTTGTGGCAGTGTTTTGCATTCTGAGCGGATTAGTTTTGAGGAGTGTAAAAAAATAATCCGGTGTGCCGTCTTCTGTGGTCTTTTGTAAGGTGCCTCAGACGGCAGCCGTTAATCGGGAAGGTGTTAGAGATGGGAAATTTATGGCAGGATTTGAATTTTGAGCGGACAGTGCAAAATACAGTGAGAGATTTTGAATTTACCAAGCGTGCCTATAAAGATTTCTATCATGTAGTGAATTTGGACGAGTTTGAAGATCAGGATGCACAGGTGATCTTTCAGTATCTCTATAAGAAGATGGGAATGGTATCTTTTGGAGATTACCTGAAAAGGTATCTCTATGAACGTTCCATGCTTGCACAGCCATTCTCTCTGGTTCCGCTAGAGGACTACAAAAATATTATCATCCAGTCCTTTGAACGGACGGGAACTCCGAAATCCATGAAACCGACATCGACGAAACTTAGAACACTGGCGACGAATTGGTTGACTCAGGCATCTGTGAAAAGGGAGACTATTTTCCTGTTGGGATTTGGGCTGGATATGGAGGTCAGTGAAGTCAAGGAGTTTCTGTTGAAAGCGCAGAGGGAGAGGGATTTTGATTTTACAGACCCCTGTGAGGTGATCTACTGGTATTGTTATCAGAATCATCACGGCTATGAGGTAGCCCAGAGAATGAGGCAGCGGTATGAAGAGCTCCCCGTCGCTGGTCAGAAAAGAGACTTGAAGGACTGTCTGGATATGTTAAAAAGTGGCCAGATTCGTCTAAATACCCATGAAGGTGTCTGGAAATATCTGAGCTTACTGCGGGAGGGTAGTCTAAAGAGCGATCAGGAGGCTTACCGCTGGTTCGTCAGGCTCATGGAGCATAGCCGCAGAATTATCGCGAGAATGTATCAAAAAGACGTGGGAGGAAGTCAGAGGCAGCAAAAGGTGAAGCACAGACATATCCCCGGGGGATGTGGAAAAAGTGATTTTTTAACGGTGTACCTGTGGACAATATGGGAAACCTGAAAAAGATGTCTGCCTCGATTCTGTCGAAGCATTTTGCTCAGAAAAGGCTGAGCCGTCAGCGAATTAACCAGATTTTGAACAGAAAACAACAGGTAGAGAGATTTGACTTGATTACCCTGGAATTTTTTATCATTTCCCAGGAGATGGAAGACGCGGACGCCAAGGAGAGATACCGCTTTTTCCGGCGCGAGATTCAGCAGATTTTAAAGGAGTGTTCCATGGGAGAACTGTATATCGTAAATCCTTATGAGTGCTTTATCTTGATGTGTCTGCTGACAGATTGTCCTCTGGCTGTGTTCTCAGAGATCTGGGAAATGTCTTATGAGGCGGAGGAATTGTAAAAGAGTCTGGAGAGGAGACATAAGATGAAGAGAAAGGGTTTTTGGATGGCGCTGGGATTCATCGGTTGTTTTCTGTTGGGATATAGGATTGTGTTTTGTGGTGAATCAAAGGCCAGAACAGTCTGAGGACCAAGGCAGCGAAAGCAGGAAATGTCTTCCGGCCAAGTCAGACGCTCAGAGTCCGAGAGAGGGGAGGAACCGCCGGTGATAGAGATTCCGAAAGAGATTGTGCAGACACAGGATAGCCTGTACACATATGAGCAGATGGTGAAAGATCTAGAGACTATGGAGCTGTGCTTTCCGGGACAAATCCAGGTGAAGGAGCTGGGGGTCACAGCAGATGGAAGAAGTATCAAGGAGGCTGTTCTGGGGGATGAGAAGGCTGAGCGCCATTTGATGATTCAGGCGTCCATACACGGTAGGGAATATATGAACACTCAGGTGGCGATGAGACAGCTAGAATTGTTTCTTCGAAACTATGAGAGTGGAAGTTATCGGAATATGACCTATGAGGAGCTCCTTCAGGGGCTGTGTGTGCACGTGATTCCCATGGCGAATCCTGACGGTGTGACGATCAGCCAGTATGGTATTGAAGGAATCCGTGATGAGGAGTGCCGGCAGATTTTGGAACAGTGCCGGGAGGCTGATGGGGCCGGCAGCAGAGATTCGAGAGACTATTGGAAGAACTGGAAAGCCAATGCCAGAGGAGTGGATTTAAATCGTAATTTTGATGTGGGATGGCAGGAGTTTCAAGGAAGCCTTCACCCATCTTCAGAGAGATACAAGGGGGATGTACCGGCTAGTGAGGCGGAGACACAGGCGATTTTGAGCATTCCCGAAAGATACCCCGTCGTGGGCTGCATGGCTTACCATTCTTCGGGAAATCTGGTATACTGGGATTATGGCAGCCAGGGTCAGGTGTATTTGGAAGACCAGAAATTGGCACAGACAGTCAGCGAGATTACAGGGTATGAGGCTCATTCTACGGTGTCAGATGGAACAGACGCTGCAGGGTGCAGTGATTATTTTGTATTAAAACTGGGGATTGCGGCAGTCACAGTGGAGAATGGAACAGGAGTCTGTCCGCTGGATTCAGAAGAATTTCCAGTTATTATGGAAAGGAATGAGAAACTGCTTCCGGGATATCTTTGGATGTATCAAAGTGGCAGATGAGAAATAAATGGAGGGAAGGGATATGGAAGAGAGATATTCAGGCTGGCCAGAATGGGAACTGATGGATAAACTAGGAGAGGGCTCCTTTGGAAAAGTGTACAAGGCCAGGAGAGTGGAAGGAACACGGGAATTTTACTCGGCGATCAAGATTGTCACGATTCCCTACAGCGGCGCCCAGATGGATGAACTGGGAATGGAAGGCATGGACGAAAAATCCGTGCGTAAGTATCTGCAGGGAGTTGTGGACGAATGCATCAATGAGATTGAGATGATGGAGCGTCTGAAAGGAAATTCCAATATTGTCGCGGTGGAAGACTTTAGAGTGGTGGAACATCCAGATGCTATTCGCTGGGATATCTATATACGGATGGAACTCTTGGAGAGTTTTGTCAAGTATCTCTGCCATGGTAAGCTGACAGAGAAAGAAGTCATTCGCCTGGGAATTGATATCTGTAGTGCACTGATTCTCTGTGAGAGGCAGGGAATTATCCATCGGGATATTAAGCCGGAGAATATCTTTGTCTCACCGACAGGAAATTTCAAGCTGGGAGATTTTGGAATCGCCAGAAAGCTGGAGAAGACGGGTAGAGCAATGTCTCAAAAGGGAACCTATTCCTACATGGCGCCGGAGGTTTTCTATGGGAGAGAGTATGACGCCAGCATAGATACCTATTCTCTCGGAGTTGTGCTGTACCGCCTTTTAAATCATAACCGAGGACCGTTTTTGGACCCGTACCGAGAGGTTTTGACTTATCAGGACAGGGAAGAGGCGCTGCAAAAGAGAATGAGTGGAGAACGGCCGCCTGTACCCTGTGAGGCCAGTGAGGCAATGGCAAGGATTATTCTGAAGGCGTGCAGCTATTACCCGGAGTATCGGTACCAGAGCGCGGCGCAGCTAAGAGAAGAATTGCAAAGAGCGGCGAGGGGAGAAAGACGGGAAATTTCTCCTCAGGAAGACGAGACTGTGGTAATTGGAAGAACAGTTCCGGAAGAGATCCGGAAAAACAGTCTGACGCCAGAAAAACCGGAAAAAGAATAAGATCGTTTTTCTGGGAGTCGGGGCAGCTGCGGTGATTGCGGCCGGTTTTTGTTTGCGATGGTTTTTTCTGGTTTCCGACAACACAGAAGTTTCAAGCCAGGAGGAAGTCAGCAGTCAGGAGGAGGTGCAGAAAACAGAGGCATCGCCGCTGCCGACTCCTACGGATATTCCAGCCTCTGAGGAGGACAGTACTGTGCCAGAGAACGAGGAAAACTCTGATATGGTCCAGGAACCTGCGGCATTGGAGTCTTCTGAGTCTCCAAATCCGGTAAGCTATGAGACTTATTACGTGGTGAACTGCCGTGAGAGCATCACGCTGCGGACGAGTCCCAGTACTTCCGCATCTGAGATATGCCAGATTCCCCTAGGAGCGTCAGTCAGCTATGTGGAGACGGCGGAAG
>ENA-OQCB01001053-OQCB01001053.1-human-gut-metagenome-genome-assembly--contig:-NODE-1053-length-11474-cov-10.081784_pt1 | contig 11474 bp, 7 predicted proteins | sample MGYA00242493_ERZ504568 | MGnify/ENA primary metagenome ERZ504568 (study PRJEB26092, sample SAMD00036229) | human gut metagenome | host: Homo sapiens | study: EMG produced TPA metagenomics assembly of...
ATTCTCTCGGATAGGCCCACATTAAGACAGGTAATGGACCGTCCTTCGCTTTATCATATCCGGCAGGGAGGTATACGGTCGCTGTTAGATCCAAACCATCCGCACGTTTATACTTGATCTTTTGTTTGCTAACGTTTGCCATGGCCGGATATGGATTGGCGAAATGAGTCAATTGAGCGAATTTTTTCTTTTTCAAGTCACGAGAACAGAGATTCGCTGGTTCTGTAATGGATTGACGTGAAGTGATCAATTGAAGCTTTTCTGGATTCGCTACCTTTAGGATGGTCTCATAATATCCGTCCTCGCAGCGCCAAAGTTCCGTGTTCTTTTTTGTTTTCAAATTGTAACGGCTAAGGTAAGGCATATCCCCTTTAGGTGAGGCTCCTTGGGCAAGCATCAATAACTCATTGTGGGCTTTATTGGTATAAACGATATATTTACCATACGCATTTTTAATCGTAAGTGGATTTCCCGGATTGTTGTAATTATCGTCGGTGGATACATTGAATAATAGAACCGGAGACTCAGAAGAGCAAGGCTTAAAAGTAAATGTCCTGTTTTTACGAGTCTCCCGGGAAGTCTCGATCAATAAAGCGAAAGCATCGTCATTCCACAGGATGTTGCGGAAACGTTTCTCTGTCTTTGCGACTTCCTGTTTCTCGCTGTTGAACGGATAGCTTATTTGGTAGATAATATCCATGAAATCGGTCTTGTTTTGCTTAGGATCTCCTTTATCTTGCGCTTCCGCCCAGTAAACGGTAGCCGGTTGATCCGATCTCCATCCGAATTGACGGGGATAAGGCGAGGTCGTGTCATATCCCATCGGAATATTGACGGTTGGATTATCCGCTAACGTATAAATGGAATTGCCTTGTAAGTCTATGACCTCGAACTTTTGTGGGAAGTTATATACCGGTACTTGATAGGAATACGGACGATGAACTGTCGCGATAAGTAGCAAAGATTTATCCGGGGATAATGAAAGCGTACTGCCGTAGATTGCTGGTTTTCCGATCTCGTACACAATGCCCTCTTTTATACGTACCAATTGGGAGGTGAAATAATAGTCGAATAATTGCTCGTCGTATGGATTTTTCAGCAAGTCTTGATAGGTACGAGCGGGCATCACCTTTCCAGTACTTTCTTGAATGATGGGACCGGATGGGACTGTGGGTTTCTCCGGTGCCTTCCCCCTGTTTTCTGGAACCATAAGCGTAATAAACTCATTGTCGCTAATCCATAAGATCTCCGCTCCACTTGTCGCATTGATTTTACGGGTACTTACTTTCTGAGCTACGGGCTGTTCCGGGGTACAGTTATAAAGATATACGCCATTCGCTTCTTCCACGAATAGAGCTACCTTATTGGATGAAGGAGAGAATGAGGCTTCTGTGATTACCGCGTTGTCAGGAATTCCTTCAATCTTGATTTCTTCTTGAGTAGCGATGTTCATTAAACTGGCACCCGTATATTCGGCTTGCCGGCTCGTATTGAATGTTTCGGGACTGATACGCATTCCCGCTAATTTAAGCTCCGGTTGCGCAAGCTTGGCGATAGACCGGTACGGGGAACGCTCTAACTGGAGTGCCCACTGATTGTTATCACTAATTCGGATGATCGGGGATAATTTGGCTAGGGCCACTTCCTCTATTACGGCTGGAGGACGTTGATAATGTGTTTCTTGCGCTATTCCAGGACATATAAGCGCTAAAGAGAGCAGAGCTGAAAATAAATGATTTGTTTTCATAAATAGTGATATAAGAAATCCCCAAAGATAACCTGTTAAAGTATACTTTGGGGATTGTGATTAATGTAAGTTAACGTAAAAAGAGTGTTAATAGTTCTTTTCGATCAAGTCGTTGAAATCTGTTTCCTTTTTTGGAATCTCGAAGATCCAACCATCAGCATTCGGATCCTTGTGCAAGAAACCACAGAAAGTAGCGTCAAAATTAGACCCGGTTCTATCCAATGGCAAACCTAGACGTTTCAAGTCGAACCAACGGAAACCTTCGCCCCAAAGTTCGATACGGCGATGTGTCATGATCTCATCCGCTAGTTTTGCGCCAGTGTTACCCAAATCCTTGTACTCTGGATCACGTTCTTTCAACAAGGCTTGCAAATATTCCTTTGCTTTTGCGTCTTGATTGGAACGAGCGAAAGCCTCGGCTGCAGTCAAGTACATTTCGCTGATACGCATGAAGGCAAAATCACCTACAGCATCAGCTGTAGAGCGTGCCGTGAACTTGCGGTTCTGATAAACACGCTGGTTGTAAGAAGTTGCGGGTACTTCTGCCTTTCCTGTCGGATCCCACCATTGACGGCGAAGATCGGTTGGCGACATTAAGTCGTAAGTACTTTGGCTGATACATTTGATACCTGTGCGGATAGAGCTGGAGTTGAAGTTCCAAGACATATACGCATAGAAAGAGTAGAAATAAACCGTTTGGTCATTCTGTGTCATTGCGGCATACATCGCCTCTTTCGTAGCGGAAGTGATATTAGCGAAACCATTCATCAATTCAGACTGAGACATGATCTTACAGCCATCTTTCTCTGCTTCATTGATAGAATTCACTGCGGCCGTAGCTGCGTCTGCGTATTTCTGTTGAGTCAGAAGAGCACGTGCTTTCAATCCGTAAACCGATGCTAGGCTATAATGATTCTTATCATTTGGCTCATAGTCTGCCAATAAGTTCAATGCTTCGTCTAAGTCCCCGTGAATCTTTGTGTACACCTCTTCTACCGTATTACGTGCCATAGGCTCGATTTCCGGACTCGTACGATAAGGAACTCCCGGTTGAGAGTTGTCCTGTCCGTTACGATATGGTTTCGCATAATATTGTACTAGATTGAAATGACTCCATGCACGAATTGCCAAACACTCGCCCTTGATATGGTTCGCAAGCGCTTTTTCGCTATCTGTGAGTTTTGACTCATCGCTAAAGTTATCATTCAACGCTTTCAAGATGTTGTTTGCATTCAAAATGAACTTATAATAAGTTTCCCACTCACCGGAGTTGTACGAACTTGTTGCGTTCGTTGGATAACTCCAGTTTAAGAAACCTTGATGCCAAGTCTGCGTGTCCCATGTCAAATCATCAGCTAACGCTTCTCGACCGATGATGAAACCGGGCTCACCTCCCAAACCTTGGTTGCCTAAGTCTTGAGATACCATCTTACGATGAATACCGTTCAGTGCAAGATAAAGATTGTCGAGCGAAGTGGATACTGTCGTGAATGAAACGTTCTCGGTTGGGATTGTATCCATATAATCGCTGGAACAGCTTGTGCCGATCAGAGAGCCACTTAGAAGCAGTCCTGCTGCGATGTGTTTGAATAATTGTATATTTTTCATATCTTTTCCTTTGTTTGATGTATTATGAATTTAGAACGATACATTTAAACCGATCGTAAAGTTCTTAGCCGGCATATATTCATTGTAAGATACTCCGGCATAGTTAGCTTGCGGATTCAGACCTTGACGGGCTTTCAACATGAATAAGTTCTCTGCGCTGACATTGACGCGTGCACTCTTGATGTTGATAACGTTTAGGATAGACTTAGGCAAGTTGTAAGCCAAAGTGACAGTACGCAAGTTCAAGTAATTTGCGTTTGTCAACCAACGTGTAGAATAGGATTGTCCGATGCTAGTCGCATGACCTGAGTTATTGTCCAAACGAGGTACATCTGTGATCTGGCCCGGAGTTGTCCATGCGTTATGTAGATCCGGTGACATCGCATAACCGAACTCACCTACATCCATCAATCCTCTATAACTCGAGTCAAGCACCTTACCTCCTAATGAATAAGAGAATACGGTAGAAAGGTCGAATGCCTTATAGCTCAAATTGATATTGAAACCACCATATACTTTCGGAACGGCAGAACCACTGAAATCATATTTCGCATAGCTATAAGAGTTTGTCAATACTTGACCATCTTTCTCTACAAGTGTCTTTTTTACCGCATCTTTAATATTACCATTCGCATCGGTGTTGTTTTCGGCATCAAAGATATACAATCCATCTCCGTTATCAGGATTAACACCCCACCATTGACGTAACCAGAACTCATAGATTGAATGTCCCTCCATCAATTTCTTAGAGTCTTTGATGATACCATCTTTCCGGTTGGCATCAGGCAGACGAGTCACCTTATTATTGATGAATGTAGCGTTTGCGCCGACTGATAATTTCCAATCTTTTGATTTTAATACTTGGTAGTTTAAGTCGATTTCCACCCCTTGGTTACGAACTTTACCAATGTTTTGTACGATCTTTTCGACACCACTGGATAACGGTTGGCTAACATTGAATAACAAGTCTCTGGAGGCCTTACGGAAGAACTCGACCGTACCATTCAAGCGACCGAACAATCCGAATTCTAAAGCGACATCGGTAGAAACCTGTGTCTCCCATTTCAAATTATTGTTTGCCATAGTCGGGAAGTAGAGACCTGCTTCCAAACCGTTGTTGATACCCAAATTATACAAGGTTTGATAAGGATAGTAATCCTGTTGTGTGTCATCATCTGTATAATAGATGGCATCGTTTCCGGTTTCACCGTAGGATGCCCTCAGTTTCAAATTGTCCACCCAAGTCAAGTTTTCCATGAAATCTTCTTGGCTGATACGCCAAGATGCTCCGAATGACCAGAAGTTACCCCAACGGTTATCCTTGCTAAAGCGAGAGGAACCGTCACGACGATACGAGGCTGTTACATAATATTTATCATCGAAATCATAGTTCAAACGAGCGAAGTATCCTTCTTTCTTATATTCGCGTGTATAAGAATCCATTGAGCTTATGCTTACGAAGTTACTGTACTCATACGTTCCGGAAACGATCTCATTAGTCTTCATACCGTAGTTATATTGTAAACGGTAGCTATAGTTCTCATGGCCTAACAAAGCTTCGATGTTATGCTTACCAAAAGTCTTTGTGTAATTAATCAACTGGTTGAATGTCTGTGTCAAGAAGTTTCTATTTCGGATGTTCAAACGTCCCGGTCCTGCGGTTCCGTCACCTACCTCTGGGTTCTCATATACTCTACGGCGTTCATCCTTATTGTCAAATGCGTAGTTCACTGTTAAATTCAATCCTTCGATCGGAGTGATCGTTACATAAGTACGGGCACTAGAGTTTGTGGTAGACATCAAGCGATCGTTCCACAGGGCCTCAGCGATACCGTCGCGTCCATTGCTGGAGATACGGGCTCCTTCATAATCGTAGGTATATAAAGCCGGATCAGTAACTACGTTTCCTTCTTTATCCAAATAAGCTCCTGTCTCAATATCATGCTTATGTACCGGATAGATCGGTGCCATAGAACGAATGAAACGAGATAAGTTACCATAACCAGCGGAGTTGCTAGAAGTAGAAGTAGAATAATTGGAGTTTGTACGACTTAAACCTAAATTCAATCCACTCTTGAACCATTTCACCGGATAGATATTATAGTTCAAGCGTGCGTTGTAACGCTCAAAGTCTGTCTTAATCATATATCCCTTATCATTCAGATAGCCTATGGAAGCATATGTGTCGCTCTTTTCTGTTTTTGTATTGTAGCTTACATTATATTCTTGGCGATGTCCGGTACGGTAAGCGGCATCTTCCCAATCAAGGTCCTCACCCCATTTTAAAGCCGAGGCTGATGGATTCAATAAACCGTCTGTGCCCACGATTGCGTCATTGGCGATTCCTACGAAAGGATTATATTTTAATTTGTTGATAATATCTTTAGAAGCATTAGCGGCAGCGTCGGTAGCACTTTGTCCGAGTGACATATTTGCGTTTCTCAACATTTGCCATTGCAAAGGATAATAATCGTATACACCTACTTTTGCGTAATCGTTATAAGCTCTGCTAGACCAACCTTGTGAGATACTCAAGGTAACACCTGCGCCACTGCTGCTAGAACCTTTCTTAGTCGTGATCAAAACCACACCGTTACCTGCGCTAGATCCATACAAAGATGTAGAAGCGGCATCTTTTAAAATTGTCATTGATTCGATATCAGATGGGCTGATAGAAGAGATATCACCACTGAAGATGGCACCATCCACTACATATAAAGGAGCATTATCCGCGTTTACTGAACCAAAACCACGGATCGTTACCTTGGCAGCTTCTCCCGGTTGTCCGATAGAGGAAGTCATTTGTACTCCGGAAGTGTTTCCTTCCAATGCGGAGAGGGCGTTACTCAATGGACGTTTGTCCATCAAAGCGGCACCCACCGTGGATGCGGAACCTGTAAAAGAACTTTTCTTTGCGGTACCATAAGCTACGACAACAACTTCATCTATAGCTTGAGAATCTGAAGAAAGAACAATTCTCATGTTTTGCTGAGCTGTAGTTTCTTGAGTCCGTAAACCTACATAAGAAATAATTAGCTTAGCATCTTTCTGAGTTTCTAACTCAAATTTACCATCTAAATCGGTAATGGTTCCAATAGTGGTTCCTTTTACTACGATGGATGCACCTATAACAGGCTCCCCATCATCTTCATTAATCACTACACCGGTCACCTTCATTTGCTGGGCGACCATACACTGCACTCCCAGAAAGAATGAGAGTAGTACAAGCGTTAATTTGTGCTTCATAGAATGAATTTGTTTGTTAATTAGACACACATTATTTTTTCAAGAGACCATAGTTTGCACAGAACTACAGTTAAAATACTTATCAAAAAAATGTACACACCAAGACTCCTGAAAATCACAGCCGCAAATATACTAATTTTTATTATAAAAAAGCAAACTGTTATAAAACATTCTAAAACTAATATAATATTGATTGATATTGTCAAATTCAATTTAGTTGTACTGGGGATCTTGTTGCATTATGATAGCTGGCAGGAGGTTTTTTGGTCTTAGCTATCTATCTGTTAATTATGCTGTTAAACATAGTTCTGTGCAGACTAAATGCCTTAATGGATGCTGAAAGGGAAGATGTCCATAAAAGATATCTTCCCTTAAACTTTGTGTGTATAATAAAAAAATGAAGTATTAATTAACGTTTATAAACGGATAGGGTTACCATTATAGAAATCTAGAATCTTCGTACGGAAGATAAAATCATATTTGGCCTGTGCCTGTTCCGCTAGACTTTGCGCGTATTTTGTTTTAGCCTCATTAAATTCAAAGACAGTGCTTTTACCTGCGTTGTAACGCTCTTGGGCATAATTGAACGCTTCCTTGCTCGCCGTGACGGATTTGTCGGAAGCCGTATATTTCTCTTGGGAAGCCGTTGCGTTGTAGTACGCTTGCTGGATTTCCTTGTATAACGTTTTCTTTGTATTTTCCATCAGCAATTCCCGGTTGATAATGTTGATCCTTGCGGTACGAACGCTATTGCGTACTTGGAAGCGGTTGAAAAGTGGAATGCTCAATGAGAATCCGACGATCTTTTGCCCATTCTGCTTAAACTGCTCGCTAAAGGAACGAGTATCGGCAAATTCACCTCCGGAAGTAGAATGATAATATCCATTGCTGTAACTAGCCCCGAAATTTAACTTGGGGTAATAGCCCGCTTGCGCGACACGCAACATTTTCTTTTGGCTCTCTAGCAAATACTGTTGTTCCTTGATCTGAGGCTTGAACGTAACCGCATGATCGTAAATGTTTTCCGGAGGTAGGATGCTACTCATATTATCAGCCACCGCATCTTCAATTACAGGAGTCTGTATATCGAAACTCCGATCGCTTCGCTCTAGTTCCAGACTTTGCGCCAGATCCAGTAAAGCGAGGTTCACATTGTTTTGCGACTCGGTAAGCGTGACCTCATCTTTCGCTAATTGGGCCTTGATATCATACAGTTGGGAAAGTGGCACCTTTCCGGCGTTCACCATGGCCTCTGTTTTATTCACCTGCTCCTTGTCTAGTTCCACTTGTAGTTGCGCTATTTTCAGTAACTCTTTATTATAAAGTACTTGCAGGTAGTAGGAAGCTATATTGATGGATAGGTCTTCTCTCGCCTTATTCAAGTTCTCGATAGACGCTTTTAGATCAAGTTTGCGGGCGGCGATATCGTTCGGTATTTTTAACCCGTCAAATAAAGGCATGTCCAGATTGATCCCCAATGTGGAATTGGCGGCGTTCTGGTCCACGATCACCCCGGATTTAGACGTGGAGCGTCCGAACTGGAAGCTCTGTCCAAGACTGCCATTTAGGGCCGGGAGCCAACTGTATTTGCTGGTATGTAAGTCTACCTTTCGGCTTTCCTGTTCCTGCTCCTTTTGCTTTAAGTCGATATTATGCTCGATGGCATATTGGATGCACTCCTCCAGACTCCATTGCTTCACCGCATCCTGAGCGAAAACATAGTTTCCGGACAGGAGGGAAGCGATTGCCAGTATATATAAGTTTCTTCTCATCATACAATCTTTCTTTTATTTCTTATTCGGGTCAATAGCTGCGCCCCGGACTTTATCGGTCGCGGCCAGTCCTTCTTGAACCTCGATCTTGATACCGTCGGACAGACCTACCTTTACCGGATGTTTCTCGAAGACTTGCTCCGGTTGCTCTTGTTTAACTAACTGAACGAATGCGGAATCCCCTTGGAACTCGACCGTGCTTTCCGGGATCGTAAGAACGTCTTCCGCACGTTTTAGCACGATCTCGGCGTTGGCGCTATATCCCGCACGGATGAAAGCATCTTCGGGGATCGTCACGGCTGCCTTGATCTCAAATTGAATGGCTCCGTTTTTCTCAACACCTTTGGGTGATACATATTCTAGCAAGGCCTCGAACGAACGGCTTTCCATGGCTCCGATCGTAAGCTTGATAGGCATTCCCTCGTGAATGCGCCCGATCTCGGTCTCGTCTACGTTTCCCTTGAAGATCATGTCATTCATGTTGGCGACTGTGGCGATTGTCGTACCGTCGTTGAAGTTGTTCGCTTGGATAACGGAGTTACCTACTTTCACCGGGATATCCAGTATCATACCGGTGATGGTACTACGGATCTGCGTGGTACTGGCTACATTGGAGTTCTTGGCGATACCGTCACGAATAATTTCCAGTGCGCTTTGCGCGTTCGCTTTCTCCTCGACCGCCTTTAAGTAGTTGGCCTTCGAGAGATCGAAATCCTCTTGGGCGATAACACCTTGCTTGAACAGCAGTTCATCTCTCTTATAGGTTTCCTCCACCTGTTTAAGAGATATATCCGCTATGTTTACGCGAGATTCGGCGCTATTTAGCTGTACCATCTCCGGTATGACCTTGATCGTGGCGATAATCTCCCCTGCCTGTACCATCTGTCCCGCTTCTTTCCTTAGCTCGGAGATGATACCGGATATCTGCGGCTTGATCTCTACCTCGTAGCGAGGTTCCACGCTTCCGGTGGCCACCGTCTTGGTCTCTACCGTATCCCTTTTGGGGGTTACGACCTCATAAACGGTTATTACCGGTTGCGCCTTCTTCCATAAGAAATAGAATGTGCCTATTACCGCCGCACCTACGATCGTTAATAAGATAATACGTAGGATTTTCTTTACGATGCGATTCTTCATGATTATATAGTTTTATTTTAATTATCGATTCGTTATTATTCATCTCGGATGGCATCTATCGCTTTGATCTGCATGGCTCTCCATGCGGGAATCAGTCCGGCCATAAAACCGCTTATCAGTAGTACCACCGCGGCGGCTACCGCTGTTTGGATGTTTACGCCGGGATTCAGCAGGGTCGGATCGTTCGTTGGATTGGCGGACAATATCTTATCCAACAAATCCAAGAGGAAGACTCCGGCGCTTAATCCCAGTAAGCCCGCCAAGGCAGTCAGCACCAAGCTCTCGCTCATGACTTGCGAGATGATGTCGAAAGGCTTGGCTCCCAAAGCCCTTCGTACGCCTATCTCCCTCGTGCGCTCTTTTACCGTTACCATCATGATATTGCTGATACCAATAATACCCGATAGCAAGGTACCCATGCCGACCAGCCAGACCAAGATGTCGATACCTGTAAACAGTAGATTGAATGTCTTGAATTGTGCGGCGATATTGACTACGCCTATCGCCTGAGGATCGGTCGGTGCGATCTGATTTTGCGTCTTCATGATATTCTTGACCTGCTCGATCGTCGTCTCAATCGGATATCCCGGTTTCACGCTCAGTGCGAGGAAATGCAGGATATCGCCTTGGTTCAAGGTCTGCTGCATGGTATTGAACGGAATGAAGACGGTTTCTTCTCCCCGGCCGCCCAGATTCAGGCCCGATGCCCTTTGGTTGACCACTCCTACTACTTGGTAGTAAAGCCCGTTCACCCGGATATATTTGCCGCAAGGGTCCTCGTTGTGGAATAATACCTCATTGATCTTCGTGCCGATCAAGCAAACCTTGCGCTTTTCCCGCATATCGATCTCATTCAATAAACGGCCATAGTATAGGTCTTGCGTATCGATATTGAAGTAAGCCGGATATATACCTTTCACGTTGAACGTTCCGGTCATTATCCCGTAAACGATATTCTTTTCCGAGCGGCTGCCCCAAAGGATGGGGGAGATATCCTGTACGCTAGGTACGTCTCGTATGATGGCGTCTATGTCCCGGTTCCTCATGTTCCAGTTTCGCCCCTTGTTGAATCCTTGGTAGGGTTCGCTGGTGCGATCGGCGTAGAAGAATAGCGAATTCGTCGCGAATCCGTTGACGCTCTTGAACATGGCGTTCTTGAATCCCGATCCGGTACCCAGCAACAATACCAGCATAAGGATTCCCCAGAACACGCCGAAGCAAGTCATCAAGCTACGTGTCTTGTTGCGGGTGATGGTTACCCATATTTCTGTCCATCTGTCTATGTCAAACATATCTTTTCGGTTTATTCTGTTCTCATGGCTTCAATAGCGGATACATTCACGGCTTTGCGAGCGGGGAAATAGCCCGCCAGCACCCCGGCTACGACCAGCACCCCGGTAGCGGCCAGCGATATCCCTAGGCTGACGGTCGGGTGCCGGAATAAGGTAAGATCCTCGCCGGGATTTCCTCCGGATGAAGCGTTGTTCATCCCGCTCATCGTCATGCCATAGTCGATTAGCTCCGTCAACCCGATTCCCATCAGCATCCCGATGTAACCGAATATGGCGGTGATCATGATGGACTCTACGATGACAAGCTTCAATATCGAGGCCGGTTTCGCCCCGATCGCCTTCCGGATGCCGAACTCCCGGGTCCGTTCGCGTACGGTGATCAACATGATGTTGCTAACCCCCACGATACCAGCCATCAAGGTGCCGATACCTACGATCCAGATGAAGAGCAAGATACCGTCTGTCATCGTATTGAACATACGGATCTCATTGCCGGTCATCCACATACCGATGGCATTCTTGTCTGTCGGGTCGAATATGTGCTTAACAACGGCAAACTTAATCCACTGTGTACGTGTTGCTTTTATCATATCTTAAAACTGAAATAAATCACTCATTCCTAATAATCCTTCATGCCTGGATGTATATTCCGCCGCCAAAACAGCTCCCAAG
>ENA-OQCB01001057-OQCB01001057.1-human-gut-metagenome-genome-assembly--contig:-NODE-1057-length-11462-cov-2.570004_pt1 | contig 11462 bp, 15 predicted proteins | sample MGYA00242493_ERZ504568 | MGnify/ENA primary metagenome ERZ504568 (study PRJEB26092, sample SAMD00036229) | human gut metagenome | host: Homo sapiens | study: EMG produced TPA metagenomics assembly of...
TTACCTTTCCGTCTCTTCAAGGCATGGGAAATCTTTCTATGGTTGAAAAATCTAACTTCCTTTCCTGTGCCCAAAGCAGCAGCTAATATCAATCTGGCTTCCCATTCTAATATTGTCGGCAGCAAAATCGGATGGAAGATTTCACTCTTTCTGTAAATAGAGAAGCTCCATCACACTAAAAATCGGTCTAGTAAGGACAGATTTGGATTTGGTTCTTTAGCAGCAAAAATAACCAGAGCCTGATCAATATTTGCCACAGCCGGACGGATAAGAGAATTTTTTCTGGGTAAAATATCTACAATATTTCCCAGTTTCTTTTCTTCATCTAAAATTTCTATTTCTACCAAATCGCCTACCAGCGGCTTCATTTTTTCTTTTCTGAAAATTCCTTTTGCTTTACATTCATATAATTCCGACTCTGCTGTTACATAATAAAAGCCGGCAATTCCTTTTATAATTCTTCCCTGCATTGAACCTACCCGTATTTCTTTATAGCTTTTCTAGTTATATCACATTTTCTGTATACTGTAAATATTTCATTGAAAATTCCCACCCATAAAAGCTTTTTGTTCAATGAACTTTAAGTTTGCAATTTGTGCAGACCGTCTGCACAAATTACTTTTTCATATCAATTCTAATTTTAGTCTCATTCCCATTCCTTTTGCCAATCTTTTAATCATATCAAGGCTAGGGTTACGTGTACCGTTTTCAATACGACTAATATCTGCCTGCGTTATCCCTGTCTTTTCTGCTAATTCCTTTTGTGTCATATTTCGCTCTTTTCTCGCTGCTACCATTGCTCGAATAATATCAAATTCCGGAGACATATTTTCATATTCTTCTCTAAACTCTTTATCCTCAAGCTGTTCGTCTAAAAATCACGAAATTCACTCATTATTTTCACCAATCCTTTCAAGAACAATCTCATTGTATGTCGTATACAACATATTTGTCAAGAAATTTATCCGAACATGCAAAATGGGACAGGATTAAAAATCCTGCCCCAACTATCGGCATAAATTTTTCTTATTCTTTTTCAAATTCTAACTGATACTGATATAAAACTTTATAATTTCCGTCAGACTGCATTTCATCGAAATACAATGTTCCTGTGGAAACGCCTTCTTTTCCTACAATTCTTCCTACATTGTAGCCGCCTTTTTCACTGAATTCCAGCACCTTATCGGAAAGAATAACTTTTCCTCCGCTGCTCTGGCTGCCGTCTCCGTCCTGTACAAGACGAAGGCGTACCTGACCGCCCTGATAATTGCTTGGTTTTTCAATGTTGACATCTTCCGGTGTAGCCCACTGTCCGGCTTCTACGCTTTCGCCGTTCTGTGTCTCTCCACTTCCATTGGAAGCAGCATTTTTATTCAAAACCTTAATTGTTACAGAAGTTCCTGCTTCTACACGGTTTCCTGCTTTTGGAGTCTGTGCATATACTTCACCTTCTCCGACACCGGCATTTTCGTCATAAGCTTCTTCCACTGTTACAATCAGTCCTTTTTTCTCTAAGGTTGCCTGTGCATCTGCTGCTTTTACTCCACGAACATTTTGGTATGGATACCATTTTCATCGCCGGAACCGATGCTGACTGTAATTGTCACTTCTGTGTCTTTGGAAACAGAAGTACCTTCTTTTGGATTTACAGAAATAACTTTACCTACTGCTACATCTTCGCTTTTTGTCTTTTCAATCGTTACTTTGCTAAGTCCCAACTGCTGTAATTCAGCCTGAACATCGCTTAAAGCTTTTCCGGCAAGTCCTGTTGGAATAGTAACCTCTTCCTTTTCTTCAGACTTTCCTGTGCTGACGTAATAAGTAACCTTTGTATTTTTCTCTACTTTTGTTCCTGCTTTCGGCTCCTGACGAGCAATCATACCTTCCGGTACTGTATCAGATGCTTCTTCGCCGCCTTTTTTCCAGTCCCAGATGCTTTGCATTTAATCTCTTTTAACCGCATTCGTCTTCAGATTTTCCTACAATATCTAGGAACTTCCAGTTTTTCATCCTCTTTTTCCTGTGTCTGCTCTACCTTTGGCTTCTCTGTCTTTCCGCTTCCGCCTTTAATCAAGCCTGCTGCGGATGCAATCATATAGATAAGGATGCAGATAATAATACCGCCGATAATCAGACCGCCGATGGTCATTGCCTTTTCCAGCTTGGTGTTAATTCCGCCACGTTCTTCATCGTCATCATCTTCGTCTTTCCTCATCCTTCATCGTCCTCTTCATGTCTGCGGCGATGTTTTTTAGATGGTTTTTCAAAGATTTCTTCGTCCTCATCATCTTCATCGTCTTCTTCATCATTATAGATAGAGGATGGCTGTGTATAAGCGCTGTTCTGAATTTCTTTCATTTCATCCGGTGTAATCATAATGGTCTGTGCATGATTACTTAACGGAGTCAGATTTACGAAGTTTCCGTTTGGATCAATCAAAGAATGTTTTAAATCGTTAATCAGCTCTGCCAATGTACTATATCGTCTGTCAGGACTTTTCTGTGTACATTTTAAGATAATCTCTTCCAGACTGTGAGGCAGCTCTGCCACATACTGAGACGGAGGAACCATCTCATCCTGTAAATGCTTAATGGCAATGGCAACCGTTGTGTCTCCGTCAAAAGGCACTCTGCCTGTCACCATTTCATACATGGTGATACCCAGTGAGTAAATATCGCTCTTAAAGTCACTGTATCCGCCACGCACCTGCTCAGGAGAGCTGTAATGAACAGAACCCATTGCATTGGTACTGATGGTATTGGATGATGCCACTCTGGCAATACCAAAGTCTGTTACCTTTACTTTTCCGTCCGTAGAAATAATAATATTCTGCGGTTTAATATCACGATGTACAATATTTCTATTGTGTGCTGCTTCTAACCCCATAGAAACCTGAATAGCTATACTGGTGGCTTCCTTTACTGTAAGCTTCCCTTTTTTTGAAATATAGTCTTTTAAGGTAATACCCTCTACCAATTCCATTACAATATAGTTAATGCCCTTGTCCTCCCCAACATCAAAGACATTTACCACATTTGGATGTGCCAGACCAGCTGCTGCCTGTGCTTCCCTTTGAAATTTTCGTATAAAATTTGTATCTGCGCTGAATTCCGGCTTCAGCACCTTCATCGCCACAAAACGGTTCAGCTTATGGTCTTTTGCTTTATAAACATCCGCCATACCGCCGGAGCCTATACAGCCCACAACCTCATACCGTTCACCTATAATTATTCCCATATTTAACATATTTCCACCTCTTTTGTGTCTGGCTGAACCAGCACTACTGCTATATTGTCTTTACCGCCGTTTTCATTTGCCAGAGAAACAAGACGCATTCCCATTTCCCTTAAATCTCTGCTTGTATTTGCAATTCTCCAGATTTCCTCATCAGAAACCATATTCGACAATCCGTCTGAACATAATAGTAAGGTACTGTTTTCTTTTAAATGTATGTCAAAAAAATCCACCTCAATCTCCGGACCGATACCAATTACCCTTGTAATCTTGTTCTTATCCGGATGGTTCTGTGCTTCTTCTTTTGTCAGCAATCCTCGTCTTACTAATTCCTGTACGAGAGAATGGTCCCTTTGTAATCTGCGTAATCCCATTCTCTATGAGATACAGCCTGCTGTCACCTACATTGGCTACATAAGCATAGTCATCTACCACTGTGACAAGCACCATAGTCGTTCCCATTCCTGACATATCTGCATGTGTTCTGGCTTTCTCAAGAACCTTGAGATTTGCTTCTTCTATTGCACTGCGGATAATTTTAATGGGATTTTGATTTTCATCCTCCAAAACAGAGTGAAGAAATGTCTGTACGGCAAAGCTGGAAGCAAAATCTCCTGCATTATGCCCTCCCATTCCGTCTGCAACGATAAAAAGATTTGGCAAATTTCCCACCGGCTCCTCAGATGCAAACACAAAGTCCTGATTTACCTGACGTTTCTGTCCCACATCAGTTACAGAATATGATTTCATCTTACGAGTCCTCTTTCTTATCGATATAACTTTTCCTTAGCTGTCCACAGGCCCCGTCAATATCCCGGCCCATTTCCCTTCTAATAGTAACATTTATTTGGTATTTTTCAAGTTTATTTTTGAAATTCTCTATAACTTTTTTGTCTGACTGCACGTAATCCCGCTCTTTAATAGGATTTACAGGAATTAAATTCACATGGCAGTTCAGCCCTTTGATTAACTGCGCCAGCTCCTCTGCATTCCTCTTTTGTATCATTTTTTCCGCCTACAAGACTATATTCAAAGGTAAGTCTTCTGCCTGTTTTCTCAAAATAATTCCTGCATGCCTCCAACACTTCTTCAATAGAATACTTATTGGCTATGGGCATCAGCTCTGCACGCTTCTCCTGATTGGAAGCATGAAGGGAAATCGCCAGCGTAATTTGCAGATTTTCCTCTGCCAGCGCATACATTTTCGGTACAATTCCACAGGTAGATACCGTGAGATTTCGCTGGCTGATATGCAGACCGCTTTTCGTCTGTCAGAAGTCGGATAAACTGCAATAAATTCTCGTAATTGTCAAGAGGTTCTCCCGTTCCCATCACAACTACATTGGAAACACGCTCTCCCGACAGCTTTTGAATACGATAAATCTGTTCCAGCATTTCTGATGGGAGCAGATTTCTTGTCCAGCCTCCAATGGTAGATGCACAAAATCGGCATCCCATTTTACAGCCTACCTGAGAAGAAATACAAACGCTGTTTCCATGCTTATATTTCATCAATACACTTTCCACTACATTTCCATCGGGAAGTGCAAAAAGATATTTCTGTGTTCCGTCTATTTTTGAAGTCTGCACTTCCAACATTTTCAAGGTAGTCAGTACACAGCGCTCTTTTAGCTTTTCCCGAAAAGCTGCGGATAAATTGCTCATTTCGTCAAAGCTCTCTGCCTGCTTTTGATGCAGCCACTCATAAATCTGCTTTGCACGAAAAGCTTTTTCTCCCATTTCTGTTACAATATTTTTTAACTGCGCCAGACTGAGAGATTTTATTTCTATTTGTTCCATTCTGTTTTCCTCTTTAATCTGGCAATGAAAAATCCATCACAATCATGTGCCCCCGGAAGGAGCTGTAAATATCCTTCCTTTGTAGTATCACATCTTAATTCTTCACATAGATAATCATCGATGCTTTCTAATTCATAAGGATAATTTTCCACAAACCAGCGGACATTTTCAATGTTTTCTTCTTTGTTAATGGTACAGGTACTGTAAATCAAGGTACCGCCCGGTTTTACATAAGTAGACGCCTGTTCCAGAATTTTTTCTCTGCAAATTCACAAGCTCTGCAATTCCGTTCTGTGTGATATTGTATTTAATATCTGTTTTCTTTCCGATTACTCCCAGACCGGAGCAAGGCACATCCGCAATGAGAATATCCGCCTTTTCAAAGGACTCTGAGTCTAACTGTGTGGCATCCTTTTCTGTTACCACTACATTTAAAAAGTTCTGGCGAATGGCATTTTCCCTTATCAGGTCTGTCTTGGTTCTGCTGATATCTCTGGCGTCTATTCGTCCTGTTCCCTTTAATTTATCCGCAATGCACAGTGTTTTTCCTCCCGGCGCTGCACATAAATCAATGACGTAATCACCTTCTTTCGCGCTGCCACTCTCCTACCAGCATGGAGCTGACATCCTGTACCTGAATGTTTCCCATTACGAAAGGCTTCCAATGCAGGAAGATAATCGTAATTTTTTATATTAATAACATTTTCTGCATACTGTGCAGGCTCCACTGTTTACGTTCTGTCTTTCAGACTTTCCTAAAACAAGCTTCTTTATCTACCAGAATTGCTGACGAATACGAATGGTGGATTAGATTTTTTCCTTTAAAAACGCTTCCAGCATCCTTTCTGTTTTTTTCAAATCCATACTCTGCCAAAAATTTTTCTACCAGCCACTTTGGCATAGAATACAGAACAGAAAGATATTCTATCGGCTGATTTTTTTCCGGAAAATGAATACTGCTGTAATCTCTTGCTACTTTTCTTAAAACTCCATTGACAAATCCTGTAAGATTATAAAATCCTTTTTTTCTTGCCAATTTTACTGCTTCATCGCAAACTGCACTGTCCGGCACATTATCCATATATAAAAGCTGATATACGCTGCTTCTTAAAATTTCACGGATAACCGGCTTCATCTTTTCTACAGGTACAGAAGAATACTGGTCTAGAATATAATCTAAACGCAACTTGTATTCTAATGTTCCTTCGCAAACTCTTGTAATAAAAGCTCTTTCCTGCTTTTCCAGATATTGATATTTCTCTAATGTACTGCGAATTACCAGGTGGCTATGCTGCCCCTCTTTATTGATTTCTAACAAAATTCCCAGTACCAGTTCTCTTAAATTCACCTTATTTATCATACTCTATCCAATCCTCTAATTCTTTTACCCAAGGATTTCCCCTTCTGAAACAGAGTAACCTCTCAGGAAAGCTGCCGCATCCATGCGTTTCTTTCCTTCTAACTGAAGCTCACGAATTTTCAGCAGTCCTTCCCCTGTCTGTACGCAAATACCGTCTTTTTCGATTTTTACGATTTCACCCGTCTGTCTGTGGGCAGTATCCTCTAAAACCTCTGCTTTCCAAAGCTTTAACATTTTCCCATGAACTTTTGTATAAGCGCTTGGCCATGGATTTAAACCACGGATTAACTGCTCGATTTCTTTTGCTTTGCAGTCCCATTTAATTTCTCCCATACCTTTGCTAATCATGGAAGCATAAGCAGTTGTACTTTCTTTTGGCTGTTTTACTCTCACTGCTTTGCCTTCTTCCAAATCCTTTAAAACCTTTACGCAAAGCTTTGCTCCTGCTTCACTTAATTTATCAAATAAACTTCCGCCTGTTTCATCTTCCGCAATGGGAACAATAACTTTGTCCATCATATCTCCGGTGTCAATTCCCTCATCCATCTGCATAATGGTAACGCCGGACTCTTTGTCTCCGTTAATAACAGCCCACTGAATAGGCGCTGCTCCTCTGTATGCCGGAAGTAAAGAAGCATGGACGTTCACACATCCGAAACGAGGCATTTCCAGAATTTCCTTTGTGATAATCTGACCAAAAGCAGCTACCACAATTACATCCGGTTTTAAGCCTCTTAAAGTTTCGATAAATTCCGGTTCTTTTGCTCTTTTGGGCTGATATACCGGCAAATCATATTTCAAAGCCACTTCTTTTACCGGTGTTGGCATGAGGTTTTTTCCTCTTCCCTTTGGCTTATCCGGCTGTGTTACTACGCCAACTATCTCATAACCGCTTCTTACAATTTCTTCTAAGGTTCCCGTTGCAAAATCGGGTGTTCCCATGAAAACTACTCTCATTCTTCATCCTCCTCATAGCTTGTGTGATGAAGCTCGCCTTCCACCAATTCTGTATATAATCTTCCGTGAAGGTGGTCTGTTTCATGGCAGATTGCTCTTGCCAAAAGCTCTTCACCTTCTAAAATAAATTCCTGCATATCTTCATCAAAGGCTCTTACTTTTACGTAATTCGGGCGTGTTACCACTCCTGACATTCCCGGAACGCTCAAGCATCCTTCTTCTCCTGTCTGAGAGCCGGAGGTTTCTATAATTTCAGGGTTAATCAGTACAATGGGATCTTCTCCCGTAGTGTCAATGACTACAATCTGTTTTAAAATCCCCACCTGAGGCGCTGCCAGTCCTACTCCGTAAGCTTCATACATAGTATCAAACATGTCGTCAATGAGCTCTCTGATTTTCGGAGTCATTTTCTCTACCTTTCTGCACTCTTTTGTAAGTATATCGTCACCCTGTGTTCTGATTTGTCTTAATGCCATTTTTTCTCTCCTTTTCTAAACGTTAAAATCAAATTGTATATAAATGTCCTGAAAACCTTTATTTACTGCAATATATTTTTCCAGTGCATCTTTTAGCCTGACCAGAATTTCTCTGTTTTCATGGCGCATATATAAAACCATTTTATAATAGTCCTGCACCTTTGCAACTGTTTCGGGAGCAGGTCCTACTAAAATCAAATCTTCTTTTTTATATATTTTTTCTATATATTTTCGGCAGTATTCCATTGCCTGTTTTAATAATTCTTCGTTTTTACAAGAGCCTCTCACTGCTGTCATAAAAGCAGCCGGCGGGTAATCCATCAAAAGGCGATAGCCAATCTCTGCCTGATAAAAAGCTTCATAATCCTGCGCTGCCGCCGCCAAAATACTGTAATGCTCCGGATGATAGGTTTGAATAACCGCCTCACCCTTTTTTCGACCTCTTCCTGCCCTTCCTACTGCCTGTAAAAGAAGCTGAAAGGTCTTTTCAGACGCCCGATAATCTTCACTGTATAAGGATAAATCAGCTGCCAAAACACCCACAAATGTTACATTCGGAAAATCATGTCCCTTTACAATCATCTGCGTACCAATGAGAATATCTGCTTCCCCTGCCGCAAAGGCAGACAGCACCTTTTCATGTCCACCTTTGTTTTTTTGTGGTATCTGCATCCATGCGGAGAATTCTGGCATCAGGGAAGCTTTTCTTCAGCAGCGTTTCTATCTGCTGCGTTCCTGCCTTAAATCCTCCAATATAAGGAGAGCCGCAGGACGGACAGGTTTTTACCTGTGGTATCTCATAGCCGCAGTAATGACAAATCATCTTTCCGTTTCTGTGAGCAGTAAGAGAAACATCACAATGGGGACATTTCACTACATAACCGCAAGACCTGCAACTGACAAAGCCTGTATATCCTCTCCTGTTGAGGAATAAAATGCTTTGCTCTTTTTTTTGTAATCGTTCTTCAAGCTTCTCTGTCAGTACATGGCTGAAAATCGAACGATTTCCAGTCTTTAATTCTGCTTTCAAGTCTACGATTTCTACCTCTGGAAGCTCTTTTCCTCCATATCTCTCATTTAGATATAAAAGCTGATATTCACCTGCTTTTCCTCTGTAATAGCTGTCTACACTGGGAGAAGCAGAACCCATAACTACCCTTGCACTTTCCATTTTCCCTCTCCGGACAGCGGTTTCTCTTGCATGGTAGCAAGGTGTTTTCTCACTTTTATAGGAGTCCTCATGCTCCTCATCAATAATAATCAGTCCCAGATTTGGAAAAGGTGTAAACAAGGCAGAGCGTGGACCAATGACAACGGAAATTTCTCCCTTTTTTGCCCTTTCAAACTGGTCAAAACGTTCTCCCACAGATAAACGGGAATTGATAACAGACACACAGGAGCCAAAACGGCTGTAAAACCGCACTACATTTTGATAAGTCAAGGCAATCTCCGGAATAAGTACAATGACCTGCTTTCCCTGTTTTAATACAGCCTCTATAAGCTCCATATAGACCTGTGTTTTGCCGCTTCCCGTCACCCCTTTTATAAGGCAAGGACGAGGCTGCTCCTGCTGCCATTCTTTGAAAATCTCGCTCACAACTTCCTTCTGTTCCTTGGAAAGCTGGTACTCATATCCCCTTTGTGCATCTTTCGGTACAGGAGTACGATACAATCGTTCTCTTTCAACAGCAATCAGCTTCTTTTCTTCCATTCCTTTAATCACTGATGAGGAAAGCTTTAAAGTGTCCATTGCCTCCTTATATTCCAGCACCTGATTTTCTAAAAGTGCTTCCATAAGACGGGCTTTTGCCAGATAATGCTTCCTTGTAAATTCTTCCAGATAAGTCTGCCCTTCTTCCTTTGAAATCAGAAGCCGTATATATTTTTTTTCTTTTGCGGAGGCTTTTTCTTTTACCAATAATACGGTTTTAACGCCTGATTGACGGTAGAACCATAGTTTTTGGCAATCCAGCCTGCAAGGGCAATCAACCGGGACTCAATTTCTATTCCCTGTGTGACCACCTCTAAAATCGGCTTTATTTTCTCCGGTGAAAGCTTCAGCGTATCTGAAATGCCAATGACATAACCGCTTATTTTTCTGCTTCCCTTTCCAAAGGAAACCAGCACTTTTTTTCCGATTTCCACCTGTTCCTGCAAAATTTTCCGGAATTTCATACTGAAAACTTTTGTCCAGCTTTTCCTGAGAGATATCTACGATAATATCTGCATAAACTTTACTCATTTATTCTGTTTATCTTCTTCTAAGATTTCCTGAATAAGCACACGCTCATCCATAGGATATTTTTTGCCCTTGATTTCCTGATAGTCCTCGTGACCTTTTCCTGCCAAAACTACAATGTCGCCCGGCTGTCCGTGATGAATGGCATAGGCAATGGCCTCTTTTCTGTCAATGATTTCCACATATTTTCCGTTTGTCTTTCCAATGCCGATTTTAATATCATCAATAATCTCCTGCGGTTCTTCATCACGGGGATTATCCGAAGTAATAATGGTTAAATCTGCCAGTTTACCGGACACTTCTCCCATTTCATAACGGCGGAGCTTGGAGCGGTTGCCTCCACATCCGAATAAACATACCAGACGATTTGGTTTATACTCTTTTAGCGTTGTCAAAAGGCTCTCCAGACTCATGGCATTGTGTGCGTAATCAATCATCAAGGTAAATTCATCAGAAACTTTTACCATCTCAATTCTGCCTTTTACCTTTGCCTGCTTTAACGCTTTTTGAATATTCTCCGGCGTTACGCCGAAATGTCTGCACACGGCAATGGCGGTCAGAGAATTGTATACGCTGAAGGCTCCCGGCAAATCAATTTCCACAGGAAAATTCATCAAGCCTTTTACATCATAGGCAATTCCAAGTGTTCCTTTTCCTGTTACCAGCTTTGTGTTTTCTGCTCTTAAATCTGCCTTTTCGGAAAATCCGAAGGTTTCCACCTGACAGGTATGTCCCTCTAAAATCTCATCTAAATGGTCTGCATCTGCATTAAAAATACCCACCTTGCACTGCTTAAACAGAAGCGCCTTGCAGTGAAGATAATCTGCAAAATCCTTGTGCTCATTTGGTCCGATATGGTCCGGCTCAATATTGGTAAAAATACCGATATCAAATTGAAAACCTGCTGTTCTGTGAAGCATCAAACCCTGAGAAGAAACCTCCATAACCACGCTGTCGCAGCCTGCCTCTACCATTTCTGCAAAGTATTTCTGAACCAGATAAGACTCCGGTGTGGTATTGGCAGAAGGAATTTTCTTCTCGCCGATAATGGTTTCAATGGTTCCGATAAGTCCTGTTTTATGACCGGCATTTTCCAAAATGGACTTTACAAGATAGGTTGTGGTTGTTTTTCCTTTTGTTCCCGTAATTCCTATGGTCTTTAATTTCTCTGCCGGATGTCCGAACCATGCGGCGGAGATACATGCCATGGCATAACGGCTGTTTTCCACCTGAATAACGGTTACTTCTTCCGGCACTTCCACCTTATCCTGCACAATTAAAACAGCTGCGCCTTTTTCTGCCACATCTTTGGCATAAGCGTGTCCGTCTGAAACCGCACCTTTTATACAGAAAAACAGACAGCCTTTTTCTGCTTTTCTGGAGTCAAATGTAATAT
>ENA-OQCB01001060-OQCB01001060.1-human-gut-metagenome-genome-assembly--contig:-NODE-1060-length-11437-cov-14.235013_pt1 | contig 11437 bp, 10 predicted proteins | sample MGYA00242493_ERZ504568 | MGnify/ENA primary metagenome ERZ504568 (study PRJEB26092, sample SAMD00036229) | human gut metagenome | host: Homo sapiens | study: EMG produced TPA metagenomics assembly of...
GTCAAGGGCAAAGCTGCGACAGCGGTGTGAAACACCCTTGATGAAATCTGACAGTTCCGATAGATTCCAAACTGCAATCCACCGATTTTATTAGCCATAAGTGTTACAAAAATGCTTGACCACAACACTTGAGGTTTCAGAGTAAGCAGCACGTATAGCTGGCGAAGATATGAAAAAATCATCTGCTATTTCTGAGATATTGTTTTCTTGCAGCAAATTAAGTTGGATAGCACGAGCTTTTTCTAAAAGAGAAATAATGTCTCTGGGGGTAAAGTGATTGTGTCCGTCTTTTACATGATTAATAATCCAACCTAGCGAATCCGGATTCTTTTTTCCGACATCAATTTGTGGTTTAATAGTAAACGCAAAATAGCGAGTACCTTGACATTTTTAGGCGGCTGCTTTGCAGCCACCGATATTTAAGCTTTGCGAATCCCTTCCGGAAGTTTTTCTGACCAGGGCAGAAGATCTTCCAGAAAAGAACAGTCCTTATCATTCATGTGTTTCGGAATCTCTTCCAAGAGATACTGCACATAATCAAAAGGTTTCAGATTATTGGCTTTTGCAGTTTCTACAATACTGTAAATGATTGCGGAAGATTTGGCTCCATGAATCGTATCGATCATCTGCCAATTCTTCTTTCCAATACAAAAGCCTCGGATTGCCCTTTCGGATGCATTATTATCAATCGGAACATCTCCGTCTGTAAGAAATACCCTGAGATATTTTTCCTGATTTCGTGCATATCTAACGGCATCACCAAATTTGTCCTTTTTGGACACATTTATAGTTTTCAGGTACGCAAAAAAAGCATCCACAAGAGGTTTGATAACCGCCTGTCGCTGTTTAAGTCGTTCATCAGAAGAAAGGTCATTCAATTTCCCTTCTTCCCGATAGTATAGTGGTTCAGTGATGGATCTGTATTCAAGAAAAATCATTTCCTGGGTGTTGAATGAGACGCTGGAGGCATCCCACGTAGTGGAATGTGTTGAAAAAGCAAAACGTGTCAGAAATGTTGAAAAACCGTTGATCTTCCACTGCGACAGAGGATGCCAGTACGTATCGGAAGCATTTCAAAAAGCAACCAAAGGTATGATTCACAGTTATTCAAAGAAAGCATATCCATGGGATAACGCCTGTATAGAATCTTTCCATGCACTTTTGAAGAGAGAATGGATCAACCGGTTTAAAATCTTTAATTATGCACATGCACATAAATTGATTTTTGAATACATCGAAACATTTTACAATACCGTGCGCATTCACAGTCATTGTGGATATTTGTCTCCAAATGAATATGAGGAACAATATCTTGAAAACATCGAGGAGAATGCAATAAAAATAGCAAGTTAAACTTCGCTCAGAACAGAGAAAATTGGTTACATTTAATTTGTACTTTTTCTTGACATAGGACCACTTTTATCGATGTTATGCAACTCGATACAGAAAACTTACTGCTGACATTGCATCGGATATCACAACAGAGATCTTCTCCAAAGAACTCTTCAGTGATCTGACAGAGAAGGAAAAGAAAATCGTGAGCGATTATTTTATCATGGGAAAACAGGTTAAGGAAACAGCAGAGGAACTGGGCATCAGCACACGACAGGTGAGCAGAGACAAAAACAGTGCTTTGGAAAAAATGTTAAAGAGAATGAAAGCAGCTGGATATGAATCATATGCTGAGGCGGCAGGTGCATTTCTGCAGGAAAGCGATTATATTCCAACACAGATGGAAACACAGAATTCAATTATGAAAAAAAGAACTGGGGAAGTGAGATTGCCATCGGATAACAAGGCAAAAAACTAGATGGATTATTTCTAAATAATAAATATCATACATGGGCCTACATAATCGTAAGCTACAGAAGAGGTGTTGAGTGATGTAGAAGTTAAAAGTTTGCGAAAAGTTAATCCTATGGATTAACTATCAGGTGAGGATAATTAAAGTTGTGGGTACAATCGCATACTATAAAGGATAAAATCTATGAGTAAAAAAGTCTGCATAGAAATTAAGCAGTTGCTGAATAAAGTTATAAAACTTGTTTCTCATGGAAATACATCTCCTTTCTGTTGATAAGGCTGTTATAAAGTGTGAAACAAAATAAAGTTTGCAAAAATCAATCCTAGAAATTTAAATATCAGTTGTGTAAATAAAGTTGTGGAAACAACTGCATAATTATAAAGGATAATATCTGCGAGTAAAAAAGTCTGCATAAAAGTTAAGTAGTTGTTGAACAAAGTTGTGGAATTTGTTTCTCATAGAAGTTCATCTCCTTTCTGTTGACAAGGTCATTATAAAATGTGAAACGAAATATTACTTGCCAAATAAATATAAAAGATGGACAAAATTTGCAACAAGAAGGAAGAGCTGATAAATATGACTGATCAGCTCTTCCCTTTTTATTTATACTTTATATGTTTTTGCGATACTCGGATGGAGATATACCTTTCGTTCTTTGAAAGATTCGGCTGAAATATAAAGGATTATCATAGCCTATTATCTGTGCAATCTCTTTAATGTTATATTGTTTATTTTGTAGTAGTGTTTCAGCATTATTAATTCTTTTTTGCAAAATAAACTGTTTTGGCGTAGTTCCGGTATACATTTTGAAATTGCGTATGAACCAGTTTGTGCTGACGTGGTTCTGTTTAGCATAGGCATCAACATTAATTGCTTCATTATAGTGTTCGCTAAAATAAACAATGGCTTTGTCTATTTCTTCTGCTATCTGGGATGTGTCTGTCATAATCGTTTGCTCAAAATGACGCTGTAATCTAATAAAAATCTGTCTTAAATACATTTCGAGCATTTCGGAATAACCAGATTTACACATCTGTAACTCTTTTATCATAACCGAAAAAAGATTTTTATATTCAGGATCAGAACCACAATAAAAGACACGCTTATCTTTGGTTATGCCATAGGAACGAAGTAGATTTGTGACACTGCTTCCAGTAAAGTGAACCCAATATACTTCTGTGTGATCCTTGGCATAATAGACATATTTTTGAGGTTCTTTGGGGCGATATAAAACCATATGACCAGCATGTACAATGGTATCAGTACCATCCTCATCAAAATAGAAATGAGCTTTCCCGGAAGCAACGTATAATAATTGAAAGTCAACTCTGCCACGGGGTCTCCATGTAGGAAGTTTTGGTTTGGTATATAACTTATAAGTTCCGCACATTGTTACAATAAGTGGATTTGATTTATCCTTTCTGTCTATATGCGAATCATTTAGATATGCATTGTTTGTGTACATTGCTACCTCCGTATATGAAAATAATTAGAAACTGTCTGAAAATTAAACAAAAATGATAGATTTAGTTTGATTTTAACACAAATTTAATGATAAGTCCATTTTTAATAATGGATAACAACGAAAAACAAAAAGTAAAAAGGTTATTTTGTGTATGTTTTGTTCCATTTATGATATTTATTCTGGCGTAAAATTTTTATATAATTTTTGTAAAATTATATAAAAGTTGTGGAAACTAAAGATAGTTGTTGAAAGGAGAAGTTTCACATGGAAAAAAAAGATACCTTAAATGGTATAATAAGGTAGGTTATGGTTCAGGAGATCTGGCAGGAAATGTTGTGTATGCATTTCTATCATCATTCGTAATGCTGTATTTGACAAATACAGTAGGCTTAAATCCGGGTATTATCGGAACGTTGATCATGGTATCAAAGTTATTTGACGGAATCAGCGATATGTTCTTTGGAACTATGATTGACAAAACAAAAAGCAAACTTGGAAAAGCAAGACCTTGGATGCTTTATGCGTATATTGGTTGTGCGGTAACACTTGTAGCAAACTTTGCAATACCGGACAGTCTTGGAACAACAGCTCAGTACGCATGGTTCTTTATCGCATACACACTGTTAAATGCTGTATTCTTTACTGCAAATAATATTGCATATGCATCATTGGTTACATTTTGTACAAAAAACAGCAGAGAACGTGTAGAGATGGGATCATGGCGTTTTATCTTTGCATTTTCAACAAGCTTACTTATTCAGTCTGTTACAGTTCAGTTTGTAAGAGCAGCAGGCGGTGGAGCAGCTGCTTGGAGAACAGTTGCTGTAGTATATGCTATCATCGGATTGATTGTAAATACAATTTCCGTATTTTCAATCAAGGAGCTTCCGGAAGAAGAATTAAAAGCAGGTAAAGACCACACAGAAGAAAAATATAGTCTGGTAGAGGCAGCAAAACTTTTATTTTCCAATAAATATTATCTTATGATCTGTGCTACTTATATTTGTCAGCAGATTTATTCAGCTATGTTAAATATGGGAATTTATTACATGATTTACATACTGAAAAATGAAAATTTATATTCTGTATTTTCATGGGCAATCAATATTCCTGTCATCATCGCAATGTGCATTACACCTATGCTGGTAGAAAAGATGAAAGGTTTATATAGAATGAATCTTGCTGGTTATATTCTTGGAACAGCAGGTCGTCTTGGAGTTGTTTTTGCAGGTTATATGGGCAGTGTTCCACTTATGCTTGCGTTCACAGCGATAGCAGCACTTGGAATGGCACCATGGCAGGGTGATATGGGAGCCGTTGTTGCAAGCTGTTCAGAATATACATACCTTACAAAACATAAACACATTGACGGAACAATGTATTCTTGTACTTCCTTTGGTACAAAAATCGGAGGAGGAATCGGAGTTGCTCTTTGTGGATGGTTACTTGATGCAAGTGGATTTGTGAAAGAAGCAACAATCCAGCCAGAATCATGCCTGAACATGCTGCATGTTATGTATTTGTGGATTCCGATGGTATTGTCATTGATCATTACATTTATCATGTCAAGAATGAATGTAGAAGATGCGAATGAAAAGCTTAGAAAACAGTTGGAGGAGTGTTAAAATGGAATACAAGGGTATGAAAGAGGATGAACGTTTAATTTCAGTTATACCAAGCAAAAGACAGATCGCTTATCAGAATATGGAGTATTTCTGTTTCATCCATTTTACAGTAAATACTTTTACAGGAAGTGAGTGGGGATTAGGCGATGAACCGGAATCTATCTTCAATCCTGAAGAGTTAGATGCTCGCCAGTGGGCAAAGACAGCTGCTGAAGGTGGAATGAAGGGATTAATACTGACTTGTAAACATCATGATGGCTTTTGCTTATGGCCAAGCAAATATACAGAACATAGTATTAAAAATTCACCTTATAAGAACGGAAAAGGTGATATCGTTCGTGAAACAGCAGAGGCATGTAAGGAATATGGTCTGAAGTTTGGAGTCTATCTCTCACCATGGGACAGAAACAATGAATCTTATGGAAAAGGCAAAGAATACGATGACTACTATGTGAATCAGCTTACAGAGCTTTTAACAAACTACGGTGACATATTTGTAATCTGGCTTGACGGAGCATGTGGCGAAGGCAGCAATGGAAAGAAACAGGTTTATGACTGGCAGAGATATTATGAAGTGATGCGTAAACTCCAGCCAAACGCTGTGATCTCAATTTCAGGTCCGGATATCCGCTGGTGTGGAAACGAAGCCGGACAAGTTCGTCCAAGTGAGTGGAGTGTCGTTGCCGCAGATATGACAGATCCGGCGATTACAGCACAGCTCAGCCAGCAGGAAGATAATGAAGAGTTCAGAAATCGTCCGTTAGATGAAACACAGGAAGATCTTGGAAGCCGTGAATGCTTGCGTAATGAAGAAAAATTAGCATATTATCCGGCAGAAACAGATGTTTCTATCCGTCCAGGCTGGTTCTATCATGAGGAAGAAGATGATCAAGTTCGTTCTTTCGAAAACCTGAAAGAGATTTATTTATCTTCAGTTGGTGGAAATACAACACTTCTGTTGAATCTTCCTCCAATGAAAAATGGAAAACTTCATCAGACAGATGTTAATAATGTAAAAATGCTTGGAGATTTTATAAGAAGCACGTTTAAAGATAATTTGGCAGATATCGCTGAAATTACAACAGTTCCGGAAAAGGATGCGGAAGGTAAAAATGCAGATCTCTTAAGAGTAGATGATTATGAGAATGTGTTCAGAAATAAAGCCGGGGACAGAGAATTGACAATTCATCTGCAGTGGACAGAGAAAAAGAAATTATCTTATCTGGTATTAAAAGAGGCAATTCCTTTCAGTCAGCGAGTGGAGAAGTTTTCTGTATGGTATGCGGCAGAAGATGGAAGAAAAGAAAAAATGGTGGATGCTACCACAATTGGTTATAAGAAGATCATCGATTTGCAGGGCGTAGAAACAGATGCAATTGAAATTCGTATTGAAGATTCAAGAGTTGCTCCTGTAATCTCATTTGTAGGTGTATACTAAAATAGAACAAGAAATTTTTAACGAACAAATCCCAAAAATCTTTTTTGGGGATTTGTTTGGAAAGGAAGGAAAAATATGAATGCTGATATGAAATGGTTGGATAATCCGGAAGTATTTAAGGTGAATCAATTAGCTCCGCATAGTGATCATTCCTACTATTCGGATTATTCGGACATGAAAAAAGAGAAAAACCCATTATTTCAGTCATTAAATGGGCAGTGGGAGTTTTCTTATAGTAAAAATGTAAAAAGCAGACCAGTTAATTTTTATGAGGAAACATTTGATGCATCAGGATTCGATAAAATTATGGTTCCGGGACATATTGAACTGGCTGGATATGATAAGATCCGCTACATTAACACCATGTATCCGTGGGAAGGAAAAGAGTACCACAGAGGAGCTTACAGCATGGAGGCGACCGGAGCAGAAAAAGGAATGTTTTCAGAAGCAGAGTACAATCCGGTAGGTTCCTACATCAAATACTTTGACCTGGATAAGAGCATGTGTGGGAAAAGAATCCATATTTGTTTTGAAGGTGTAGAAGAAGCGATGTATCTGTGGCTGAATGGTCAGTTTGTGGGCTATGCAGAAGATAGTTTTACGCCTTCTGAGTTTGACCTGACACCTTATATAAAAGAAAAGGGAAATGTGCTGGCAGTTCAGGTTCACAAGATGAGCACAGCAGCATTTTTAGAGGACCAAGACTTTTTCCGCTTTTTTGGAATCTTTAGAAATGTTACTTTGAAAGCGATACCGGATGTACATATGGATGATGTATGGTTTCAACCTGTGTTGAATCGGGATAATGTAAGTGGAAGCGTATCTGTCAGCATGAAAGTATCTGCACCGGATGCTCAGAGTATCACTGCTAATTTTATTTTAAAAGACAGGGAAGAAAATCTGTTAGTAGAAAAATCTGTACAGTTAAAGAAAGAAAATGACCAATTAGAAGGTACGATTTGTACTGATCTAGAAACTGTTAAACTGTGGGATAATCATGATCCTTATTTATATCATGCGTATGTAGAGCTTAAGGCGGAAGATGGAAGTCTAGTAGAAGTAATCCCTTACGATATTGGTTTCAGAAGAATTGAGATTATTGATAAGATTATTTATTTAAATGGAAAACGCTTGGTTATCACAGGAGTAAACCGTCATGAGTGGAATCCAGAAACAGGAAGATGCATTGGATTAGAAGATATGCGAGCAGATATCGCATGTATGCTCAGAAATAATATTAATTCGGTACGCACCTGTCATTATCCGGATCAGATACCGTGGTATTATATGTGCGACAATGCAGGAATTTACGTGATGGCAGAAACGAATCTGGAAAGTCATGGATCCTTCCAGAAATTAGGGGCAATCGAACCATCCTGCAATGTGCCGGGATCTTTTCCACAGTGGAAAGAGGCTGTACTTGATCGTGCAAGAAACAATTTTGAAACATTTAAAAACCATACATCCGTTTTATTCTGGTCTTTAGGAAATGAATCTTATGCGGGTGATGACATTGAAGCAATGAACGTTTATTTTGCTGAAAAGGAAGATGGAAGATTAGTTCATTATGAAAGTTCTTATTACAATAGGGCATATGAGGATACGATTTCTGACATGGAAACAAGAATGTATGCAAAGCCGGAGGATGTAGAGGAGTATTTGAATAACAATCCGAAGAAACCTTATATATTATGTGAGTTTATGCATGACATGGGTAATTCCATGGGAGGTCTGGGATCTTATATGAAGCTGATTGATAAATATGATATGTATCAGGGTGGATTTATATGGGATTTTATCGATCAGGCAATTCTTGTAAAAGATCCGGTGACAGGAAAAGAAGTTTTACGCTATGGCGGAGACTTTGACGATAAACCTTCAGACTATGAATTCTCAGCAAATGGAATCGTATTTGCTGACAGAAAAGAGAAACCGGCAATGCAGGAAGTGAGGTATTACTATGGCTTATACAGATAAATTAAGAGTGGTCTATGGTGACTATACACTTGGTGTACATGGTGAAGGATTTGATTATATTTTTTCTTATGCACAAGGCGGACTGGAATCTATCGTTAAAAACGGATATGAGTGGCTGTACCGTTGCCCAAAACCTACTTTCTGGAGAGCGCTGACAGATAACGACAGAGGAAGCAAGTTCCATATCAAAAGCGGAAGCTGGCTTTCAGCAGATATGTTTATTGACTGTAAGGAAACACAGGTTATCATGGATGGAGAAGTGCAGAAACCATATGCACCGGACAATAACAGCTTCGGTGGGGATGTTTTTGCTGATGAGATCATTGTAAAATATACTTATGAGACAATATCCAATCCGTCAACAACGGTACTTGTGACATATACGGTTGATGTATCCGGAAAAATCCAGGTGGATGTACATTATAATGGAGTAAAAGGACTGCCTGAGATTCCAGTATTTGGAATGCGTTTTATCATGCCAACACTTGCAGATAAATATATCTATAAAGGATTATCAGGGGAGACATATCCGGATAGAAAAGCAGGTGCCCAAAAAGGTATTTATGAAGTGACGGATTTGAGCCTGACACCTTACCTTGTCCCACAGGAATGTGGAATGAGAATGGATACAGAGTGGCTTGAAATTAGCAGACATACAAGTCTTGACAATAGTAGAACAGATCAGTCACCACAGACACTCCGTATTGAGAAGAAAGACAAGGAATTTGCTTTTTCATGCCTTCCTTATACAGCATCTGAAATTGAAAATGCTCTGCATCATGAGGAATTACCACCAGCAAGAAGAACAGTTTTATGCGTATACGGAGCAGTCAGAGGAGTCGGAGGTATCGACAGCTGGCAAAGTGATGTGGAAGACGAATATCATATCAGTGCGGAAGAAGACATCAGATATTCATTTACCATTTGTTAGTTGCAATGAAGATATACAGGATGTATCGATAAATATTGAACTAGGGGAGTAAAAAATATAGAGCAGCTCAAGATTAGTGAATAGTTTTTAATATGATGTTTGTGTTTGCATAATTTGTTCTTACAACAACTATTTTCACATAGAAAGGATAAGGATGCTGTATCATACGATGCAGTGTCCTTTTTCTAAATGGGCAGATAAAAATGGGACAATATGACAAAATAAAAGCTAAGAAAAAGGAGTTGGTTCTAAATGTTGTTAGTATATGAAAATAGAGACAAAGGAATATCGGTCGAGTGGAAAAGAGTAGTACACATGCCACCACATTTACATGAAGCCATAGAGATTGTATATGTGACAAATGGTAATATTGCACTTGGAGTGGGGTTAGAGCTATATGATATGAATGAAGGCGACTTCGCAATCGTGTTTCCAAATGTAATACATCATTATCAAGTCTTCGGAGAAAGAGAAAACAAAGTCGTTTTTTTACATATTGATCCGGCAGTACTATCTGGATATCTGAAAGAATTGCAAACATATAGTCCTGAGAATCCAGTGTTAAAGAAAAAAAATATGCATCCGGATGTGGTTCACGCAATCAATTTTTTGACAAAAAATCCAGAGTGTAATTCAATATTGGCGCAGGCTTATGCGCAAATAATTATTGCATATGTATTTACTGACATGCCGATGATTGATAAAAAGTCATTAGGAAGTGATGATCTTATTTATAATTCCGTGGAGTATATAGCAAAGAATTTTAGAAATGAAATAAGTCTGGAAAAAATGGCACTCGATTTGGGAGTTGGTAAATATGTATTGTCAAGAATGTTTGCCAAAACCTTTCATTGTAATTTTAATAAATATGTGAATGGAGTACGATTAAATTATGCAGTTGCTGCATTGGAAAATACACAGGATACTATAACTAATATATGTTTTGATTGTGGTTTTGAAAGTCAAAGAACCTTTAACCGAGTTTTCAAGGAAAGATATAGAATATCACCGAGTGACTATCGGAATACATTTGTTAAGGATATGTTATTGTAACTGAAAAATGTAAATAAAGAAAAAGAGCGATGATTTGACATCATTAAAAATGCACAAGATAATTGGATAGAAAAGCAGATTAAATGTAAAACGATAGAAAAAGCAGTTTATGCCGAGACCAGTAAAATGCAGAAAAGTCTGCCATTTCCCCAATGTTTTAGAAATTTTTTCCGGCAGATGATACTGAGAAAAAAACACCCATTGTTCTGACGGTAGATGAGTACGAGACAATTCGTCTTTTGGACAAGAAAGGTTATAGTCAGGAGCAGTGTGCAGTATCTATGCAGATTGCAAGAACAACAGTTCAACGGATTTACGAGCTTGCCAGGAAAAAAATAGCAGATGCGCTCATTGATGGACATCCGCTTAGAATCGAGGGCGGGGATTTCAGAATCTGCGACGGTCAGAGTAGCAGCTGCAGCTTTGGAGGATGTTACAAACAGGAGATTTACCAAAAATATGCAGTGGAAAAAGGAGAGGGTATAATGAGAATAGCAGTAACATATGAAAATGGACAGATTTTCCAGCACTTTGGGCACACAGAAACATTTAAGATTTATGATGTAGAGGAAGGAAAAGTAGTACGTTCAGAGGTAGTAGATACGAACGGAAGCGGACATGGCGCATTGGCGGGAGTGCTTAATGCATTAAATGCAGATGTTTTGATTTGTGGCGGAATCGGAGGCGGCGCACAGACGGCTTTAGCGGCAGCAGGCATTAAGCTTTTCGGAGGAGTTTTGGGAGATGCGGATAAGGCAGTGGAAGCATTTATTAATGAAACACTGGATTATAATCCGGATGTGAAGTGTTCTCACCATGAGCACAGCCACGGGGAAGGACATACATGTGGTGAGCAGGGATGCGGAAGTAACAGCTGTCATTAGGAAGAATCGCAAAAATAATAATACAAAACTTACTTGCCCCTGCTGTGCAGATACACTGCTCTCGTTACTGTTCACACCACCCACCTCAATAAAAAATCAAAAACATATATCCAATCCCTTGTAGATTCAATCTCGATATGCTATTCTGAACACAGAAATAACAACAGCAGAAGTCGATGAAGAATAAAAATACAAGAGGAATTGATGACATGAAAATTCAAGAAAAAATGAGAAAGCCGATGTTGGAGGCGAAATATCTG
>ENA-OQCB01001061-OQCB01001061.1-human-gut-metagenome-genome-assembly--contig:-NODE-1061-length-11431-cov-11.282555_pt1 | contig 11431 bp, 7 predicted proteins | sample MGYA00242493_ERZ504568 | MGnify/ENA primary metagenome ERZ504568 (study PRJEB26092, sample SAMD00036229) | human gut metagenome | host: Homo sapiens | study: EMG produced TPA metagenomics assembly of...
TGGAAGTTCCGGAGGGTGCTATCACGCATCTCACCCTTTCTGATGGTACTCAAGTTACGTTGAATGGAGGATCTAGCTTGACATATCCGGCCGAATTTTCCGATAACCGTGAAGTGTGCTTACAGGGCGAAGGTTTCTTTGATGTCAGGAAGAAGACGGAGAGCCCGTTCATCGTACATACGAAGCAATTCTCGGCGAAAGTATTGGGTACCCGTTTTAGTTTCAAGGCTTATGATACTGATCATCAAGCCGTGTTGACCTTGGAAAGAGGTTCCGTGCAAGTATTGACGGATCATGGTAAGGACAATATGATATTATCTCCTAATCAGCAGGTAATTAAAGATAGCCATACGGGTAAACTCTATTGCCATGAGGTGGATGCGGAAGATTATACGTGCTGGAAGGACGGTATTCTGGTGTTTAAGGATCAGACGTTGGCAGAAATCTCTACCATATTGGAAAGACGGTTCAACGTGAGGATCGAGATAGACTCCGAGTCGATAAAGAATGATAAATATGTCGCAAGTTTCCGGAAACACGTGAGTTTGGATGATATTCTCAAAAAGTTATCTTACCAACGCTCATGGACATATATTCAGAAGGATGGAAAAATCAAGCTAGTCAAGAAAGTTTAATATTCAAATCAATTTGCCTATGAAGTAGAATTAGGAGAATAGTGTAGGAGCCAACTATTTGAAATGACCTTTTTTATTGTTAATATTTAAATTTGTAATCATGAAGAAAGACACAAAATTTGGTGTAAGGTATGGTGTTCCATACTTTATAGCTCGTGTTATGGCGATTAGCATATTTTTCCTGTTGGCTAATACGGGTAATTTATTAGCTGTTACTGAGTCTTTTTTGCATTTTGATTTATCTGCGAATGAGACTACATTGGAGCAAGTGTTTCATGAGCTGGAAAAACAATCCGGTTATTCTATCATTTATAAGAGCAGTGAAGTAAATCTGAAGGAGGTTTTATCTGTGGATGTTCGTGAACAGCCACTGGAAACGATATTAAATACTGTACTAAAAAAACAAGGATTAACGTATGAGATAAAGGATGAGCATATTATTGTTTACAAGGCAAAAGTAAGCAATGAGGTTCGTGCATTTGTCACGCAACAAAGTAGGAAAGTCAGTGGTACTGTAAAAGATGTTCTTGGAGAGCCTATGATTGGAGTAAGCGTACTAGAAGAAGGAACTCAAAATGGAACTGTAACAGACTTTAATGGAAATTATGTTTTAGAATTGAAAAATGGAAAATCAGTTTTAGTATTCTCTTATATCGGTTATGTAAGTAAAAAAATAAATGTTGAAAACCTTTCCGTAATCAATACGGAATTGGAAGAAGATGTTCAACGGTTAGATGATGTAGTTGTTGTGGGCTATGGTACAATGAGAAAAAAAGATTTGACGGGTTCGGTTGCTCAAGTTTCGTCTGGTACTTTGGAAAATCAGGCTGCTCGTCAAGTGGATCAAGCTTTAACTGGACAGATCGCAGGTGTTCAAGTAATTTCAAAATCGGGAATGCCTGGCGAGTCAACGATGATCCGCGTTCGTGGAGTGGGCAGTATCACGGCCGGATCAGAACCTTTGTATGTTGTAGATGGTTTCCCAGTTGATGATATCCAAACATTGAACCCCAGTGATATTGAGAGTATAGATGTTTTAAAAGATGCCTCTTCTACAGCAATTTATGGTTCACGTGGATCGAACGGGGTTGTCATTATCAACACGAAGCGAGGCGTAACGGGAAAACCGACTGTATCTGTCGATGTATCTTTTGGATTATCAAAAGTATATGATATTCCGAGAATGATGAATGGTCTTGAACTAGCAGAATATGCGTATTATTCGATAAGAAATAGAAATATAGATCAAGGATATAGTGTTGATGATCCGGATCCTACTAAATGGCGTACTCCGCTGCCTACCCCTCAATGGAATGTGTTGAATGGAACGAATGTGGTAGATTGCAACATGGTGGATGAAATATTGAGAGTAGCTGCCCAACAACGTTATACAATAGGTGTTAGTGGGGGAAGTGAAAATATCAAATATCTGGTAAGCGCAGAGTATGTTGATCAAGAAGGAGTAGTACGTAACAGTGACTATAAACGTTTGTCAGTCCGATCAAATGTTGACGTGAGATTGTCCCAAAAGGCCAACTTGAAATTATCACTTAATCCGTCTTTCACAAATAGAAATTCGTCATATGAGAGTAGCTCAAATGAGTATGGGGGGTATATGTCGGGTAGTCCTGTGAACCGTGCCCAACTTTGGCCTTCATATTTCCCGGCCAGAGATGAAAATGGAGAGTATTTCATGTTTAGTCATAATGACGCTTCTCAAGAATGGAATCCGCTTGCACAAGTAAATGAGGTACTTAATAATGAAAAAAGATCCCGTATATCGGGAAGCTTAAATCTTGATTATAAAATATTAGATTTTTTACGGTTTAATGTTATGCTGGGAGGTAGTGTTAATAATTCGACTACTATGCGTTTTGAACCGAGTTTGCCTGTATTTTCTTCAGGAGGTGATTATGATAATGACGCTTTTGGAAAAGATGAGTCTAGAATGAAACTTGATTGGATTACAGAATATACTTTGCATTATAATCAATCATTTAAGAAGCATAATATTCAAGGACTTGTCGGATTTACGGCACAAGCGAGCTGGAATAAAAACAGTAATATGGAGAGTAATCGTTATCCGAATAATCTGATTCCGAGCTTAAGTGCTGTTGCTGGAATATTAACAGGAGGATCTGTTGATATTAATGAATGGTCATTACTATCTTATTTAGCACGTCTTAACTACAATTATGATGGTAAATATTATGTGACAGCTTCGTGGCGTGCAGATGGTTCTTCTCGTTTCGGAAGTAAAAATAAATATGGATACTTCCCTTCTGTAGCATTAGCTTGGCGTATTTCTCAAGAAAACTTCTTAAAGAATCTATCTTTTCTTGATGACTTGAAACTTAGGTTGAGTTATGGAAGTACCGGAAACAATAATATCGGGGGCTATAATCATATCGCTACTATCGATTACCTTCGTACGGTGTTGGGTGGGGCAGCTGTTGAAGGATACGCTCCTGATAGAATTGAAAATCCTTTGTTGACATGGGAAGTTCAAAAATCGGTTAACCTTGGACTGGATATTAGTTTGTTTGCGAATAGGCTTGCATTATCTCTTGATACTTATTGGTCAAAAAACACAGATCTGCTATTGGATGTTAATATTCCCGGTACTACTGGATTCTCCAGTATGACTAAGAATATTGGTGAGGTGAAAAACCATGGAGTTGATATACAGGTAAAGACTGTGAATGTGAAAAATAAAGGGTTTACATGGTCTACCGATTTTAATATATCTACTTTTAGAAATGAGGTTGTTGCACTGGGGCCAACAGGTGACCCTATCATGGGAGGAAGTTCACATATTACTAAAATAGGTCATCCTATAGGTATGTTTTATGGCTATCTTACGGACGGTGTCTTTATGAATCAGGCAGAGGTGGATAGAGGCCCTATTTTTGGCCCTGGAACATCGAATAGCTCACGCCCCGGAGATATACGATTTGTTGATAAGTCGGGTCCGGATGGTAAACCTGATGGCGTAATCAATTCTTTGGATCAAGATATTATGGGTAATCCTTATCCTGATTTTACTTATGGAATGACGAATAATATTTCATGGAAAAATCTGAGTTTGAGTGTAAGTTTATATGGAAGTTATGGTAATGAAATATTAAATCTTGCCGGTAATGGAATTTTGAACAAGAGGGGCAATCGCGTAGGACAATTAGCCACGCAACTGAATTATTGGAAGACGGAGCAAGAACCCGGTGATGGAAAAACACCTCGTCCTAATGATTCGTCTACAGGTGGTAACAGAAACCTGTCTCAGCATTTTATAGATACGGGTAGTTTCCTTCGTATCAATAATTTAAGGTTGAATTATACCCTGCCGATTGAAATGACTAGAAAATGGTTTAATACGAACTCATTACAGGCTCAAATATATTTCAATGTAACCAACTTGTATACATTCACAAAGAATAAGACATGTTTTAATCCAGATGTTAGTAATAGTCTAGATGCACGTCTGCCTGGAGTAAGCTATAGCGATTATCCATTGCCTCGTACATTTGTACTTGGAGTAAATCTTAAATTTTAAACCATTAAAAGATGATTATCATGAAGAAAATAGTAATAATGTTGGGGATTGCATTTCTTACCGGATGTTCTGATTTTATTGATTTGGTACCCCCGTCAACTGCTACAGTTGGATCTGTCTATAAGACAGATAAAGATTTTAAAGATGCTTTGGTCGGTTGTTATAATGCATTACGCTCTCAATATGGTGTTTTTTGGCAATGGGATCTAGCTAGTGATGATGTTCGGCATCAATGGAACACTCTTGACATACGGCGGAATTTGGATGAATATACTTATCAAAATAATGAAGGTTTCTTTTCAAGTAGATGGAATGGTTATTATTCCCTCATATATCGTGCTAATTATATTTTGCAGGCGATTGAAAACATCGATGAGGGAATTGTCCCTAAGAAACAAGAATATATTGGTGAAGCTAAATTTATGCGTGCAATCGGTCACTTTGACTTAGTGAGAGCTTTTGGTGATATTCCGTTAATAACCAAGGTTATGCTAGATGATGAAGCTATTCAAACAGGACGGACCTCGGTAAATGCAGTTTATGAACAAATTATTTCTGATTTGAAAGACGCAGGAGAAGTTTTGCCTGAGAAATATACCGGGAGTGATGTTGGACGTGTCACGAAAGGAGCTGCTAAGGCTATATTGGGAAGAGTATACTTGACGCATCATTTGTTTTCTGAGGCAGAAGCGGTATTAAAAGAGGTGACGACTATGGGGTATGAGCTATTGCCTAATTTTAATGATTTATGGAATTACTCATTAGATGAACATCATAGTGAATATATTTTTGATATAGAATATGAATCTGATATTCAATTGGGTTCTAGCTTTACAAATGATTTTTTACCTCAACAGGCTGAAATTGCTCAACTATATGGTATTCCGGGAGCGGCAGGGAACAGTAATACACCTTCGGATGCATTGTTTGAAATCTTTGAAGACAATGATAGTAGGAAAGATGTGACTGTTGCTAGGGGATGGACAGATGCGGATGGAGTTTATCATGAAATCAATTCTGCACAAGGTGCTAAGACTTATACAAAAAAATATCTCACAGCTATTCCTCGTTTTAATGACAGTCCTTGTAATTGGAAAGTAATTCGATACGCAGATGTCCTTCTTATGCTAGCAGAGGCATTAAATGAAAATAACAAGACTGCAGAAGCCCTTATGTATGTGAATAAAGTACGAATAAGGGCTAATGTGAGTCCTTATCCCAATAATATCTCAAAAGATGCTTTACGTGAGGAGATTTATGATGAACGTCGTAGAGAACTATCGTTTGAAGGTCACCGTTGGTGGGACTTGGCTAGGACAGGGCGTGTTTTGAAGGCTTGTGGATTAGAGGACCGTCCCTATATGGTTCTTTTCCCCATCCCTTTGTCTCAGGTACAAGTGATGAATAACAGTGATATTTTCCCGCAGAATCCAGGTTGGGATTAAATATGATAGGCTGCAATAATTTAACGTATAACAAAGATAAATATGACAAAAAAGAACGAGCAAATTGGAAATTCAAGGCGTGACTTTTTGAAAAATAGCGCAATGCTTGCTTCCTTATTGGCAATGAAGCCAATATCTAGCTACTCTTATTTCAATGAGCAGGAAAACGGTAAGGTACGTCAAGGTAAAATGCATGGTATACAGATTGGAGCCGTTTCGTTTGTGGACGAAGGGGTAGAAAATGTTTTGGATTTTTTACAAAAGGAAGTGAATATCAACACGCTTTTCATAACGGTTTTTACATATGGTAGGGGATTGGCTGGCCGACAGATACCGGGGCATCCTATGCCGGATCATGGTTCTCAAGTGTCGGATGAATCAACCTATCATGGGGGGAATTATGCGATGTCGCATCCAAAGTTTTATGCCCGCACAGTTTTGAAAGAAACAAGAGCACCTGAACATGGAGACTTTGATGTTCTTGCTGCAGTTCTTCCGGAAGCAAAAAAAAGAGGAATGAAGGTCTTTGCGTCAGTGGAGGATCAATGGCGTCAGGATGTTCCAGGACTTTCTAATTTGAGAGAGTATGACTTATATGGGCGTAGAGCCAATACACTTTGTCTTTTCAATCCGGATGTAAAAGAATTTTGGACAGCATTGGTTGCCGATCTCTGTTCATCTTATCCAATTGATGGTATTTTATTTTTTAATGAGAGGAATGGACCTTTCCTTTCAGCGCTTGGTGCCAGTCATTTTCAAAGTATAGATTCGTCTCGTGCTACGTGTTTTTGCGAGCATCATCGCAAAGCGGCTGAGGCATATGGACTTGATTTTAAGCGGGTGACGGAAGGGTATCGTAAATTGGATATTTTTGTTCAGAAAGCGCTTAAGGATATTCGTCCAAGTGATGGATATTATGTGGAGTTTCAACGTTTATTACTTGATTATCCTGAAATAACCGCATATGATGAGCTCTTTGATTTGGCTAAGCATCAAATATTAAAGGATGTATATGCTACTGTTAAATCTATTGACAAGAATATGAAAGTAGGTTTTCATATTGAACATGTCAATTCGTTTAATCCTTTGTTTCGATCTACCCGCAGTTATGAAGACTTAGCAACTATGGCTGATTTCCTAAAAGTTGTTTCGTATAATAATTGTGCAGGTGAACGTTACGCTAATTTTATTCGAAATATAGGATCTACCGTATTTCGGGATGTTCCATTGGAACTACTGATGCGAGTTAATAATCGTTTACTCAATTATAGTGAGAATGAAGCTTCCTTAGACCAATTGCCGATGAGTGGGCTTTCTGCTGATACCGTGTTTCGTGAGACACGGCGAGCTGTTGAGGGCGTGAAAGGAAAGTGTCTTGTTTTGCCGGGAATAGATGTGAATATTCCAACAGGAAAGAACAGCCGAAAAGCAACGGAACAGGATACTTATGAAGCTACGTTGGCGGCTTACAAAGCTGGAGCAAATGGGGTAATTCTCTCACGTAAGTATTCGGAAATGTTTCTTGCAAATTTGAAAGGCGCTGGACGAGCCATTCGTGAAGGAGACAAATTGTGATTGTATAATGCTTAAAACAAAAGAAATGACAAATCAAGAACCGAACATAGTAGAAAAGATCAGGGCGCAGAAAAGTATCGGTATACAAATAGGTGTTGAATCCTTCATGGATGAAGGAGTGGAACAGGTATTGGATATCCTACAAGAAAAAGGTGCTGTCAACGCTCTTTATATTTCAACATTTACGTATGACAGGGGTATTGGAGGGCGACCGGGAAGGGCATTCCCGGATCATGGTATAGCGAAACCTGATACAGATCGCTATCATGGTGGAAACTATGCAACTCCTCATGCGGAGTTCTATAAGAACACTCGAATAAAAGGTGAATTGTTGAAAGCTCCTGATTTTGGGGATGTAGACATCTTGGAAAAGATTATTCCGGAAGCAAGAAAGCGCGATATGAAGGTATTTGCCTCTGTACAAGATGGATTTAATTACCCGGAAGATGTAACCATCTTCAAGGATTTTTATGAAGAGAATCTGGGTGGGCAGAAAGGAGGTGCTATGTGCTTTTACCAGCCGGATGTTCGTGAGTTTTGGAAAGCCGTGTGTGTCGATCTTTGTACTTCGTATGATATTGATGGCATTTTACTTTTCAATGAACGAGGAGGGCCTTTCTTGAATGCGTTAGGTGCAAGTCATAATCAAAGTATTCAATCATCGCATGTAACGTGTTTTTGCGAACATCATCGTAGGGCTGCTGAGGCTTTTGGTATTGATGTTGGACGGGCTAAAGAAGGATATCGTAAACTTGACGCTTTTGTACAGGCTTCACTTAATGGTAATCGACCTACAGATGGTTATTATGTTGAGTTTGAACGGCTGATGTATGCTTATCCAGAAGTATACGCATGGAATCAACTATTCGATTTAGGGAAAAGTCAAATATTAGCCGATGTATATGGAGCTGTTAAGAGTGTAAATAAAAATCAACAAGTAGGTTTTCATATAGAGCATGTCAATTCTTTCAATCCGTTTTATAGAGCTACACGTAATTATGCTGATATGGCTAAGATTGCTGATTTTTTGAAGGTTGTGGTGTATGATAATTGTGGAGGAGAACGTTATGCAAGTTTTATTCGTAATGCAGGGTCTATCATTTTCCGTGATGTGCCATCTGAGGAATTGATGCAACTCAATAATTATTTATTGAATTATAGCGAAAAGGAAGCTTCTATAGAGAATTTGCCGAAAACTGGACTTTCTCCTGATTACGTGTACCGTGAAACCCGGAGAGCCTTAGAGGGTGTACAGGGGTAATGTGATATCCTGCCCGGAATTGACGTGAATATTCCGGTAGGAAGGAACAGTAAGAAGGCAACACCGGACGATACCTATGCGGCGACTTATGCGGCGTTGAAAGGTGGAGCTCAAGGTGTCATTCTTTCGCGGAAATATTCTGAGATGATGCTGGCTAACTTAGAGGCTGCAGGTCGTGCTGCACGGGATGCTGCGACTCTCAAAGTAGAGACCTCGGAGAATCGCTTTAATTTTTATTAGATAGTAATATAAGCGGGAGGGGGGATTACTCCTCCCGCTTTGTTCTGGTAGGAATAAAAATGTAAGTCAGAGATATGAAGAAAATAATTGTTGCTTCCGATTCTTTTAAAGGATGTTTGTCTTCTTCTGAAGTGGCACATGCTGCCGCAGAGGGTATTCGAGAAGTGTTTCCCGATTGTGAAGTACTGGAAATTCCAGTTGCCGATGGTGGGGAGGGGACAGTAGATGCCTTGGTGCGTGCGATGGATGGTACATTGATCCGTTGTCGGGTACATGATCCGTTAATGCATATTATAGAGTCATCTTATGGTATTCTTGGCGATGGGAAAACTGCTGTTATTGAAATGGCTTCTGCGAGTGGCTTGACATTGGTGCCAGAAGAAAAAAGGAATCCCCTGCTTACTACTACCTATGGTACAGGAGAGCTGATCAAGGATGCTTTGTTGCGAGGCTGCGATCGTTTTCTTATAGGCATTGGAGGTAGTGCTACAAATGATGCTGGAACAGGGATGTTGCAGGCATTGGGTTTCCGCTTTCTTGATGGGAAAGGGGATGAATTAGGGAAAGGAGGACATATATTGGAAAAGATTTGTTCTATTGATCATTCTCAAGTAATGCCTCAATTACAAACAGCTGTTTTCACGATTGCTTGTGATGTAAATAATCCCTTTTCGGGTGAGAATGGTGCAGCTTGGACATACGCCCGCCAAAAAGGAGCTGACGAATGGATGATCCGGCAGTTAGATAATGGATTGAAACATTTTGCGAATATTATTCTTGAAACGGAACAAAGAGACATAGACTGTATCCCCGGAGCCGGCGCTGCCGGTGGATTGGGAGGGGGATTTTTGGCTTTCTTGCGGGCCACATTGAAGTCTGGAGTACAAATGGTATTGGAAGTCTTAGATTTTGACGAACAAATTCGGGGGGCAGATCTCCTTATTACTGGGGAAGGGCGGATGGATCGACAAACTGGCATGGGGAAAACCCCTGCTGGCATATTGGAGGCAGGGGAAAAACAAGGTATTCCGGTTATCGCAATTGCTGGTTCGATAGAGGATACTGGATTTTTAAATCAGTTGGGATTTCTGGCCGTATTTCCAATACAACCGGGGGTTGTCATGTGGGAGAAGGCAATGGATAAAGAATTTGCTTCTCAGAACATCCAACGGACAGTAGAACAGCAGTTGCGTATTATGCGTTATTTTCAATCACTTAAATAAAGAAAGAATATGACTGTTTGGGGTGTTCTAATTGGACTGATCATTGCGATCGTCTTAATAATCCGGAAAGTGTCTCCGGTTTACAGCCTTATTCTTGGCTCATTAATTGGTGGATTGATCGGGGGCTTTCCATTATCAGATACCGTATCCATTATGATTGACGGAGTAAAAGATGTGACCCCGGCTATCTTACGTATACTCTCCGCTGGTGTACTTTCGGGAGTCTTGGTGAAAACTGGTGCGGCTGTTTCTATTTCAAACACGATTATCCATAAGCTTGGTCAGCGGCATGTTTTTATGGCATTAGCGTTAGCCACAATGCTGTTAACAACTATCGGAGTTTTTATAGATGTGGCGGTCATTACCGTTGCCCCCATAGCCTTAAGCCTCGGGCAAAAATTGTCAATACCTAAAAGTACCCTTCTTCTGGTTATGATCGGAGGAGGAAAAAGTGGTAATATTATTTCACCGAATCCCAATACGATTATTGCTGCTGAGAACTTTCGAGCTGACCTATCCTCTGTCATGTTCGCAAATTTACTTCCGGCAGTGATCGGATTATTGTTTACCGTATATATTGTGGTTCGTTTTTTACCCTCAAAAGGAGAACTTAGCACAGAAATCAATACAGAGAGTGAGCAAAAGGATCTACCTTCATTTGCTACCAGTATGGTAGCGCCGATAGTGGCGATTTCGCTTTTATCTTTTCGTCCCTTATTCGGATTTATTATTGATCCATTGATAGCCTTGCCTATCGGAGGATTGTCTGGGATTCTTGTGATGCGGAAATGGCGGACACTAAAAGAGAGTTTGAGTTACGGATTGGATAAAATGTCGATTGTTGCTATTCTGCTGATTGGAACCGGTACTTTAGCGGGGATCATCAAAGCATCTTCGATCAAGGATCTTTTATTAGATGTATTATCGCATGTGCCATTTGGGGATATCTTTATCGCTCCGCTATCCGGTGTTTTAATGTCGGCAGCAACCGCTTCTACAACAGCCGGAGCTACAGTTGCTTCCGCTTCTTTTTCCGAAACGATATTGGCTGCTGGTATCAGTTCTGTATGGGGGGCCGCAATGATCAACGCAGGGGCTACAGTACTTGACCATCTCCCACATGGTTCTTTCTTTCATACGACTGGGGGAGTCACTCATGTAAACATTAGCGATAGGTTGAAACTGATTCCATATGAAACGGCCATTGGTGTGATTTTGACGATAAGTTCGGTTATTCTTTGTTTACTTATTGGATAACTTATTGTTGGGTACATTTGAACATAGAATATTATTTTTGAACGTTTATCTCTTTCGATATTATTTATCCTTTATAGGTTGGATATCCGGAAAAAGAAGTATATTTGCAATGCTAAACATTTTAAAACCAGAAAGCAGAGTAGAATACCTGCTTCTATTCGGTTGCAGGCATTTTTTTGCCTGTAACCGATCCGATATGACGGTTCCGTACCCCCGTGGAGTGCATTAATGTGCCTCCAGCT
>ENA-OQCB01001064-OQCB01001064.1-human-gut-metagenome-genome-assembly--contig:-NODE-1064-length-11411-cov-2.848724_pt1 | contig 11411 bp, 11 predicted proteins | sample MGYA00242493_ERZ504568 | MGnify/ENA primary metagenome ERZ504568 (study PRJEB26092, sample SAMD00036229) | human gut metagenome | host: Homo sapiens | study: EMG produced TPA metagenomics assembly of...
GGTTTTGTATTGAGCATTTTCTCTCTTTTTTGCAAAGAAATACTAAAAAATTAAACGACTGTTGATTTTATCAGATAGCGAGGAAAGTTCTTTCGAATATAAATGTGAGCTCCTGTGCTAAAAATAAAAGTGGGTCTGCAGAACCACAAATAAAATAGCACAGGAGGTCCTAAGAATGTATATAAACAGTTTGGTTTATACAGAATGGAAATGCAAGTATCATATCAGTTTTGAGCCAAAGCATTTTTATGATATTTTTGAAATATATACAATAAACAAAAATATAGCTACAAGTCCCCATATAATTCCAGAAAATAGAGCAGTTTTTTCTTTTTGGTGAAACCATTTATACATGTATTGCCCGCAAAAAATGAAACAGTATACGGAAAAAACATCTTGAATTGGTTGGTTATAAAAAGCTTTTATACAGATTAAAACAAGACAAATAACAGCCCCTGCAATTATTCCATAACCGCTTTCTTGTAATAGGTCCATTTCATCTATTCGATTATTTTTTCGCCTTTGCACTTTTTTCAAAGCTTCTTCTTTATTCATCGCTATACCTCCCATCATGATAATGGAGTAGTCAACAAGGACTACAAGTTAATAATTATAAAGTTTCATCCAATGAATAATTAAATGAGGGCTTCCCACCGGAAAAACTTTATATAATGTTCGCACACGAATAATATGATTAAGACAATTCTACATTAATCATAACTGTATAGCAATTCTAATTTAAAAGAAAATGGGGAAGATTATGCAGTGGAAGATGTTTTCTACCATTATACGAGGAAATCAAGAGTAGCTTAATAGCCAGGGGAGAAGTAAAGCACGAGCCGGGAGTTTCCCTGGCTGGATAAAAGCCTGAACTATTTTGAGATAACAAATATCAGAGCGAATCATGATCTGATGCAGTTGTTCTGCGGGGAGATCTCAGAACCAGAAGGGAAATAACTGAATACAGGAAGAGCGCAGGACAGTCGGAAGGCTGTCCTTTTAAATTGCTCGGATTGGGCAGCATTTTTATGCTGCTTATAAAATCAGGCCAAACAGTAAAAATAAGAATGAAAAGTGAGAATTATGATATGTCAATAAAAGTCCACTTTTTATAAAATCAGTCACATTGTTTCGCCTCAAAATAAAAGTATAATAAAACTAAATTCAAGCTTGAAGAAAAATATGAAAATAAAGGAGAAAAGAAGAATGAAAAAAAGGATAGTATCATGTTTATTGGTTGCGGTTATGGCGATTTCCATGTGCGCATGCAGTACGGAAAGCAAGTTAGTAGAGAATGAAAAGGCAGAGACAAAAAAGATGATGGCCAGGTGAAGGTAGGTATTTTGCTGAATCAGGCGTCTACTCAGGTAATCAGTGATATGGGGAATGCAATGCTGGACAAAGCGGATGAGTTAGGAATAGATGCAACTTTGATGTACTATGAAATGGATGTGCAGGAAATGATTACCGGTATCGAAAATTATATGGCCAGTGATGTGGATGCCTTGATCGTACATCCTATGAATGCGAATGATGGAGCTGAGGCAATGCAGAAAGCTTATGATGCCGGAATTGAGGTACTGGTTTTTGACACGGAACCAAACTGTGATTATTCCAACTGCTTCATGGCGTCCAATGAAGAACTGGGATATAAAATCGGAGAACAAGCTGCAAACTGGGCAAAAGAGAATCTGCTCAGCAAAGGAATGACACCGGTTATTGGATTGGTAAATGAACCTTCCTCAGAATTCTTGACAGAACGGGAGACAGGAATCCGCAAAGCCTTAGAAGAGCTTTTGCCGGAGGGTGAGATTGTCATTACTGGCGCTGGTACCACTGCTCTGGCAGGGCAGGAGGCAGGCGAAAACTTCTTGCAGGCATATCCAGATATGAATATGGTAGTCTCTATTAATGACGATACGATGCATGGAGTGTATGAGGCTTTTGCGCAGGCAGGACTTACGAATTCTGAAGACATCGGATTATTTTCCTGTGATGGAACCCAAAAGTCAAAAGAATATGTAGCAGAGGGCGGAATTTTTAAGTGTGTTGTAGATTTGGAGTTAAATAAGGTCGGAGAGAACATGGTTGAGTGTGCGCAGAAAGATGTTCTTGGGGAAGACTCCGATTATGAGAAAATCAATTATTTTCCAATGAATCCAGTGACAATCGAAAATGTGGAGGAAGTGCTGAAATAAAGCAGAGAAGAGGGAACAGTGTATATGGATAAAAAGAGCGAAGTGAGTTTATCAGTACGCCATATCGTGAAAACATATCCAGGGGTTGTCGCTTTGAAGGATATTTCCGTTGACTTTTATGCAGGAGAGGTTCACGGACTGATGGGAGAAAACGGGGCAGGAAAATCTACTCTGATGAAAGCAATTTCAGGGGTGATAGAACCAGATGAAGGGATATTTTATATTGGAAGTGATGAGTTTCGAAAAATTACCCCGCATCAGGCACAGGAGAAAGGACTTCGGATTATCCATCAGGAACTAAATCTCATTCCTACGTTGTCCGTAACAGAGAATATCTTTATGGGGAGATTTATGGGAAACGGATGGACAGTAAAGTTTTCAGAAATGAAGAAGAGGACCCAGGAACTTTTTCGTGAAATTGGGATAAAGATCAATCCGGATGCGTTGGTGGAAAATCTGACAGTTGCTCAGATGCAGTTGGTAGAAATTGCTAAGGCTGTAAGTCAGGATGTAAAGATTTTGATTATGGATGAGCCAACTGCACCGTTGACGCAAGTGGAAGTGGAGCTTTTGTTTCGGTTAATAAGAAAATTGAAGGAAAAAGGAGTGACTATCATTTACATTTCCCATAGAATCAGTGAAATCTTTGAGCTGACAGACCGCATTACGATCATGCGGGATGGAGAAAAGGTCATGACCGAATACACGAAGAATCTGGACAGGGAGACCTTGATTAATCTGATGGTGGGAAGAACTTTGAAAGAAACTTATCCGGAACGCACGAAGAAACCTCAGGAAGAGGTTTTGAGGGTGGAACATCTGTATGGAAATGGACTGGAAGACATTAATTTTACACTGCGAAAGGGTGAGATTTTGGGCTTGGCAGGGCTGGTGGGCGCAGGGCGTACGGAACTTGTCAGATTGATTTTTGGAGCCGATTCGGTTGTAAAAGGGAAGATCTATATGGAAGGGAAGGAAATTCGCATTTCCAGCCCAAAAGAAGCCGTAAAGCATGGGATTGTTTTAATTCCAGAGGACCGGAAACAGCAGGGTGTGGTATTGGAGCTTTCGATTAAAGAAAATTTGACATTGCCTAACTATAAAAAAATATCACGCAGAACGTTGATTAATAAAAATGAAGAGAAGAAATTAGTGAAACGGCAAGTAGAACAGCTTCGAATTAAAACGCCTTCGGAAGATCAGCTAGTAAAAAATCTGAGCGGTGGAAATCAGCAAAAAGTAGTTGTGGGAAAATGGCTGGCAGGAAAATCAAAAATATTAATCTTTGATGAACCGACAAGAGGAATTGATGTTGGAGCAAAACAAGAAATCTATTTTTTGATGAATCAGCTCACGGAACAAGGAATTAGCATCCTTATGGTTTCCTCCGAAATGGAAGAGCTTATGGGAATGTCCGACCGGATATTAGTTCTCAGAGAAGGAAAAATTTCCGGCAGCTTTGACAAAAGTGAAGAGCCCTTTACACAGGAGAGCATTATGAAGTATGCGTCTATTGAATGAGGAGGAAAATGGGAGTGGATGTGTTAAAAAAAATTCTGAATAAATTTACGGTGTTAATTCTCTTAGCCGTCGTAGTCATATATTTCGCTGTCTCAGCGCCAGGTTTTATGACCATCAACAATGGAATGAGTTTGTTAAGGCAGATTGCTGTGCTGGGAATTTTATCTACAGGATTTGCTATGGTTATGATTGCCGGAGGCTTGGACCTTTCTATTAGTTCTCAGCTGTCTTTGGTTAGCTGTGCCACAGCACTCATGATTGTAAACGGCGTTCCATGCGTGGCAGCTTGCATCATAGGAGTTTTGATTGCAGTTGCGATCTCTGCATTCAATGGAATGGCGATTGTACTTACAGGAATGCCCGCGATGATTTGTACACTGGCTATGCAGCAGGTATTACAGGGTGTAGTTTATATTTTTACCGGTGCTTCTCCCATTTACGGTTTGCCTGAAGGGATGAAAATTATCGGGCAGGGATATATTGCAGGTATTGTGCCAGTGCCCATTATCATTATGATTGTAATTTTTTTGATAGGTGCTTTCATTTTGAACCGTACTTACCTTGGCCGGTATTTTTATGCAGTTGGTTCTAATGAAGAAGCTACCAGACTTTCAGGACTTTCTTCCAAAAAAAATTATGATTCTTTCTTATGTGGTGAACGGCTTGTTTGTGGGCTTGGCGTCTATTGTCCTGATGTCGAGAATTGCCTCTGGTCAGCCGGCTGCCGGAGAAGGATATGAGATGGATGTCATCACTGCCTGTGTAGTTGGCGGAATTGCCTTCTCAGGAGGCAAGGGAAAGATGCTGGGAGTCGTACAAGGCGTCCTAGTCATGGGAGTGCTGAGCAATGGCCTGGGTGTAAAGGGTGTGGACTCTTATACACAGCTGTTGTGTAAGGGATTGGTACTGCTGGTGGTTGTAAGTATTGACTGTCTGCGTGAAAAGAGAGAAAAGAGCCGTAAAATGGTGATTACACACGAAAAAGAGAAGGCGAACTAGGTGGTGGAAGGATGAAAGTTTTGGTTGTTGACCGCTATCCAGATTTAGCGGAAGAATTTCGTGCTATGTGTGCGGAATCGGATTTAGAAGCTTTGAGAGATTTGCAGATTGAGTATGCAAAGGATACCAATGTATATCGGATGAATACATTTGAAGAATATGTACAAAGAATGGAAAAAGAAGGCCCGGAATGGATAGAACCAGATCAAGAGGTTCTGGATAAGATTCAAGACGCGGATATCCTGTTGATTCAATGGGGAGCCGTCAGTTCCGCAGTGATCGAGATGGGAAAAAAATTAAAGTTTATCGCGACGATAAGAAGTGGCTGTGAAAATATTAATGTAGACTATGCTAAAAAAAGAGGAATTCAGGTGTCGTTTGCACCGTCCAGATTGGCAGAAGTGGTCGCAGATATGACCGTTGCGTTGACTTTATCAGAATGCCGTGGAATTGTGAGGAGAAACCTGATCGCGAATCATGGCGAATGGATAGAAGAGAAATACAACGACGCCTCCCATGCCGCCATCAGTAACTTGGTGATCGGTATTGTGGGATATGGTGGGATTGCCAGAACCGTAGCCAAGAGATTTTGCGCAGGCTTTGGCTCTAAAGTGATTGCATATGAGCCGATCACTTCCCCCGAGATCTTGAAAGAAGACGGCGTGGAGCAGGTGGAATTGGACGAACTGCTGCGGCAGGCGGATGTAGTTACCATGCACGCGCGGGTGTGCAAGGAAACCATACATATGATTGGCGAAAGAGAGTTTTCCTTGATGAAGCCCAACGCCATTTTTATTAATACAGCAAGGGCGGCCTTGGTGGATGAAAAGGCCTTGATTCAGGCATTGCAGACAGGAAAGATTCGAGGGGCAGGGCTGGATGTCTATGAGAAAGAACCGCTTCCGTTGGACTCACCGCTGCTTTCCATGGACAATGTTACCTTAATGCCGCATTCTGCAGGAATTACCAATGATATTTTGAAGAACAGTCTGAAAATTATCAAGACAGAATTTGAGCGGTTTTTAAAGCAAGAACCCTTGAAGTTTACTGTGTAAGAGGAGATTCAGCGATGGAGAAAAACCAACATTTGAATAAATTTATACGTATGTGTGTGGATGGATGGAGTCTTGGATGGCATGAATACCATGGAGGAAATCTGACCTATCGTATCGAGCGGGAAGAGCTGGCAGGGCTGGAATTAAATGGAGAACGGGAATGGGTTTCTCTGAAAAAGCCGATGGAAAATTTAGCAGGCGATTGCTTTTTCGTGACAGGAAGCGGAAAGACCATGAGAAATGCGGAACTAGAGCCAAAGGATGCGTTAGGAATCATTGAGCTGGATGAAAAGGGACGGGCCTATCGTATCATTTGGGGGTTGGAAAATGGGGGAAAACCTACGAGCGAGCTCCCGGCTCATCTGATGTGTCAGTCGGTGAAAAAAGAAGTGACGGGAGGAACATACCGTTTTGTATATCATGCTCACCCAGCCAATATCATTGCGCTGTCCTTTGTACTTCCTTTGCAGGATGAAGTATTTACCAGAGAGCTTTGGGAAATGGAACCAGAGTGCGCGATGACGTTTCCAGCAGGGATTGGGGTGCTGCCTTGGATGGTTCCTGGGACAGTGGAAATCGCGAAGCTGACGTGTGAGAAAATGAGAACCTACGATGCGGTGCTTTGGGCGCAGCATGGTTTGTTTGTGACAGGCGATACGTTTGAAAATACGTTTGGGCTGATGCATACGATTGAGAAAAGCGCGGAAATTCTGGTAAAAGTTCGTTCTATGACAGCAGAGAAGCTTCAAGTACCCAGCGTGCAGAATTTCCGGGATATGGCAGAAGCTTTTCAGCTGAAGCTTCCTGAGAAATTCTTGTTTGAAAAGTAGAAAAAGAATCCTGTAAGGCGTTTGTGCGATGGGAAAAAATAAAAAAGCGCATTAGGCCTGGAGGAAGTGCAGTAGACACTTATTGATTACACGAGAGGTTTATGAATATGAAGAAAATAATAAACAGGCCAGAGGATGTAGTTCTGGAAATGTGCAGCGGGATGGTTCATGCGAATCCCGATATGGTATGGAATCCGAAATATAAGATTATCAGAAAAAAGAAATTAAATCCTGAAAAGGTAACCTTAATCAGCGGCGGGGGAAGCGGGCATGAGCCTGCCCATGCCGGTTATGTGGGAAAAGGAATGCTGGATGCTGCAATTTGCGGGGATGTATTTGCGTCTCCGTCTCAGGTTCAAGTGTATCAGGGGCTGCGGGAAACCGCAGGAGAAAAAGGAACATTGCTGATTGTGAAAAACTATAGCGGTGATCTTATGAATTTTTCCAATGCGGCTGCCATGGCAAAGGAAGAAGGAATTTCCGTAGAAATGGTAAAGGTGGAAGATGATATAGCTGTTATGGACAGCTTGTATACCGTTGGGCGAAGAGGCGTAGCAGGCACTGTCTTTGTACATAAAATCGCAGGAGCGGCGGCAGAAAAGGGAAGGAACCTTAGTCAAGTGTGTGCGGCGGCGCAGAAAGCCGCAGACAATGTGCGGACAATCGGATTTGCCTATAGTTCCTGTACAGTGCCCGCAGCAGGAACGCCTACGTTTGAGATTGGAGATACACAGATGGAATATGGCGTCGGTATTCACGGGGAGCCAGGGCGAAGCCGGGAGAATATGCAGACGGCCGATGAGATGGCCCATCGGATGGTTGCACAGCTTTTGGAAGATCTGTCTCTAGAACAAGGGGAAGAGGTCGCGTTGTTGGTAAATGGATTTGGAGCTACGCCCCTTCAAGAGCTGTATTTGATGAATTATTCTGTGAATCGTGAGTTGGACAAAAGGGGAATTCCAGTATATCGAGAATTTGTCGGAAATTATATGACGAGTATTGACATGGAAGGATGCTCCATCTCTTTGCTGAAGCTGGATGAGGAATTAAAAGAGCTTTTAGATTTTCCAAGTATGGCGCCTTATTTTCGAGTGGATGGACCTGTGGAAAAGACCGTGTTTACGCCTCTTCCAAAGAAGACGGAAAAGATAGAAGGGGAAATGAGATGTGAAGAGAGCTGGAGAGTGATCTCAAAAGAAGGTATGACCGTGGAAAATATCGCAGCAATGGTATATCAGATGTGTCAATGTATTTTGAAAAATGAGAAAGCCTTTTGCAAACTGGATTCCTATGCAGGGGACGGCGATTTTGGGATGAGCATCGCGAAGGGATTTCGGGAGGTAAAAAGAGAATGGGAGCTATTGCTTGAAGAGAAATTCAGCACAGTTCAACAATTTCTTTTGGCTTGCTCTATGATTATCATGGAAAATTGCGGGGGAGCGTCAGGGCCGGTCTGGGGTTCCGCTTTTCGGGCAGCCGCTTTGACAGCAGGAGAAAAAATCGGTGCTTGATTTGGATGACTTTGCAGCTATGGTGGAAAGCGCTGTGACGGGAATTCAAAAGACAGGCGAACGTTCTTTTGGAAGAGGCGCGGTACTTGGAGACAAGACTTTGATTGACGCATTGATTCCGTGCTCATTGGCATTAAGAGCTGCGGCAGATCAGAAATTGCTTTGGAAAGCGGCTCTAAAGGAAGGAGCCAAGAAAGCAAAGGAAGGCGCTGAGAAGACCAAAGAAATCGTAGCTCGAATGGGACGGGCTGGAACGGTCGGAGAAAGAAGCTTAGGATATCCAGACGCGGGAGCTTACGCTTTAGGCGTGATTTTTGAGGAAGTAGCTTCTTTCATGCGGGAAGAAGCCTGAGAATTTGAGAAGGATTGGTGGAACAATGAAAAAGTATTTGCTGGGTGTAGATCTTGGGACTACAAATGTGAAAGCTATGTTGTTTTCGGAAGATGGGAAAATTTGTGCTTGCGAAAAAGGAGAGGCTAGGAAATTACCGAACGATCTCAGAACACTTTAACTGGGCAGAACAAGACCCGAATGTTTGGTGGCAGGATACTGTATTTTCCATAGGAAAAGTTATGAGTCAAATTTCTTGGACGGACAGTGAGATTGCGGCGATTTGTGTGAGTTCACAGGGGATGGCGATGCTTCCTTTGGATGAGCAGAGGAATCCCCTATGCCGGGCGCATATTTGGATGGACAGAAGAGCCGCCGAAGAAACTGCTTGGCTGGAAAAAGTCTATGGAAGAGAAAGAATCAAACGGGAATTTGGCGCCTATGCAGACCCCTACTATCAAATTATGAATTTAATTTGGTATCGAAATCATTGTCCGAGACTGTATGAAAGGACCCGGTATATTGTAAAAGCCAATACTTATCTGAATTACAAGCTTACCGGCCAGATAGCGATCGATGAGGGCCAGGCAGAGATGACGCTGTGCTATGACTTGAAAAAACGCTGTTGGTCCGAAGAGCTGGAAAAAGTAATTGAAATTCCGTTGGGAGATTGGATGCCGCCTGTGAAGAGGGCGGATGAAATTCTTGGAACAGTGACGAAGAAGCGGCTCAATGACTGGTCTGCGGGAAGGAACTCCTGTGTTGGTAGGAGGCGTAGATTCTGCGGCCGCGCTGCTGGAATTAGGGATTTATCACCAGGGAGAGGCGCGGAGATTTACAGAACTTCCAGCAACAATTTTTTGCCGGCAAAAAACCACCGTCTGGAGAAATCCAAACTTTTGTCTTTTTCTCCTATCGTCAGTACCGAAGAAGTTCCTTGCTTGTTATTTGGCCCCACGAATTCCTCAGGAGATACTGTCCGATGGTTTCGGGAATCCATGGGAGAAGAGACAGAACGCCAAAAGATGCAGGCTGCGGGAAGGAAAAACATTTACGAAATGTATGAAGAAATGGTACGTTCTTCGAGACCTGGAAGCGGCGGCGTCTTCTTTTATCCGTATCTTATGGGAGAACGAGCGCCATTGTGGGACAGTGCGGTAAAAGGCATGTATATGGGCTTGACGGCTCTGACGGCCAGAGCGGATATGCTGCGGGCGGTCTATGAGGGAAATGCATATGCGTTGAAAGAAATTTGTGGGGAGGCCGAAAAAGAAGGCGCGAAGCTGTCTTGCATGAAAATTGCAGGAGGATGTGCGAACAGCCGTGAATGGCTGCGCATAAAGGCTTCTGTCTTGGACATGCCGGTACATGTCTCGGCATCTTTGAGCGGAGCGCCAAAAGGAGACGCCATGTTAGCCGGATATGCAGCAGGTATCTACCGTAGTATGGAAGAGGCATACGAAATTATGAAGTCCCCGGAGCAGGTGATCGAGCCGGTTTCAGAATGGAGTAAAATATATGGAGAGCTTTATCCTCTCTTTCTGACCATGAGAGATCACCTGCTCGAGGACTATCAGGAGCTTGAACGTAAGATGCGGAAATTATTTTAAAAAAGGTTTGTTCCATAAAGATAATTTTTTGACTCTATCCTCGAATGATTTCTGGGGTCTTCCTTGCGGAAAAATACGGTAGTCGTCAGTATTCTTAATGGCCAGGAGGGTGTCGGCAAAATATAGGCAGTTCCACAGATTTGTGGAAAGCAAGACCAAAGCGGCGCCCTCCTGGTTAATCTGAGAAATTTTTTGATAAAGGTCCGGACGATTTGAATAGGTTGTATTAAAGTCTGATAAAAGCAGTAAGGAATGGATTTTTCAATTTCCATTTCATGAGGAGAAAGAGAAACAGATCTTCTGCGTTTTCAATAGGGTGGCCTTTCATTTCACGGACAGAAGAATTCACACAGTAGTTCCATAGCTTTCGATCGATCACGCCGAAAGTATTGATTTTATTAAGACTGAGAGGGTGAGATTATCGCCAAGTGACAAGTCTGGGAAAAAATATTTCATCATATTCGAAAGATCAATAGGAGCCAAGCCATTTTGAATGGCTGAGGTGTAATTCGCACATACTTTCCCACCCAAGCGGTAAGGGAATTTTTTTACGAAAAAATTGTAAAAATTTGTAATATGGGCACCATAGAAATCAAAAACACAGAGACATTCCTGGCGGCGAAGTGTCAGTGGTTTTAATCCATGAAGGCAGGAGGACCAGTCCAGATTCATCAGAGTACCGGATTGCTGACTGGATTTTTGGCGAATGAAAAGCTCCGGGGTTTTTCCGAGAATCAAGGCAGATAAACGGTCAGCATGATAGTTTTCATGAGAGAGAATGTTTGTGATACCGTCATCGGATACAATGAAGATTCTGTCTGCATTTTGTGTGACCAGAGAAGGACTTTTCGAGAAAACCAAAAAGGTGATTTCTCTGTCTCTCAGTTGACGGATTAATGCGAGGAACTGCTGGAATTCCGCATAAGTATAAGACTCTACGAAGTCATCTAAAAAGATAATCTTTGCAGAGCTGATGTAAGCCTTCAGTATGAGAAGTAGGTGCTGCTGAGCTTTGGTCAATTCACAGACGGGAGTATGGATGGATATAGAAAGCTGAAATTCTTTCAGCAAATCTTCCGCTGCGATTTTGGCATACTTGGGGCTGTAAAAAAGCTTCGGAAAAGAACTTTTCTGAATCGCAAATAGATTGTCCGAGATGGGAAGAGAAGAAATCAGGTGGCTGTATTTGGAAATTGTATAAAAATTTTTCAAAGGCCGGCCCTTTGAGAGAGACTGCGGAGACTGTTTTTCAAAAAATAAGGTCCCTTTTAAAAGGTGTTTTTTATAGTTTTTTTGCAGTTTCTCAACATCAAGAAAAGAAGGTGAACATACAGCAATGAGTTCTTTTTTATAGAT
>ENA-OQCB01001066-OQCB01001066.1-human-gut-metagenome-genome-assembly--contig:-NODE-1066-length-11376-cov-3.740777_pt1 | contig 11376 bp, 13 predicted proteins | sample MGYA00242493_ERZ504568 | MGnify/ENA primary metagenome ERZ504568 (study PRJEB26092, sample SAMD00036229) | human gut metagenome | host: Homo sapiens | study: EMG produced TPA metagenomics assembly of...
AGTTGCCACCCGTGCATCCAATACGGGGAATATGCAACTGTATAGCGTGGTCATTACTCGCGATAAGGCGAATAAGGAAAAGTTGGCTCCAGCCCATTTCAATCAGCCGATGATTACGACAGCTCCAGTCGTGCTCACTTTCTGTGCTGATGCCAACCGTTTTGTAAAATGGGCGGAGCAGCGTGATGCCATGGCCGGTTTCGACAATTTCCAAACTTTTATCGCTTCGACTATTGATGCGATGCTGTTTGCCCAGAGTTTCTGTACGGCAGCAGAAGAAAAAAGGTTTGGGGATCTGTTATTTGGGAACGACGGCTTATAATGCGGATAAGATTATCGACGCCTTGTCGCTTCCACGCTTGGTTATCCCTATCGTGACAGTCACGGTCGGCTATCCCGACGGAATGCCTGATCAGGTAGAACGTCTGCCACTTGGAGCAGTGGTTCACCAGGAGGTTTATACGGATTATACGCCAACTTCTATTGATGCATTGTATCACGATAAGGAGGAACTGGAAGTAAATAAGCAATTTGTACGGGAGAATGATAAAGAGACATTGGCCCAGGTATTTACGGATGTACGTTATACGAAGGCTAATAATGAATATTTCTCCGGTGTATTACTGAAAGTCTTGAATGATCAGGGTTTTATGAAATGATATGCACGTCGTAGTGTATGAACAGCCCGCTTTCGATAACCCCGGTGATCGACTTGATCGATTCTTCCAGGTTGTTGGGGATATGATCGAACCAGGCATCGAGAATCAGGTTCCCGTTCTCCGTGATCACAGGGCCGTCTTTCCCTTTAGCCATTCTTAATTTGATTTCTTTGGGATTATAAGCCCGGAGCACTTCTTCGACGTAGGTAAGTGCTTCGGGAAATATCTCTATAGGGACCGGGAAGCGGGATCCTAATTGGGTTACGATCTTGGATGGATCGGCGATAATATAGGTGCGGGGACTGGAGTTGATCAGTAGCTTTTCTTTGAACATTGCTCCTCCGCGCCCTTTGATCATATTATGTTCCGTGTCTATTTCGTCGGCCCCGTCGAATGTCCAGTCCGGTTTGTGTTCCCACAGGCTGGTGACAGGGATACCCAAACGGACACATGCCATACGGATTTCCTGTGAAGTTGGGATTGCACGGATATGTAATTGTTCGTTTTTCATCCGTCTGGCGATTTTCAATAAGGCCAGATAGGCAGTCGAACCCGAACCTACTCCGATGATTTCTCCCTCTTTTACCATCGAGGAAATGATGTCTGCCACTCTCTCTTTCTCTTCTCTGTTGGAGATGGTTTTTCCCCATTCCAAAGATGATAATATTGTCTTTCCCCATTCCATGATTTATCGACTTTGTTTTAGTAACCATAACCCTATGTATTAGGTGGCATAACCCATAGGGGGAGCCCCCGTAAAGCATAGCTTTTTTAGATCCGATCCAATACTGTTTCGATCAGCCCGGCGATGGAACCTTTGTATTCGGTATTCATGTCTTGGGTTACCCGTCCGGCAATGATGCAGCACACGGTCATGGCACGATGTCCCATCAAGGCGGACAGCCCGGCGAGGGACGAACTCTCCATTTCGAAGTTGGTAATCCGGCTATCGTTGAACTTGAAGGCTTCTATTTTCCGGTTCAACTCCGGATCGGCGAGTGGCAGGCGGAGCCGACGACCTTGCGGACCGTAGAAACCGTTGGCCGCAATCGTTACTCCTCGGATAATATCATTTTGCGTGATCTGTTCGACCAGAGAAGGATCAGCGGAAACAACATAGGGCTTGATATCGTTTAGCTTCCATTCCAATTGTCTTATCAGTTCCGATTCGAAAGCCTTGTCGCGCACTTCCTCGGAGCCGGCATAAAAATACAGGACTCCGTCGAACCCGATCGATTTTCCGGCAGCGACATAAGTCCCGACAGGAACAAACGGTTGCAATCCTCCTGAAGTGCCGACACGCACCATTGTCAGTTGCCGGAATTCCGGTTTGATGGTGCGAGAGGCAAAGTCGATGTTTGCCAGAGCGTCCAGTTCATTCAGGACGATGTCGATATTATCGGTCCCGATGCCGTGTGAGAGCGTCGTGATACGCTTCCCTTTGTAAGTACCGGTGATGGTGTGGAATTCACGGCTCGACACTTCACATTCTTTCGTATCGAAATAGGAGGCGACAGTGTTTACGCGATCGGGATCGCCGACCATGATGATCTTGTCGGCGAGCTGTTCCGGTTTCAGATGGAGGTGGAAGCAACTGCCATCGGGATTGATAATAAGTTCAGAAGGAGCGATCATTTGATTTATGATTTTATATTTATGATTTCAGATTTATGTGTGGATAATAAATCATAAATCTGAAATCATAAATCCTTATTAGTCTTTTAATGGTTTCGAAGGTGCACTTGACGGTTTGGCGATTGCTTCTCGCATGCTGGTGTCTGCTTCGATATTCTTCATCTTATAATAGTCCATGATACCCAAATTGCCGCTACGGAAAGCTTCGGCCATAGCCTTGGGTACTTCGGCTTCGGCTTCGATAACCTTTGCACGGGCTTCCTGTGCTTTGGCTTTCATTTCCTGTTCGACAGCAACGGCCATAGCACGACGTTCTTCGGCCTTTGCCTGGGCGATATTCTTGTCGGCTTGAGCCTGGTCCATTTGCAGATAAGCTCCGATGTTCTTGCCTATGTCGATATCGGCGATGTCGATGGACAAGATTTCGAATGCAGTCCCCGCATCCAAACCTTTGCGGAGAACCAGTTTGGAGATGGAATCTGGGTTTTCCAATACGCTTTTATGATTTTCAGACGAACCGATAGAGGATACAATACCTTCGCCGACACGGGCCAGAATCGTTTCTTCGCCGGCCCCTCCGACTAACTGCTTGATATTGGCACGGACCGTCACACGCGCTTTGGCGATCAGCTGAATACCGTCTTTGGCAACGGCTGTAACGGGAGGTGTGTCGATGACTTTCGGGTTTACCGACATCTGCACGGCTTCGAATACGTCACGTCCTGCTAAGTCGATAGCGGTTGCCATCTGAAAAGGGAGGTCGATATTCGCTTTCGATGCGGAAACGAGGGCATGGACAACCTTTTCGACATGTCCGCCTGCCAGGTAGTGTGCTTCCAGTTCGTCACGAGTCAGCATTTTCAGACCAGCTTTGTGGGCTTCGATCATGGCGCGAGTGATGACATAAGGCGGCACGTTACGGATACGCATCAGGAAAAGCTGTATCAGCGAGATGTTGACACCTGAAACTTTTGCCGAGATCCATAGGAGGAACGGCACATAATAAAAGAAAATTACCAGCAGCAATATCGCTGCCCCCAAAAGGGCGAGAGGTACAAAGGTCATTTCCATGTGAGTAGAATTATGATTTATGAATTATGATTTATTTTTCAACTTTTAATTTTCACGATTACATTATAACCGTCGACGCGTATCACCTCGACCGGTGTGTTTTCGTCAATCAGTTCGTCCACCGATTTGGCTTCCACCATAATCCCGTTAATACGGGCCTTCCCGATTGGAGCGAGGCGTGAAAGTGTCAACCCTTCGTCACCCGGCACGATCCCCAGATCACGGCTGGACACCAGCTTGGAATCGATGTCGGTTTTCAAAGCCACCCGGTTGAAGGATTTGGAACGCAACAACCAGACGAAGGAGGCTACGAATACGAGCAATGATACCGCCAATGTCACATTTCCCACCGGCGTACCGACCGAGTAGGCATAGATCAGGCCACCGGCAGCAAAAAGGAATCCTCCGACACCGGCAACCGTGATACCTGGTAACATAAATATTTCCAGCAGGATGAGTACAATGGCTACAACCATTAGGAAAGCGATGATGAACGTTTCAAATATCATATAGGCACTTGTTTTATCGTTTGTTTTTCAGATAATTGATCTCTGCATTACGGGCTTTCTTTTCCAATTCGCCGGGTTGTTCCAGCAAAGCATTCAGTTGTTCTTCCGCTTGCAGGATGGTAGGCTTCAACTGCTCTTTGCGGGCCGTGTTGCCTTTGACATAGGAAGTGCGCAGACCATCGAGTTTTTCATCAACTCTTTGATCTGTTTGTTCAAGGCAACTACTTTTTCGTAATAGCTCTTTGCTTCTGGGCTGTTGATCTCATCGAGCTTGTAATAGACGATATTACCTGCGATGATGAATTCAAAATCCTTTTCGATCTTTTCCTCTCCGTAGGGTATTTCCGTATGGGACAGGCGAATCAGATCGGTATAGTCGGAACCTTCTTTCCAGGAATCCCGGATGGAAGTAATCGCGGCACGGGTCCGTTTCATTTCGATGTCTTCGCTCTCCACTCGTTTGTGCTCCGGGTTCGGGATAAAAAGGATAGACGCAGGCTTTACCCTCCGGTTGGAAACGGTCGGACACGAACCATCCCAATCCTTTCACTTCGTCGAAGACCATCATATAATCGTTGTAGGGCGAATTGAACGGCATACCCAACTGCTCTGGTGCCAGATAAGTGTCAGAATTGATGTTGTAGCGGGTGACAAAGAGGTCATAACCGCCAATCGAACCGTTCCCTTTGGAAGAATAATAGATTGTAGCGCCATCGGAAAGGACGAACGGGTAGTTGTCGTCATCATTGCTGTTGATATTCATCGGTAACTGTTTTTCGTCACCCCATTCGTCCATAAGCATGGACTGGGTGAAAAGGCAATAATGGTCGTTGTCCGTCGAATGTGCATAGTAAATCTTGTCGCCTTTCTGGTTCTTGTATACGGTTGAACTTACAGGCTCGTTTGTCTGGAAAAAATCTTTGTAGGAATCGAGTGTGCCGCTTTCTTCACTCAAGATATAGGCGGAAAGGAAATTGTCTTTGTCCACGACCAGGCTATCAATGATCTGAATGTCTTCCACCTTTTCCATCATGCGTTGTGCATTGTTTGCCAGATCGAGCTTGGCTTCGAACGCTTGTGGGTCCTGTTTTTTCTTTGCCAGCAGGTTGATGTATTCTTCCAGCATTTCTCCGGCTTGGTCGAAACGATAGGTCTTGTAGTAGACTTCGGACATATAACGGTATGCTTCCTGTACTTTGCGTTTGACAGCTACTTTCAAATGCTTTTCCGCACCGGTCAGATCGCCAGTCTCGTAGCAGCAGACACCATACCAATGATTATAGGAGGAATTGCTTGGCGCTTGCTTAACCAGCTTTTCAAAGGCGGGTTTGGCTTCTGCGTACTTTCCTTCGTTGTATAATTTTTTTGCTTCAGCCAGACTTTGTGCATGCAGCCCGCCGCAGAGTAACGTAATTCCTATTGTGTAAAACAGTTTATTAGATAACCAATTCATCGATTTATGATTTATGAATTATGATCTATGACTCGGATTTATGGCTTATAATTCATAAATCTAAAATCATAAATCATTACTTTTGTGTCTGATTACAAAAATAGGAATTAAAATCAAGAATCAAAACCCTTATTTTTAATTCTTAATTTTTAATTCTTAATTAGTAAAGTATGGCAAAGTTGACAGAAGAGGAACTCCTGTTTCGTAAAGTAGAAGAGAAAGTCAAGAAGGCGATATTCGAATACGGCCTGATTGTGGATGGCGACCGCATATTGATCGGATTGTCGGGGGGGGAAAGATTCGCTGGCGCTGGTGGATCTGCTCGGACGCCGTTCCAAGATATTCCGGCCCCGGTTCGAGGTGGTCGTGACACATATCGTGATGTCGAATATTCCTTATCGTTCGGATATCAGCTACTTGAAAAGCCGGACAGACGAGTACGGCCTTCCCCTTTTTCGTGCATGAGACGAGTTTCGACGCGTTCGACCGATACCCGTAAATCCCCTTGTTTCCTTTGCTCCTGGACACGGCGGAAAGCCTTGTTTGATATAGCAAAGAAGCATGGTTGCAACAAGATTGCCCTCGGACATCATCAGGACGATATTCTTGAAACCCTTCTGATGAACATGATCCACCAGGGAGCGATCGGAACGATGCCGCCGCGCTTGAAGATGGATAAGTTCGATATGGAGATTATCCGCCCCATGTGTCTGGTGGAGGAGAAAGACTTGACCCGGATTGCTGCGTGGAGGGGATATCGGAAACAGATTAAGAATTGCCCGTACGAATCCGGCTCCAGCCGTTCGGACATGAAGGAGGTGCTGTCGCGTCTGGAGGTGATCAACCCCGAGGCGCGTTATAGCCTTTGGAACAGTATGTCGAATATCCAGGAAAATTATCTTCCGAAAATCATAAATTATAAATCATAAATCATCTCATGCAAGGATTTTATACTATTCTGTTATTGGTCGCATCCAATATCTTTATGACGTGTGCTTGGTATGGGCACCTGAAGATGAAGCAGCAGTTCAGCTGGTTCGAGCATCTGCCGTTGATCGGTGTTGTCCTGTTCAGCTGGTTTCTGGCATTTTTCGAATATTGCTTCCAAGTTCCGGCAAACCGGATGGGCTTTCGCGATAATGGTGGGCCGTTTAACCTGATCCAGTTGAAGGTGATCCAGGAGGTGATTACGCTGGTCGTCTTTGTCGGTTTCAGCTCGATAGCCTTCAAAGGCGAATCGTTTAAGTGGAACCACGCACTGGCTTTCCTGTTTCTGGTGGCAGCGGTTTATCTGGTGTTTAAGAAATAGTCCGAATTTGTTGATCCAGATAATCCATTATTGCCTTTTCATCATCCGGATGAAACCATCGGATGCTGGTGTCCCGTTTGAACCAGGTCATTTGTTTGCGGGCGTAAACGCGGGAGTTGCGTTTTATCTTTTCAATAGCGAAATCTAATGTCCATTCGCCATCCAGGTACTTGAACAGTTCTTTGTAACCGACTGTGTTAAGGGAGTTCAATTCGCGGAAAGGATAGACGCGGCGTGCTTCTTCCATCATGCCATCGGCCATCATTTGGTCTACACGGCGATTGATGCGGTCGTAAAGTTCTTCACGGTCACGGGTAAGTCCTATCTGGATGATCCGGAAAGGCCGTTCTTTGCGGGTGTTGGTACGGAAAGAAGAATAGGGTTTGCCTGTCATACGGCAGATTTCTACGGCGTGGATCACACGCTTATAATTGTTGCGGTCGACCTCTTCGTAATGCAAAGGATCGGCCTCTTTCAACTCGGCAAGGATAGGAGAGAGCCCTTCTTCTTCAAATTGTCTATAGATGGCAGTCCGGATTTCGGGGGTGATAGTGGGGATGTCGTCGATCCCTTTTGTAACGGCATCGATATACATCATGCTGCCACCTGTCATAACGACGGTCGGATGTGTCTGGTGGAGTTCCCTGAGCAGGGACATCACATCTTCTTCGAAATTACTCGCACTGTAATAATCGGTGAGTGACAATGTGCCGACCATATAATGGCGTACACGTGCTATCTGTTCAGCCGTAGGGGCAGCCGTACCTATCGGAAGGTCTTTATAAAGCTGACGGGAGTCGGAAGAAATGATCGGAGAACCGAAATGCTCTGCTATACGCAGGCTCAGTTCCGTCTTGCCGACTCCTGTCGGCCCCAATAGGATGATAAGAGTATTGTCAATTGAATTCGTCATAGGGGTTCTCCATCGGTCCGTCGCCGAGCCCGTCAAAACCTTCTTTATCGAGTTCGTCGATATCGTATTCGGAATCGCCGTAGAAATCTTCACCTATTTCGGTGTTGCCGGCTTTGGTGTCCATCTCGTCGAACGACATGATCTGTACAGGTGCCTCACCGATAGATTTGCTGCATACGGCTTTGTCTAGATCTTTGCCCGGGATGATTTCGCGGAGTTCCATGAAGAAAGCACGTTCGGTCATATATCGAAGACGAAAAGCAACTTCTGATGCTCGTCTTCAAGAAGCTCTTCCAGACGTGTATCTTCCATTATATAATTGTCCACCTCAGAAGTGGTATCCATTTCAACCAGTGTGATTTCCGTATTCTTGCTCCAGTCGTCATCACAGAATGAAGAAAGAACACATCTGATCTTTTGTATACCCAACAGAGTCCATAATGGCATTGTACAAATCCAAGAATGTCGCTTCCGAGTCGATCTTAATCTCGCGTTTGAAGTCGTCAACTTCATCTGATAGAATTAGAAATCTAAATACCATAATCGTTATTATTTTTTGTTACATTATTTACTCATCGATCGAACCCCTGACGATACCGCGCTGGGATGATTTGATGAAGTTCAGGATCAGATCCCGTTCTTCGCTGGGCTCGTATTCGGTTTCGATGGCTTTCAAGGCTTCCGTATTGTTGAGGCCACGCGTATAAAGTGTACGGTAGATGTCTTGGATCAAGAATACCTGGCTGTTGGTAAATCCGCGACGGCGTAATCCTACGATATTGATACCGCAGTACACAATCGGGTCACGTCCGATCAGGGTATAAGGAGGAATATCTTTGCCGATACGTGAACCGCCCTGTACCATGACGTGCTTGGATATACGGGAAAATTGGTGGACCAGGCTACCACCGCTAACGATGGCGAAGTCGTCGATCTCTACTTCTCCGGCTATCTGTGAAGCGTTGCCGATAATGATATTATCTTTCAGCAAGCAATCATGGGCAATATGGGAATAGGCCATAATCAAGCAATTGTTTCCGACAACAGTTTTACCTTTGGAGGCCGTTCCGCGGTTGACGGTTACGCATTCGCGAAGAATGGTGTTGTTTCCGATTTCGGCAGTTGTAATTTCTCCTTTAAATTTCAGGTCTTGAGGGATGCCGGCAATAACGGCTCCGGGAAATACCTGGCAATTGTTACCGATCCGGGCACCGTCTAAAATAGTCGCGTGCGAATAGATACGACAGTTGTCACCGATCACGACATCTTTCTCGATTACGGCAAAAGGGTCGACTGTTGTATTTTGACCGATTTTAGCTTCGGGATGAACGACTGCTAAAGGGGATATGTTCATAATGATTTATGATTTATTATTTGTTTTTTACGATTTGTGCCATAAACTCGGCTTCGCTGACCAGCTTATCACCTACGAATACATATCCTTTCATGGTTGAAATACCACGGCGGATGGGAGCCAACAACTCTAAACGGAGGATCAGCGTGTCGCCCGGAACGACTTTCTGGCGGAATTTAACGCCGTCGATCTTCATGAAATAAGTAGAATAGCGTTCTGGTTCGTCTACCGAATTCAGAACGAGCAACCCGCCGGTCTGGGCCATCGCTTCTACTTGCAGTACGCCCGGCATAACCGGTTCCTGGGGAAAATGGCCTGTAAAGAAAGGTTCATTGCTCGTGATGTTTTTCACACCCACGATATAGTTGCCGCCGATTTCGATGATCTTGTCAACCAACAGGAACGGGTAACGATGCGGGAGCAGTTCGCGGATACGGTTGATATCCATAACCGGAGTGCTGTTCGGATCATAGACGGGAGCCTGAACTTCGTTTAGTTTGATGTCCTTGCGGATCATGCGTGCCAACTGGTTGTTGATCTTATGTCCCGGACGGGTAGCGATTACACGGCCGCGGATCGGTTTGCCGATCAGTGCCAGATCTCCGATCACATCAATCAGCTTGTGACGTGCCGGCTCATTGTCGAATACCAGCGGTTTATTGTTGATGTAGCCTAAGTCTTGTACGTCCTTATGCGGGATAGACAGCTTGTCGGCAAGGTTGTCAAGCACCTCCTGCGATACTTTCTGGTCATAGATGACGATCGCGTTGTCGAGGTCGCCACCTTTGATCAGGTTATTCTGTAACAACATCTCTACTTCGCGGACAAACACGAATGTACGGGAAGCGGCCAATTCTGTCGGGAATTCACTCAGGTCATTCAGTGTGGCGAATTGGTTGGAAAGCACTGGTGAATTGAAAGAAATCAGTACATTGACGCTAAATTTGTCGTCAGGCAGGATAATGAGGGAAGAACCTGTCTCTTCATCCTTCACTTCGATCTTGTGCTTTACGATATAATAATCTTTCGGTGCGTTTTGTTCCACGACACCGGCTTTCTGAATCTCTTCACTGAAAAAACGGGAACTACCGTCGAGAATCGGGAATTCGGGTGCATTCACCTCTATCAGGCAGTTATCTATTTCGTAGGCATATAAAGCTGCCATCGCGTGTTCAATGGTACTTACCTGGATACCGTTTTTGGAAAGTACGGTTCCCCTCTGGGTTCCGGCTACGTTTTCAGCAACGGCATCGATTACAGGTTCTCCTTCCAGGTCAACACGTTTGATTTTGTATCCATGATTTTCGGGTGCAGGATGGAAAGTAATCTGGATATCCAAACCTGTATGCAACCCTTTTCCTTGCATAGAGAAACTCGTGGCAAGCGTCTTCTGTTTCTGCATACGATCTATATGATTTATGATTTATAATTTATGATTTATTCATTGTCAATTGTGCATTGTCAATTGCCAATTTAAGTCGTTCTATCTCACGCTGCATCTGTCCCATCTGTCGATACATATCCGGCAGGCGATTGAAGATTGCGCTGGAGCGCATAAACGCCTTTGCGTTGATAGCCGGAGCACCTAACAGGGTTGTCGGTTCTTTTACATCGCTGATCACGCCGCATTGTGCACCGAATACTACATGGTCCGCCACATGGATATGGCCGGATAACCCGGCCTGGCCTCCGAACATGCAATGGCTGCCAATCTTTACGGACCCGGCAATACCTACTTGAGCTGCCATGACCGTATTTTCGCCGACTTCCACGTTGTGAGCAATCTGTACCAGATTGTCCAGTTTGACTCCTCGGCGGATGATGGTCGAATCCATAACGGCGCGGTCTATCGTGGTATTGGCCCCGATTTCGACATCGTCTTCCAGTACGACATTTCCCAACTGGGGGATCTTTTTGTAGTTATCGCCTTCCGGAGCGAAACCGAAACCATCCGATCCGATCACGCTTCCGGCGTGCAGAATGCAGTTGTTGCCGATTACACAGCCGTTGTAGATAGTTGCGTGTGGATAGATCGTACAGTTATCGCCAATGGTCACATGGTCTCCGATGTAGGCGTGTGGATAAATGCGGCTGTTCTTGCCGATCTTCACATCTTCGCCAATGTAGGCGAAGTTGCCGACATAACATCCTTCGCCGACCGTTGCCGAACCGGCGATAAACGCCGTAGCATCTATACCCGCTTTCTTGGCATTCGCCTGTTCCACCATGTTCAACAGGATGGCGAGCGAAGCATAGGCATTGGCAACCTTGACCAATGTAGCTTTTACCGGTTCGGCGGGAGTGAAATCATTGTTTACTAAAACAATGCTTGCTTCAGTTTTGTAGATAAAATGTTCATATTTAGGATTTGCCAGGAAGGTCAATGTTCCCGGCTTACCTTCTTCTATCTTTGAGAAGTTGTTGACTTTCACTTCAGGGTCGCCTTCGACGGTTCCACCTAAAACGCTCGCTA
>ENA-OQCB01001067-OQCB01001067.1-human-gut-metagenome-genome-assembly--contig:-NODE-1067-length-11375-cov-3.003289_pt1 | contig 11375 bp, 12 predicted proteins | sample MGYA00242493_ERZ504568 | MGnify/ENA primary metagenome ERZ504568 (study PRJEB26092, sample SAMD00036229) | human gut metagenome | host: Homo sapiens | study: EMG produced TPA metagenomics assembly of...
ATTCTCCCAGATATTCACCGCGTCCGTCATAGTTCAAGCGGAGCACATCCCGGTCAAACCATACTTTTCTTCCACCCAAAGTAGAGCCGCCACGTTGTTTTAAGGCTATTTTATGTACTTCGTATTTTAGACAGGATATTGCCCATGGACTGGCGTCCCTTGATATTGATGTCACTGAAATCTTTTTCATATATGATTTTTTTGATACGTGGATTCGGTTTAAGGTAATCTTGATAACCTCTGCTTCTCCATTAGGAATCGCTGTGGGAAATATCGTGAAGAGAATCACAGGAAAATATATGAATCTGGGCGGTCAGGGGAGAATATGGCAGACAAAGGCGGATTTTGACCGTGCAGTGGGCTCGAAGGTGAGGTGCATCAATGGCCTGCTCTATGGCCTGATTGTAGCAGTGCATGGCAGTAATCTAGAAAGCGGCTTCTATTGCCTGATGGCGTCTGCCCTTCTGATTCTGGCTTTTACAGACTGGAACAGCTATCTGATTCCGCCGGAAATCAATCTGTTCTTGTTCTGCCTCGGACTGGCGCATCTGGTATTGGACTGGGAGAATGGCACGGTTATCTGCTGGGAGCCGTAGGAATCGGAATCCCTCTCTGGGTTGTGTTTGAGATTTCAAAGGGGAGGAGCCTTGGGGGCGGAGATGTGAAGCTGATGACAGCGGTGGGCTTGCTCTTGGGCTTTTGGAGGGCCACCTTTGCGTTTCTGATTGCCTGCATGGCGGCAGCTCTCATACAGACGCTGTGTTTGTCAGCCGGACAGAAAGAGAAGACGATTGCTCTGGGGCCTTATCTCGCTGTAGGCGCTCTGTTTATGGCACTGTGGGGAGAGGCTTGCCTGTCTTATTTTAGGGAGATGATACGATGGGCTTTCTGTGTGAGATTCTTTACGCTATAAGATAGAAATGACAGCTGTGCTCGGTACGTGAAATGTGCTGCCGCGGGAGAGCGATGCTGTGAAAGCCCTCCTCATGGCAGTATAAATTTTTAAATTGTCAAAGATCACAGGTAAAGACTGGAGAGTCTTTATCTACAAAACCTGTGACTACCTGACAGTCAAAAGTCTCCTCCAAAAGTTTCGCCAGCAGATCGCGGGCTTCTAGGACGGTTTCTTTGTTCACATCTGTGAAGCCGTCGATGGGAAATAGAAGGTTTTTAGTCTCTTCTGTGATTTTTCCGATTTCGCTTTGACGCCAAGTCCAGCGGCGTGTGCGGACCTCCTCGCCGGAGACATAGACGATCTCTCCTAAGTCTGGCGTTTCTGTCTGGTCAGAACCGAAAGGCGTGAAATGGTCGCCTTCTTTGGCGGCTCGGACACATAATGCCTCAGGAACCGTATCCATATCGTGAGCTCCGATAGGGAGATCATACTGTATGGAGACCGCATTTCCTAAGTCTACGACTGTGTTGATGTGAGGAAATCCTTTTCCTTTTGCAATTCGAGTGAGCAGTGCCTCAATAGAGCACATAAATTTGTTGGGATTGATACCTAAGGTACGAAATGCTTCCCGGTATGGAAGAATTTCCGGCTGTTCTTTTACCTTTTTACCATTATATTTTTCTTCACATTTCTGAATATTTTCAGCAAGCAGAGCTTCTATTTTGGGAGAAGTTTTGGTGTTGTCTACGCCTTTGACTGCCACGACACCAAAACAAGCCTGGGGTAGAGCTTGAAAGAGCTCAGGATAAACTTCAAATTTCATGTCTTTTCCTCCTGTAAACCATACTATTTCTATTCATAATGGTAACATTATACTCTGGTTTTGCTCAAAAGACAAGAGCCACTTTAAAGCGATAAAATTTAAAAGTGCATAAAAGATATGAGTTCTACTCAGGAGATCAGGTGAGCGATTTTATTGGTGATGAGTAAAAATGGTTTTGTGGAGAAAAACCATACAAAGAACAGACACATCAGCAGGAGAAAGCCTACTTCCGGCAGTGTCTGTATCTTGCCGAGAAATTCAGTGGTCCGGTCGATGCTCTGAAACAGCAATCCATGAAAGATGTAAATAGGCATGGTTCTCTGACCGATGTAAGAACAGAGCAGCTTTTTATCTGAGATCAGCATCATAACGGCGAAAATCAGAGCGAAAGAAATGACATAACACAAAAGCCTAGTCAGGATACCTTCGAAGGGCGGCAGATCCATGATCTCGTAAGCATATCTGCCATAGAAAATTTGGAGGGACGAGGTATGGTAGCACAGAGCGGCCAGACCAGCCAGGGTAATGGGAAGGCCAATGGCAAGAAACGGCCGTCGGTACTGGCTGGTGCGAAGCTTTCTGACCCATTCCGGTTTAAAATCCATGCCTGCCAGGAAAAATGGAAAGAAATAGACAATCCTGGGAATGCTCAAAAAATTATCTAAATCCGTCAGGCCGATCAGCAGACCACCTAGGAAAGCCAAAGGCAGGTGAAACGGAAGTTTCTGAAACCATGGGGCCACAATTCTCCAGGCGAACAGTGCGATTAGGTACCACAGTGTGAATTTTGGGTAGGCCAGATAGAGCTTGGTCTCAGCGTGCAGCACATAGATATACAGTACATAGTAAATGACCTCGTAGACGAAATACGGTATCAGCAGGGTTTGAATCAGCTTTTTTAAGGAAGAAGCTTTTTTGGAAAAATACCCGGATATAAAAATAAAAGCCGGCATATGAAAAGAGAAAATGATTCCTTTTAATATGAGCAGCAGTGGATGATTGCGAAAACAAGGCTCAATAAAATGTCCGACGACCACGAGAAAAATTAACAGAAATCGATAATTATCAAAAAGATAATCTCTTTCTTTTACAGTAGAATTCATTGAGAAAACTCCTTTTTTAGCTTACAGGATTCGGAGGCTTTCTGACATCCTAGTCCTTACAGAGAAAACTCTGACAATGGTATTCTAACATGTTACGAAAAAATTACAAGATAATTTCTGAGATATAATTGTAAAAAATAAACGGTATGATACGCTGATATCGGCAATTTTCATAGGATAAGATTACGGGTCAGAACCGATAAGTATGAACAAAGGAGTGGAACAGATATGGAGACACAAAAGAGTCAAAAAGCATTGGTGATTGTGACAGGGGGACCGGGGACGGGAAAGAGTTATGCAGCTGCAAAGATCAAAGAAGCTATTCCAGGACTGACAACGATTTCCTACGACGAGATTAAGGAAAGGGAATTTGACCGTTTTGGGTTTGACAATGAAAAAGAAAAAGAACGGCTGAATTGGTTCAGTCTAGAAGAGTTTTATTTGACATTGAGGTACCACATGTGGCTGGAAGAAGATATTATGATTGAGTATCCGTTTTATCAAAGACATAGGGAACGCCTGGCAGAGCTGATCGAGGATTATGGATATCAGGCAGTTACGGTCTACCTCTATGGAGATTGGAGGGTGATTTATGAAAGAGGTGTGAACCGAGATAGAGGGGAGAATCGGCACTTGGGCCATTTGACGACTCGTTACCATAAGGGTGTGACCCAAAAAGATGAGAACTTTGTGCCGGATACTTTTATGACTTATGAAGAATTCCGGAGAGCTCTGGATGTGAAAAATTATGATATTTGTCTGGGTTACAATATTCCGGTGGATATCACGGATTTTTCAAAGGTGGACTATAGGGCAGTGGCGAAGGAAATTTGTGAACAGATTGGAATAAAAATTATTGACATATGCTAATAAATGGAGTAAGATAAAAATATAATAAACATATGCCAATAAACGGGAGGACCAAGATGCCAAGACCGAGTAAAGAAAAACGAGTCTGCAGACTGCCGCTGTGTGATCGGTTTCAGGCGGCGTACTGCCATTGTCCGAACCACAGAATTCAGATGTCCGTGGAAGAGTACGAGACCATACGGTTGATTGACTATATGGGATTGACCCAGGAAGAATGTGCGGCTGCTATGGACGTGGGCAGGGCGACAGTTCAGACTCTGTATACCGATGCACGTAAAAAGCTCGCGCGTTTTCTGGTAGAGGCTTCTAGCTTAGAAATACAGGGAGGCAACTTTGTGATCGGCCAGAATGGTTCTTGCTGCGGCAGGGAAAAAAGACAGGACGCTAAGAAGGGAGATTATAAGATGAGATTAGCAGTTACCTTTGAAAATGGAGAAATTTTTCAGCACTTTGGACACACAGAACAATTTAAAGTTTACGACGTAGAAGACGGAAAAATCAGCGGCGCTCAGATTGTGGATACCAATGGAAGCGGTCATGGAGCTCTGGCTGGTTTCTTGAAGAATTTAGGAGTGGATGTGTTGATTTGCGGAGGTATCGGCGGCGGAGCTAGGAATGCTCTGGCAGAAGCTGGGATTGAGCTGTTTCCGGGGGCTTGTGGAGATGCCGATGCTCAGGTAGAATCTTATCTTGCAGGAAATTTAAACTATGATCCTGACACAGTCTGCAATCACCATGGACATGGTCACGGGGAGGGCAACTGTGAAAATCATGGGCAACATGAGTGTGGACATCACTGCGGTGAGTAATTCATAGAATCCCATAATAAAGGTGGGCTGCTACCTCAGTCTTGAGGGGCAGCCCACTTTGTGTTTCCCGTGGTATGGTGTGTATTCGCAGAGGAGTGTTTTCAATTTTTCCAGCCTCGGTAGCGATTCAGACAGGAACGAATCTCCTCCATTCTGGGCATGGCTAGATTACAAGGAACCATAGAAGTACCAAAAAGTCCGTCTAGTCCGTCCTTTTGCAGTAATTTTTCTAACTGTTGGCAGATTTGCGGCACGGTATTGCGTCCATCTGCCAAATTCTCTAGAGTATAGCGCAAAAGCTGAGCAAGGGCAGCGGTCTGTTCCACATCAACCAGTTGTTCCACGTAGCGAAGATCTACGGTCTCACGGTTGATGGAGAAAGCGTCCTTTGAGAGCACTTTTAACTTTGCGCGCTCAGACCCTCGGCTGCCACTGGCGACTGTGTCTGTCACTGTAGGCGCGGACAATTCGTGCATCCTTAGGAGCGTGGTAAGGCGGTTTTCGGTTGGAAGAAGCGGATATTTCTGGCACAGTTCTTTTGCGGCTTTTGTGATATCTATAGGCCGGTAGGAGTCCATCTGTATCACGGTGTCGGCCTTGTGGAAGAATGCGCCGGAACTGCCGGCCACAAGGATTGTGGAACAGCCGGAATTCTCATAGATTTCCCGGATTCGTTCCAAAAACGGGGTGATTGGCTCTTTCTCCCTGCGGATTAAGGTCTGCATCATCTCGTCGCGGACCATGAAATTCGTGGCGGAGGTATCTTCGTCGATCAAAAACAGACGACTGCCCCCGTAGAGTCCTTCTGCGATATTGGCAGCCTGAGAGGTGCTGCCGCTGGCATCTAGAGAGGTAAACGCTCGGGTGTCTTTTTGGTTTGGCAGATCATTGATAAACAGGGAAATATCTACCTGCTGAATGTGGCGCCCATCTTCTGCTCGGATTTTTAAGGCCGTAGAGTCTGTGATGACGTACTCGCGTCCATCTCCTTTTCTGTGATTGTAGACACCCATTTCCAGAGCTTGGAGCAGAGTGGATTTTCCGTGGTAGCCTCCTCCGACAATCAGCGTGATGCCACGGGGGAGTCCCATTCCTGTCAAGGCTCCTTTGTGGGGGAGCTGAAGCTGAATCCGCAAAGACTCAGGAGAGGAAAACGGAATGCAGTTCTTCATGGGGAGGTCGCTGACACCGCTTTGCCTGGGCAAGATGGCTCCATCCGCCACAAATGCGGTGAGGCCTAAACGTGACAGCTCCTGTCGAATGAAGTATTGATCTTCGGCCAGCTCAAAGACTTGACGAACGGTACCGGGATTTTGATTTTTGTAGTAGAGAGCGTGAAAAACACAGTCGGGGAGAATAGAAAAAAAAGGATTTTTTCCAGTTCTGGAGCATTGATCGTTCTTCCATTGGCGGGAAATCCGATTTCAAAACGCACGTGAATCCCCTGCCTGTCGATTTTGCAGGCTGTCCGCTCGAGAATTTCCTGTCCGCAGTGGGTGATCCTGAGTATTCCGCTCTTTCCAGAACCCTTTGCCTGGAAACTATGGGGAGACAGTTCTTTTTCCATGCGGCGGATGAGATAATCCTGCAGAGCAATCCTTGTGTGTACAGACTGATAGTATTCTTCTGGGAAATTGGCCTTGCTGTGCGGGACAAAGACACGGACATTAGAAGGAGAAGCAAAAGGGTCTCCTTGAACGTGTTCGATATGAAAAATGTAACGTTGGAAATCATAGCTGCCTTTCAGTGACTTGTAGGCAGGATAACTCTTTCGGTGTATGGAAGCCAGTTGACTTCGCAGTTGTGTCGATGTGTTCATATATTTTAAACCTCCTATTTTCACTGATAGTATACCTTGTGTGAGAAAAAAAGAAAAGCCACAGTTTCACGAAATGAACATATTTTTATAACGATTTCATCACATATTTTTTATATACTCAGACACAAGAAAGGAAAAAAGTGCAGCAATCAAAATAAACTAAGGAAAGAGAAAAAGATTAGGAGGAATGAACATGAGTGATGAACGTTATGAGATTCAGCAGATGAATCAAAATGTATATCAGACCAACGAGACATCTGGGGAAGAGTTTAAGGCAGAAAACGAAGCAGGGACAGGAACTTCTTCAGGAATGGGACCTGAGCTGGGAGCACCGAAGAAAGAGAAAAAACCGTATTTAAAAGAGAATCATAAAAAGCTGTTAAAACGGGCTGCTGCTCTGGCGCTGAGTGGAGTGCTGCTCGGAGGCGCGGCAGGAGCGTCATTTGTGGCGGTGAATCGGATTGCAGGAGATTCGAGGACTGATAAGGTAGTTGCCAGCACGCCTACGCTTCAGACAGCCGCAGAAACCAAAGATGGGCAGACCAAGGGACAGTCCTTGGATGTCTCCGACATTGCCAGCGCAACGATGCCTTCTATTGTATCGATCACCAATAAATCGGTACAGGAGGTTCAGAATTATTTCGACATGTTCGGAATGGGCGGTCAGCTGCAGGAACAGGAAGTGGAGAGCGCGGGCTCTGGAATCATCGTGGGACAAAATGACACGGAGCTTTTGATTGTGACCAACAATCACGTGGTGGAGAACGCGGATACCTTGTCCGTGGCTTTCGTGGACAATGAAGTGTACGAGGCGGCCATCAAGGGAACGGACGCGGACAACGATTTAGCGGTTGTGGCTGTGAAGCTGAAAGACATCTCTGATGATACAATGTCTGAGATCAAGGCAATTCAGCTGGGCGATTCAGAGAACCTTCAAGTGGGCGAACAGGTGGTCGCCATCGGAAACGCACTGGGATACGGCCAGTCTGTGACGACAGGGATTGTCAGCGCAGTGGACCGGCAGCTAGATGAGGCTTCCTGTAATTTGATTCAGACAGATGCGGCGATCAATCCTGGAAACAGTGGCGGGGCCCTTTTGAATATGCAGGGGCAGCTGGTAGGCATCAATTCGGCGAAACTGGCATCCACAGAGGTGGAGGGTATGGGATACGCCATTCCGGTATCGGTGGCGCAGCCGATTATGGAGGATTTGATGAACCGTACAACGAGAGAGAAGGTTTCCGAAGACCAGGCGTCTTCTATCGGAATCAAAGGTGTGGATGTGGACAGTGAGACGGCAGAGACTTACGGAATGCCTCAGGGCGCTTATGTCGCGGAGGTAAATGAGGGAAGTGCGGCGGAGAAAGCAGGACTGAAAGAAGGCATGATTATCACGAAATTTGACGGTACCAGTGTGAAGTCTATGTCTGATTTGAAAGCTCAGCTTGCCTACTATGCGGCGGGTGAGACGGTGAAACTTACCGTGTCTGTGGCTGATAACGGAGAATATCAGGAGAAAGATCTGCAGATCACTTTGGATGCGGCGGCTAAGGCCGAGGAGACGAATTCTGAACAGGAAGGCGAAAACAGCCTTCAGGAGAAATTTTCAGGGATTCCAAAGCGGTGGACTTTGGATGATAGATAAAAAAATGATAAAAGAAGAAGGGCATCCTCAAAAGTCACAGAATGGCTTTGGGGATGCCCTTTACTACATTCCAATAGGTTACTTGTCTTTTTCGTCGTCGCTGTCTTTGGGCTTTTTGCGGTTGATATCATCCACAAAGCCATTCCAGGCTTTGCCTTTTAGATAGACGGCAAGTACGACTAAAATGACGGAGATTAGTATTCCTAGAATTCCCATGACATAACCTCCTTTGCAGAAGAAGGAAAATGATTATTTCCAGCAGTCTGTATTGTCCAGACCAATGTCGGATGCTTTGAATACGGGGTCCTTTCCCGCCTTTTTCTGAGCTTCGTAATTCTTCAGAGCTCGGATAACGATGTTGCTCAGCGCTAGAATCGCGAAGATATTGATGATAGCCATAAAGCCCATCAGGATATCAGCCAGGTTCCACACGGTAGAGAAATCGGCCTGCGCACCGAGGAAAATAGCAATCAGACAAGTACAGCGAAATACGTTTAATACGACTTTGTTGTCTTTGATGAAACGAATATTGGACTCTGCGTAATAATAATTTCCCACAAGGCTAGAGAAGGCAAAGAAAAAGATTGCCAAGGTGATGAAATGAATTCCAATCTCTCCAATACTGCTCTTTACGGCTTCCTGTACATAAGGAATTCCATCTAGAACACCAGATTCCCCAGGTACCTGGGAGATCAGCAGCATCATGGCTGTGGTGGAGCAGATCACCAAAGTATCGATAAATACAGACAAAGTCTGAACCAGTCCCTGTTTTGCGGGATGGGAAACCAAAGCTGAGGCGGCTGCATTAGGTGCGGAACCCATACCTGCTTCGTTGGAAAAGAGTCCTCGTTTAATACCTATGACTACAGCGCTGCCCGCGAAACCACCGGCGATAGCTCTGGGATTCAAGGCCTCACTGAAGATCAGGGCGAACACTCCGGGAAGTTGTGTGATGTTGGTGAGAGTGACAAAAAGTCCCAATAAAATGTAACAGGTGGCCATAATCGGCACGATGACAGAAGTGATGAAACCAATTCTGTGGACTCCGCCAAAAATGACAAGACCTGTGAGGACAGCTAAAATCAGACCGATGACGGCTGGCCATATGGTGTCATTATAGTTCGCGATGTAGTAAGGCAAAGCGGAAGAAATGTTGTAAGACTGCAGGCCGTTAAATCCGTAAGAGAAACAGGCGATAAGAGCGATGGAAAAGAGAATTCCCAATTTTCGGCTATGTAGAGCACGCTCGATGTAATAGGAAGGCCCTCCGCGGAAGTTAGCTCCGTCTTTGACTTTGTAAATCTGAGCCAAGGTGGATTCTGCGAATGCAGAGGAACCGCCGATGATTGCCATGAGCCACATCCAAAAGACTGCTCCCGGTCCTCCCGCGGCGATTGCTGTGGCGATTCCGGCGATGTTGCCGGTGCCGACACGGGATGCGGTAGAGATCATCAGTGCCTGAAAGGAGGATACCTGTTTAGTATCGCTGCCGTCAGAATTCGCTTTTTCTTTTAAGATGGAGAGAACATCTTTAATTCTACGTACCTGGACAAAACGTGTGCGTATGGAATAGTAAAGTCCACAGCCAACCAGAAGGAAAATTAAAATGTAGGTGTACATAAAATCGTTCAGCCAGGTCAGAAAGTCTTGAAACATATAAAATCTCCTTTCTTTTGTATGTTTTTAATGGATACCCTCAATGGACAAAAACAGACAAAGGGCAGATCGCAGAGATTCGTAGTCTGCAAAGACGTGTGTCTTTGTCCGCTGAAGATACCGTACTATCATACAGGAAAAATAATGATAACACAAACAAAATTAGTAGAAATTCTTTTAAGATCAAAAAAAGTAAGGAGGGAAAAGCGAAAAAACAGAATTTTATAAAGTATATACCTGGTATGACATACAATTATTAAGAAACCGACCGCTGATATGCGGCCGGTTTTGAGGTTTTACTATGCAATATTAAGTGGTCTTCTTTCTCTTAAAAAGATGTACCTGTTCGTCTTCATTCTCAGTTAAGAGGGTGAGGCCGGTCAACGGCAGTAAAATACCGACCAGCGGTGTCAGCCAGTTTACGAATGCGTAAGGAGCAAACACAAACGGCGAAATGCCCAGCGATGCATACATGAAGGCCCCACAGGTAGTCCAAGGGAACAAAGGCGCTGTGACGGTGGCACTTTCCTCCACACAGCGGGAAAGCATCTGGCGTTTCAGGCCATTTTCCGGATAGACATCTTTGTACAATTCTCCCGTCAGTACAATACTCATGTACTGTTCGCCGAGACAGGCACAACCCGCAACTCCTGTAAAGATGGTACAAGCGGGTAACAGCCGGCGGGAGGGCAGGCGTGTGATAATTTTTCCGATCAGAACTTTTAAGATTCCGCTCATGGTAATGAGTCCGCCCAGGATAAGAGCCAAGATACCTAGAGAGAAGGTCCACATCATCTCCTGCATACCTCCACGGTTGAGCAGTTCGTCTACAATCTCGACGCCTGTGGAGTATACATTTCCGTTGTTTAGTACATCAAAGAAAGAAGAGATATGCACTCCCTGGTAAATAGCTGCGATAGGGTAGGACACGATGACACCGATCAGCAGAGACGGTATCGCGGGGAATTTACAGATACTGAGAACTAATACCACGATCAGTGGAATTAGAACGATCGGAGATACTGTAAAGGTGCCACTGATCGCGGCTTGAATTTCGGCAATGCCTTCAATATCCAACTCTACATTCGTATATTGAAATCCTATGATCGAATATATAACCAGTGAGATGAGGTAGACAGGGACTGCTGTGTACATCATCGCACCGATATGTTTGAATACATCTGTTCCGGCGATAGCCGGAGCCAAGTTTGTGGTATCGGACAAAGGGGACATTTTGTCTCCAAAATATGCTCCTGACAGAATGCAGCCTGCGATCAATGGCTGAGGGAGGCCCATGGTAGTGCCGATTTCCTAAGAGTACGACGCCGACGGTTCCGGCAGTAGTCCAGGAACTTCCTGTACTGATGGAGGTCAGCGAAGTGATAATCAAAGTCGCAGGTAAGAACCAACCAGGGGAAAGAATGTCCAATCCATAGTAAATCAGAGCGGGCAGTGTGCCGCATTGTACCCAAGCACCGATTGCCATACCGATCAGGAAAAAGAAGAAAAGTGCAGGCATAGCCTTTATTGTTCCTTTGACCATACCGTCCAAGATCTCATCCCAGGAATATCCCAGGATTACACAGGCCACTCCAATGATTGCCACACAGCAGACTAAAAGCACGTGCTCATCCAAGCCGAATACCAGGATGCCGGCGATCAATGTTCCGATGATACAGGCAAGTGTGATCAGGGAAAAACAAAGCAGACGGGGTACGGTGATTTTTTCGGGGGGGGGGTGGAGTTTTCATAGCG
>ENA-OQCB01001068-OQCB01001068.1-human-gut-metagenome-genome-assembly--contig:-NODE-1068-length-11373-cov-2.895429_pt1 | contig 11373 bp, 10 predicted proteins | sample MGYA00242493_ERZ504568 | MGnify/ENA primary metagenome ERZ504568 (study PRJEB26092, sample SAMD00036229) | human gut metagenome | host: Homo sapiens | study: EMG produced TPA metagenomics assembly of...
TCTTTCTTTATTTCGGGAAAATAAGCATCAGCTTCCTTGGATGTGTCATCAATAAATGTGATATATAATTGTCTGGCTATATGCATTGCCTCTTTATACAAGCTGGCACCGCCTATAATAAATATTTAGAAGTTGTCCAACGGTTGGCATCTATCAGTTCGATATCTTTCTTGTAGTCGATCACCTGATCCGGGAATGCTTCCCACTGCACAAGATCGACCAGATGAGTCGTCACATCGACGATACCTTCCCCCTGCTGAGTCACATCAAGATACCATACCGGACGAGTCAGCGGTTTATTGTCGACCAGCTTAAACAGATGATGCACACTCTCCTTCACGATAGCCGGTTCTTCGGGAGAACCTTTCAACTGCTCGCCATAAATAGCCGGGATAGTGGAAAGTTCACGCTGCAACATCGTAGTGATTTCATTCCGTTCAGTCATGATGTCATACAGCATGATGTTTTTCTGTTTAGCGATAGCAAAACATTCTTCCAGCAATTTAAAGCTCTGGCTGTTGATCGCCATCGGCTTGTCGGAAAGCACATTGATGCCGGCCTCAAGCGTTTTCTTGATATATTCGGTCTTCTTGCCGTTGTTTCCCGCCTGGATCATCACGTTTCCCTTCTTCTCGGCCAACATTTTTTCCAGGTAATCATCTCCCGTATAAACGATTTCATTCCAAGCTGTCGGATTCTCCGCACGTGTGTTGAATCCCTGGATACGTTTCAAGTGCTCATCCACGTCGAAACCGGTGGGTGCGTACACATAAACATCTTTAGAAACTTGCGGATAAGACACTTTCTGCACTAATGCGGCATGGAAATGTCCGGGATCGAGCGTGATCAACTTAACTTCTCCCGGTGCGCCGGTAAAGCCTTCAGCCGCCTTCTCCTGCTTTGTGTTACAAGAAGCTCCAACCAACAGAGCCGCCATAGAAAATACAAGATAGTTTTTCATACTATTATAATTAAATTATTGATAAGCTTTTACATTAGACTGTTTGCGGCCACAAAGATAATATAAAAACAAAATCATCTCTATGACTTCGCTATAAAACAAGAAGATTTTATTCGACAATCACAGCTACCGGATTACTTTCGTCCATATGACTGCCAAGCTCCTCCACCAAAATTTCTCCTGGCTGCCCGAATGTTTGCCCTATATCTTATCATGCCCGGCTACAACTTGCAGATATCCTCCGAGAACCAATTCATCACAGACTTCGCCCTCTTCCCCACCCCGGCCGGCCGCTCTCCCTAGAGGAGGCGCATTGCTTCGGCCACAACCGTCACAGCATCGGCATCTGCTACGAAGGGGGATTGGACGGTGAAGGCCTCCCGCAAGACACCCGCACGCCTGCCCAGAAGGCAGCCCTCACGCAGTTGTTGCAGGAGTTAGGCCGCCAAATTCCCAGCATCCCTCACCGTAGGACACTGCGACTTGAACCCCCAAAAGGCCTGCCCTTCGTTCGACGCGGTGAAAGGAATATAAGGGCCATTTGAGTGCAGTTACCCTAAGATCCGGAGTTGGACTTTTTCTTTAAAACGAAAAAAAGCGTACGCGCCGCAGGACATCCTGCGACCGTACGCTTCTCGTTTACGCGGTGTTGTTATTGTGCGCGTTTTCCTTGTTTAACTGGGCTGATTCAGAAGGAACTTCCTGACCAACCTTCAACGGAGTGATATTGTTCTCAGTACCCGGATAGCCCACATTCTGGTTGATAACGCCACCGGTGTTGGATGTGATAGAACCTTCCGGGATCGGCCAAAGAACATGATGCGTACTGAAACGATATTCAGCATAGTTTGTCTTTATTCCTTTGTTATAGAAATTGTTCTTGGCAGAAACCCAATCGAAATAGAAGTTCACGCCAGCATCTTTACAATTTACACTCGTACCTTTCGGACCAGAGAAATTATCCAATTTGTAGACATGACCGCCAAATACTTCACATGCTTTACCCGTCAAAGCATACACATATGAAATACGGGAAAGTTCCACATGGCGGTTTTCTTCGTAATACAATTCACGTGCACGTTCGTCCAGAACCGTACCGATATTGATATCCGAAGCAGCCAGAGATTCTGCACCGGCACGCTGACGCACCACGTTCATCATATTGGCAGCCTCCTGTTTCATATCTTTCCAATAATAACATTCAGCCAACATCAGATATACTTCTGCCGAACGATAAATATACCAAGGAGTTTCACCGCCTCTACGGTCTGTTGTCACGGAAGGGTCCGGAACAAACGTTTTATAATGAGGCCACTGGAACCAGCAACGGATAGAATCCGAAACAGACATACCGACAGGTTTTACCGGATGTTTACCATACCATTCTGTTCCTTTAAGAGCCGGAGCATTATAGTATAGGTCGAATACACCCTTCCAGCTATCGCGGTTATATACACCACGCAAGTCGTTTTTCTCCTTTTCCGTCCATATGTCATACTGATAATAATTGGTCGGACGGCAAGTTCCGATACCACGACCTACATTGGCATCATTATCCAACTCGGTACCTTTGGCTTCATTTGCCGGAACAATAGACATACCCGTCTTACCGTCAGGAGTCTTAATCGATCCATTCGCCCAATAAGGAGTGGCATTACGCATCGTATTGATTCTGTCACGACCTTCTACTTCCGGATAAGACACGACATACAGGATACCTTCCGTATTTGACATATCCATTTTAGCTTCCACACTATGCAGGTCATGCATCAAGTTCGTATTCGGCTTTGTTTTGTTTGTCGTAAAACGTTCGGTCATCAACGGGTTGGCAGCGATAACTTCTTTTCCGATTTCGATCGCTCTGTCAAAATGACCCAACGACATACAAACTTTCATCAGCAATACACCGCAAGCCCATTTGGAAGGTTTTCCTCTATCGACCTTCTCCGGTACCCACTGATAAGCGAACTCCATATCTTTTTCTATCTGTTCCAGAATGCTCCAACGGTCATACGTGTAGAAATCCACTTTCGGTGTTTCAATCTCCTGGCTCAGATAAGGAACATCTCCAAACAGATGTGTCAGCTTGTAATAACGATATGCACGCTGGAAATAGGCGGCACCCCGTACTGCGTTTTCTTCAGCTTCATCTTTGAACGTCGCATTCTTCATACGGTTCAGAACGATATTGGCATATTTGATTCCTTTGAATCCTTCATCCCAGTACCATCCGATCTTGTTTTATTCACATCGTTTGCTGTACGGCTCGGCAACAGATCCGCATCCATATCTATCAAAGGCCCTGATTTATCGGTCGTACCAGTGACAGCCAAGTCTGTCGTATACATGTCGGTTGTGATCGGAGCGCCGTCTCCGAAAAACTCATGACGCATATTACGTTCACAAGCAACCAATGCAGCATACAAACCATCTGCATCCACATATGTATTTTCCGGAGTATAGATAGACAGAGGCTTTGGTTCCAACCAACTGTCGCTACAAGAATTTAACAAAGGCAATCCGGCTACTGCCAAAATAAGACATTTCTTTATATGTTTCATTATTCAATCTCCTCTTTTATAAAGTAAAGTTTAACACCAATATTGAATGTTCTCGGAACCCACAAGTCGTTTTTATCCGGATCTTCTTCAGGATCTCTGAATGTATATCCAGACAATACGAACGGATTACGCACGCTTAAAGACAAACGCATGTTCTGTACGGAAACCTTCTTCAAAAAGTTCTTCGGAACATTGTAAGAAAGAGAGATATTTTCCATACGCACAAAAGACTTGTTCACGTAATGGTTACCCAAGTTTTTCGATCCCAGACGTCCATATTCATTTGTCGGGTTATTGACTGTCCAGCGTTCGATATCCAAAGCACTGCGACGGTCTGCCAATTCAATGGCGTTTGCAGCCGGATTGAATGTACCGTATGTTCCGATATGAGAATACATCATGAAAGACAAAGAGAAGTCTTTATAAGTGAACTCATTTCTCCAAGACAGGTAGAAACGGGGAGTTTTGTACTTCTGGAACACTTTATCCTGGTCATTCAATACTCCATCGCCATTCTGGTCTACATATTTGAAGTCACCCGGCTTATTTCCATATTTGGCCGCTTCTTCCTCTTCTCCAAGCTGCCATACGCCATCACCTTCGTAATCCCAGATCTGGTCGGGGTCATGACCGATAAACCACTTGTTTTTGTAGTCGTCAGCTTCCTTCTGACCAATCACATTACCGTTTTCATCCTTGATGTCTTCCATATCTCCGTAAAGATGTTTGATCTTACGACGGTTGAAAGAGAAAGTAACGCTCGAATTCCAGTTAAAGTCCTTTCTGCTCATCACATCACCATTCAGAGACAATTCAAAACCACGGTTTGTCAAAGCACCCAAGTTTGCCTTTACATCAGAGAAACCGGTGATATTCGGCAAAGAACGTTTAACCAACAAGTCGTTCGTTTCAGACATATAGGTTTCCATAGAACCTCTCAATCTGTCGTTGAACAAAGAAAAGTCCAAACCGATATTATAAGAACCGGTACGCTCCCATTTCAAAGCCGTGTTACCCATGTGGTCTACATAGACCTGTGATGTCACATAGATATTACCATTCTGATCGATAAACGGACTCAAAGATGATTTCAGCCATGCCAATGCTTCATACTGACCGATATCACGGTTACCGTTCTGTCCCCATGAGAAACGCAACTTACCGTAATTCAACCAATCGCTTGCCGATTCCATAAATTTCTCGGAAGTGAAAACCCATCCTAAAGCGACAGCAGGGAAAGTCGCACGCGGGTTCATCATACCAAAAGCAGAATAACCGTCACGACGAACAGAGGCCGTCACCATATATTTATCCTTATAAGAATAATACAGACGTCCCATCAAAGCATCGCCAGTCCTGTATGTATCCTGGTTTCTACCTTCATCTTTCAAAAAAGACAGAACAGTCCCGGCTCCCATATTATGATAACCCAGCAAATCGCTCGGTGAGAAATTCTGAGCACCTACATATGTATCCCAATATTGTCCTTTTTCAGCATTTGCCAATAAGGTCACTTCAAAATTATGTCCTCCGTTAAATTGATGTTTCCAGCGGATGATATTATCTAATAACCAGTTAAAGCTTTTTGAATTTCTACGCTCTGCATATCCGCCTTTTCCTGCCCATTCAGGGTGTTCGGCTGATTCATGTTTCATAAACTCATACCATTTATATTTCGGGGTATAGTTCATCTGATACTCAATTCCAAACGGAAGTTTTACAATCGCATAAATATTTGCATTCAGCGTATGTTCAATTTCGCGTTTGTCACGATACATATTATCGAAAAACGGATTCTTACCATTGTTGTCACCGGAAGGATACATACGATACGGGCTGTCCGGATCATCGATATCATTGGGGGTATAAGGTGAGTTATTTGTACGCTGAGTAACATCGGCAGCCTGTGCACCCTTGTCTTTAGTCGCGAACTGGGAAGTCAAACCGATAGTCAGGAAGTTGGTTACTTTCGATTCCAAGTTCAAACGGGTACGGAAGTTCTTGAAACGATCGCCAACGCGAATGCCTTCGCGGTCGGCATATCCTAAAGACCAATAATAAGAAAGATCCTCTTTCTTATTGCTTATACTGGCAGTATAATCCTGCTGTAAAGCAGTTTGGAAGACAATATCATCCCAATTTGTTTCAACGCCGTTCAGATAGTTTTCAATTTCAACAGTCTTGAAATCCAGACGGCCTAACCAGGTTGTCAGCATTTCCTGTTCGGAAGGCAAAGTCGTTACAGGAGTTGACTGGTCATAGTTATACCAAGTCAACGGATCGACTCCAAGGCCACTTAATTGACGCGGGTCTGTAAATTTACCCGGTACTTTTGCCATTTCTTCCAGAGTCAGTTTGCCTTCCTGATAGTCTTTACGGAACTGGATAAATCCGGGACCATCCAAGGCTGCCGGAATACGTGAAGGCTGTGCAAAACCGACATTTGCATTGAAAGATACAACCGGTTTGCCTGTTTTACCTTTCTTAGTTGTAATGGCAACTACGCCATTCGCTGCTTTTGCACCATAAACGGCTACGGAGCTGGCGTCCTTCAATACGTCTACTGACTGGATATCCATCGGATTGATATCAGACAAATCGCCGTCATAAATAACACCGTCCAAAACCAACAAAGGAGAAGATCCGGCAGTCAGCGTATTTTTACCACGCACCTGCAGATTAGCCGTACCGGCAGCATCTGTCGAAATACCGATAGAAAGACCGGAAGCACTTGCACGCAAAAGGTCCTGTACAGAACGGGGAGTCTCCTTTTCCATGTTTTCCGCTTTCACAGTCGAAATAGCACCGGTCAAGTCTTTTTTCTTTGCCGTACCGTAACCAATCACAACAACTTCCTCCAGTTCTTCCGTATCTTCTTTCATCGTCACATCAATCATTTTCTGGTTTCCAACCGTAATGTCCTGTGACAAATATCCGATATAAGAAAATGTAACAATAGCCTTGCTGCCATTGACAGTCAGGCTATATTTTCCATCCACATCCGTAATAGAGCCATTCGTAGTGCCCTTTTCCATTACGTTCACACCGATCAGCGGTTCACCCGTCTGATCCTTAACAACACCGGTTATCGTCTGCGATTGCGCATAGGCTTCGCCAATAACCATCCCCAAAAATAGCAACAAGATACTAAATCGGGGTAAGAAACTAAAAACACGATTCTTCATACAATTTTTCAGTTTAGTATTAAGTTTGATAGTTTATATTAGAATTTATAGATTCGCATAACAATCAATACGACAAGCTTATTCACTGCAAATGTGCGCGTTAACACATTTACTTAAAACCATGTTATCCCATTCGAATAATGACCTAAAGAGGAAACTATTCAATACTTTCTATGTAGTTTTATATTCCAGACAAGTAAACAACCTTTTGTAAATCAAGAATTTAAAAACACATATCTCAACATTCAGCACATGTTCATAACATCATTGTCCTAAGTTAATAGCAAATTACACTGTCTAAATTAAATTGATCAAAAGAATATTCATTTTGGGCGCCAAAGTTATTGACTAAAATTGAATATTCATAAATATATATTCTTTTTTTACAAAAAGTAACAAGCTTCTACGATTCAATACATTACAAAAAAAATCTTCATCAGAAAAAACATTCTTCGCGACAACCTCTTCTCGGTCGTCCAACAGGTAACCCCCTACTCATACGGTTAGCCATTTTATCAAAGCATAGGCTCAACTTCATATTCTGCCATATCCACAAAAAAATCTACTAACATACATATTATAATATAATCCATATTTTCGTTAGGGGCAGCAAGAGAAACTGACGTATTGTCACACTTCCTGCCACCTGAACTTTTCTAAACCTATCCTTGTTACTTTGGCATACGATTTGTAGAATAGTTAATGCAACTCGAAAGAGAAAAGCAAATACAGGAAAATAATAACAATATAAAATAGTAGAAAATTATGGGGAAAAATTATCGGAATCGACTTAGGAACAACCAACTCTTGTGTTGCCGTATTGGAAGGTAACGAACCGGTTGTAATTGCAAACAGCGAAGGAAAAAGAACGACGCCTTCAATCGTTGCATTTGTTGAAGGAGGTGAACGTAAGGTAGGTGATCCTGCAAAACGTCAGGCTATCACAAACCCGGAAAAAACAATATTCTCTATCAAACGTTTCATGGGTGAAACCTATGATCAGGTTCAGAAAGAAATCAACCGCGTACCTTATAAGGTAGTTCGTGGTGACAACAATACACCGCGTGTCGATATCGAAGGACGTCTCTATACTCCGCAGGAAATTTCCGCAATGGTACTTCAGAAAATGAAGAAAACTGCTGAAGACTATTTAGGACAGGAAGTAACGGAAGCCGTTATCACCGTTCCGGCCTACTTTAGCGACGCACAGCGCCAGGCTACTAAGGAAGCCGGTGAAATTGCAGGTTTGAACGTTCGCCGTATCGTAAACGAACCGACTGCCGCATCTTTGGCTTACGGTTTGGACAAAACGAACAAAGACATGAAGATCGCCGTATTCGACTTGGGTGGCGGTACATTCGATATCTCTATCCTGGAATTAGGAGACGGTGTGTTTGAAGTAAAATCCACAAACGGTGATACTCACCTGGGAGGTGACGACTTCGACCATGTGATCATCGACTGGCTGGCAGAAGAATTCCTGCGCGAAGAAGGCGTCGACCTGCGTAAGGACCCGATGGCTTTGCAACGTTTGAAAGAAGCGGCTGAAAAAGCAAAGATCGAATTGTCAAGTACGACAAGCACGGAAATCAACCTGCCGTATATCATGCCGGTAAACGGTGTTCCAAAACACTTGGTCAAGACACTGACACGTGCTAAATTCGAACAGTTGGCAGACAGTCTGATCCAGGCTTGTATCGAACCTTGCCGCCAGTCTTTGAAAGATGCAGGTTTGAGCACTTCCGACATCGACGAAGTAATCCTGGTAGGTGGTTCGACACGTATTCCGGCTGTACAGGCCATCGTTGAAAAATTCTTCGGCAAGGCTCCGTCAAAAAGGTGTCAATCCGGACGAAAGTAGTGGCGTAGGTGCTGCCATCCAGGGTGGTGTATTGACAGGTGAAGTAAAAAGACGTTCTGCTGCTTGATGTTACTCCGTTGTCATTGGGTATCGAAAACAATGGGTGGCGTAATGACCAAGTTGATCGAAGCCAATACGACTATTCCTACCAAGAAGTCTGAGACATTTACAACTGCCGTTGACAAACCAGCCTTCTGTAGAGATCCACGTATTGCAGGGTGAACGTTCACTGGCTAAAGACAATAAATCGATCGGTCGTTTCCATCTCGACGGAATTCCAGCCGCACAGCGTGGTGTTCCTCAGATCGAAGTTACCTTCGATATCGACGCAAACGGTATCTTGAATGTATCGGCTAAGGACAAAGGCACCGGAAAAGTACAGAGCATCCGTATCGAGGCTTCCAGCGGTTTGAGCGACGACGAAGTAAAACGTATGAAAGAAGAAGCTCAAGCTAACGCCGAAGCCGATAAGAAAGAAAAAGAACGTATCGACAAACTGAACCAAGCCGACAGCATGATCTTCCAGACTGAAAAACAGTTGAAGGATCTGGGTGACAAACTTCCGGCAGACAAGAAGACTCCTATCGAAACAGCTTTGAACAAGCTAAAAGAAGCTCACAAGGCTCAGGATATCGCCGGTATCGATGCCGCTATGGCGGAACTGAACAGCGTATTTCAGGCTGCAAGCCAGGAAATGTACAATGCCCAGAATGCACAGGGTGGCGCACAACCGGGTCCTGACTTCGGTCAACAAGCTGGTGGCAACGCCGGAAACAACAAGCAGGATAGCGGTGTAACGGATGTTGACTTTGAGGAAGTCAAGTAAGTATTGGTAAACAACGATAGCTATAAATAGGAATATAGGGTGTAACTCAACGAGTTATGCCCTATTTCTTTTTATATCACTTTCCTTTTGCTTTGCTTGTTATTTGAATTTTTATTGTATATTTGTACCATAATTGTTCCGCAATAAAAAAGTAGATAATGTGCGACAAATTAGATAAGATTGAAAAATAACAAGAAATAACTCATTGTATGCCAGCAGCAAAATTTGAAATAAAGCGTAAATGCCAAATTTGTGGAGAAGAGTTTTTAGCCAAAACTATAGAATCATTGGTATTGTTCTCCTCGGTGTTCTAAAATTGCTTGGAAACGTAGGAAAGATGAGGAAAAGAGGAATCTTAGATTGGATGAAGTGGTGAAAGGTATTCCTAAAGACCAAGACTATATTAAGGTATCAGAAGCCTATGCCTTGTTTGGAATTAGTCGTGATACATTGTATCGTCTCATTCGTAAAGAGACCATTAGTCACATGAATCTTGGGACGAATCAAATCCGAGTAAGTAAGGCAGAACTGATGAAACTCTATCCTCTCCGAAAGAAAGCTCTTACAAAGCCAAAGCCCATTGTCAAACTGTATAGTCTGGAACCTAAAGACTGTTATACCATTGGAGAAATCACAGAGAAGTTTCTTGTGAATGAAAGTACGGTTTATCTCCATATACGCAAATACTCTATCCCTACTCGGCAGATAGGTAATTTCGTGTATGTACCCAAGAAAGAAATTGATAACTTATATAAAGGTATGAAGCGATGAAGAAAGCATTAGTCAATACACGAGTGTCGGTAAAGCTCCGCAAGTCTGAATATCGTGATGAATGGTATCTCTATGTGGAATCTTATCCCGTATTCCAATCAGGGAAAGATACACCACAAAGAGTACGTGAATATCTCAATCGTACCATTACGACACCTATTTGGGATAAGTCACGTAATGCAAGGACTAATGCCGATGGCAAAACCACTTATAAACCGAAGCGAGATTTAAATGGTGTTATTCAATGTAAATCTCAATTAGACCAAGAATCATGTATCTATGCAGACAAGGTCAGGAGCCTACGGCAAAAGGAATATGACAATGCGGCTCTTTATGCCGATACTGATGCAGAACAGGCAGAGCAGTTAGAACGATCCAAAAGTAATTTCATTGAGTACTTTGACCATGTGCAACGAACAAGACATGCTCATAGTTCCGATTCTATCATTGTCAACTGGAGGAGAGTTCATGAGTTGTTAAAGATATTTGCAAAAGGCGATACCATTCTCTTTCACAAATAGACTTAAAGCTGGTAGAATCGTTCCGCCAATTCATAATGACCGCACCACAAGGTGGTACTAAGCGAGGTACGATTTCTCAAAACACAGCTTCTACATACTTCTCCAGTTTTCAAAGCCGGATTGAAACAGGCATTTATAGACGGCTACCTGATTATTGATATTTCTGCGAAAGTCAAAGGGATTCAAGAAAGGGAAAGCCGAAGAGAATATCTCACGGTAGAGGAATTGAACCGACTGGCTCAAACACCTTGTGACCCATTACTGAAACGTGCAGCTCTATTTTCTGCTTTAACAGGAATTCGTCACTGCGACATTCAAAAGTTGAAGTGGTCAGAAGTGGAAATGTTCAATGGAGGCTATAGGTTGAATTTTACTCAGCAAAAGACAAAAGGAGTTGAATATATGCCTATATCAGAGCAAGCATACAATCTCTGTGGAGAGCAAAAAGAGGGTGAACTTCTGGATTTTTGCCGGACTTCCTGACCCTTCTTGGATAAACCGCCCCGTCAAAAAGTGGGTCGAAGCAGCCGGAATCACCAAACACATTACCTTCCATTGCTTTAGGCACAGCTACGCAACCCTGCAACTGGCTGGAGGAACTGATATTTATACGGTTAGCAAAATGTTGGGACATACAAACGTGCGAACAACACAAGTATATGCAAAGGTTGTTGATGAAAAGAAAGA
>ENA-OQCB01001069-OQCB01001069.1-human-gut-metagenome-genome-assembly--contig:-NODE-1069-length-11359-cov-2.773593_pt1 | contig 11359 bp, 15 predicted proteins | sample MGYA00242493_ERZ504568 | MGnify/ENA primary metagenome ERZ504568 (study PRJEB26092, sample SAMD00036229) | human gut metagenome | host: Homo sapiens | study: EMG produced TPA metagenomics assembly of...
TTGGATGAGAGGGATCCGCTGGATGTAGACAGGCTCTTGATCGTGACATTTACCGAAGCGGCAGCAGCGGAAATGAAAGAGCGAATCCGGGATGCCATTGAAAATGCCCTGGAAGACACACCGGGAATAATGAATTTATCAGAACGGGAATTGCATTAGATTCCTTAATCAGCAGTCAGTTGTTAATTAATATCTTTGAGCATAATACACCTCTTCATGACGGAGCAGTAATTGTAAGGGGAGACAGAATTATCGCAGCTACCTGTTATCTTCCGCTTTCAGATAATTTAAGCCTGAATAAAAATTTGGGTACAAGACATCGCGCAGGAGTGGGAATTAGTGAAGTCAGTGATTCTTTGACGATTATTGTCTCAGAAGAAACAGGCAGAGTGTCAGTAGCGAGAAATGGCAAGCTTCAGGTTGGACTGACAAAGGAAGAATTAAAAGATGTTCTGGTGGAAGAACAGAACAAAAATAATCAGGAAAAACAGAAGCATAAATCAAAATTGAAGCTGTGGAAGGGATTGGTGAAGAATGAAAAAAAACATGATTAACAAATTTACCCTGAAAGTTCTTTCACTGATTATTGCGATTTTGATTTGGTTATTGGTTCGAAATGTGGATGATCCAATTGTTGTGCGAACCTTTTATGAAATACCGGTAAGCATTGAAAACGCCTCTTATCTTGCGGAAAACTTAGAAATTCCATTACTGGTGGATGGAAAGGATACCGTGAAAGTTCGAGTTAAGGGCGCTCGTTCTGTTGTGAGTAAGCTGAAAAAGGAAGATATCAAGGCTGTCGCAGATATGACACAAATTATTTCAAAAGATACTACACCGATTATGGTGCCTGTGGAGGTTACCGGTACAGGTATATCAGACTCAGATATTACAGTGAGACCTAGAAATATCCAGGTAGATATTGAAAAACAGAAAAGTGTGGAAAAAACCATTGCTGTCAGCACCGGAGATACACAACCGGATAAGGATTATGAAATCGGGAATTTAAAAGCAAATCCTGAGAAGGTTACGATTTCAGGACCGGAAACCATCATTAATAAAATTGATAAGGTAGTTGCTTTAATCGATGTGACAGGAAGAAAAGAAAGTAATATAGAAATAAAGTCTCAACTAAAGATATATGATAAAAATCTGGATGAATTGTCACCAAAACAGCTGGAATATCTGAATATAAAAGAAATCAGTGATAATACTATCCGAATACAGGCGCAGTTCTGGAAAGTAAAACAGAATGTGAAGATAAAAGCCGAATATTCGGGAGAACCGAAGCGTGGCTATGAGGTAGACAGTATTAATCTGGTGCCGGATACAATCAGCGTGGCAGGGACTGATGAGGCTTTAAAGAAGCTGGAACAGGAAGGCAATACACTGGAAATTCCGGGGAAATATATTGATGTTACAGACAAGACGGGAGATTTTGAACAAAATATTGATTTGAGTGAATTGCTTCCAGAGGATTTGAAGCTGGTAAGAGATTTGAACAGCTCTGTAATTGCTACGGTAAAAATTCTTCCGTATAACAGCAGGGACTACGAGGTTTCCGTTACTCAGATTGAAGCAGATAATAAAGCGGAAGATTTAGATTTGGTATTTCAGGATGAACAGATTACAATTCGTGTAAAAGCAAAAGAGCAGGATTTAGATAGTCTAAGTGCTGCCAATATACAGGTTCAAATTGATTTGAGCGGATACGGAGAAGGGGAATACGAAGTCCCGGTAACTGTTACGCTGCCAGGTGGATATGAGCTGGTAGAAAGTATCAAAGTAAAGGTGAAATTAGTTCCGGGAGCTGAAAAGTAAAGGAACGGGCAGGAAGTGAAAGGGTTGTATGGTTAGTAAAAAGGTAATAATAAAAAATCCTACCGGTCTTCATTTAAGACCGGCGGGAGTTCTCTGCAAAGAGGCGATGCAGTTTAAATCGTTGATAACATTTAATTTCCGTGGGGGAACGGCAAATGCAAAAAGCGTATTGAGCGTTTTAGGCGCTTGTATTAAGTCGGGAACAGAAATTGAATTGGTATGCGAAGGAGAAGATGAAGAGCTTGCATTGAAAACTCTCGTAGACGCAATAGAAAGCGGTTTAGGGGAATAGAAAGTGAGGACTGTTGCTTGATGAACGCAATGGTCCTCTTTTGTGATAAAAAAGGAAGGAAAAAGAAAAATGATACATAATAAGATGAAACAAGGGATAAAAGACGGAGTTCCCATAGCAATCGGTTATTTTTCAGTAAGTTTTACTTTTGGTATGCTGGCAGCCAAAAGCGGTATATCCATATTCCATGCGGTGTTGATTTCTTTGCTTAATTTGACTTCGGCGGGGCAGTTTGCAGGCATGAACGCAATTCTTGCTCAGGCATCTTTTATGGAAATGGCTTTGACACAGCTTGTTATCAATATAAGATATAGTCTGATGTCCCTTTCCCTGTCTCAGAAGTTAGACAGCAGTGTAAAAGTGAGAGAACGACTGGCAGTGTCTTATGGAGTGACGGATGAAATCTTTGCAGTGGCAAGCTCCAAGCCGGGAACAATAGGGGCACACTATATGTATGGATTAATACTTCTTCCTGTATTGGGGTGGGTAGGAGGAACTTTTGCAGGAGCAGCGGCAGGCTCGCTTCTTCCTGCTGAGATAATCAGTGCGCTGGGAGTTGCTTTATATGGAATGTTTATTGCCATTGTAGTTCCCGTAGCAGCAGAGCACAAGGAAGTAAAGGTAGTTGTTCTTACAGCCCTTTGTCTGAGTACAGCGCTTTATTATCTGCCCATAGGAAAGCGGATTTCTTCCGGATTTTCCATGATTATCTGCACCGTGTTTGCAGCCGGCTTAGGCGCCGTTTTATTTCCAATAAAGGAGGAACAGGAATGATATACGCATATATTTTTGTAATGGCAGGAGTCACTTATCTGATTAGGATGCTGCCTCTTACATTGGTGCAAAAGAAGATTACCAATGTCTATGTACGTTCGTTTTTATACTATATTCCCTATGCCTGCCTGACTGCAATGACATTTCCGGCTGTTCTCTATGCAGCCAGCTCGCCAATCGCTGCATTTTGTGGCTTTATCATGGCTGTATTTATGGGATTAAGAAAGAAAAGCTTGATTGTAGTAGCTTTGTCAGCTTGCACTGTTAGTGTTTTTGGTGGAAAGAATTGTTGGAGTTTTTGTAAAAAAACTTATGAGGCTGTTTTATGGAGTAATACTTCATAGGACAACCTCATAATTTTAGCTTTTCTTTTTTCGATTTTGTTTCTGATGTGGTATTTACAATCAGTATAATCATAATGACTGCAAACAAAATTGTCAAAGTTATTATGATAGGCAGAAGCAGTGGGGAAGGAAAAATTGTTTTTACAGTGCCTATTTGGAACATGGACATATCTGCGGTAATCTGTGTTTCCACGGAAAGAGGAAGCTGTACAGAAGCGCTGTATAGTCCTGTGCCATTATAAGACCAAGTACGGGTACGCTGATTATTTTCATCGCTGTCCGAGACAGAAAGTGCATCAGCGGTGACTGTTTCGGAAGAATTATATTTCCCACCGGTGTAGTTTTATCCATCCAGTAAAGGGATTGGCTATGGAAATTGTCAAATCCATAGTCAAAAAGTGTTCTGGTATCGGTGAAGCGTTCGTCATTTTCAGAACGAAGAACCACACAAATCAAGGTCATATCTTCTCTGGAGGCAGCGGTAACTAAAGTGTTTCTGGCTGCTTCTGTATGTCCGGTTTTACCTGCAATAGCTCCTTCGTAATAATATTTTCCGTCAACCAGAAGCGCATTATGATTTTCCATATTTCTGGAGGCAGCAGTTTTATTCGTAGGAGGAATAGTATATTTGGCAGCTCCTGCGATTTTACAGAAAGCTTCATTTTTTACAGCCTCCCGAAGAATAAGCGCCAAGTCATAAGCTGTTGTATAATGATTAGGATCGGGCAATCCGTTGGCATTGACGAAGTGCGTGTTAGTACAGCCAATTTCGGCGGCTTTGGCATTCATCATAGCCGTGAAATTCTCCACAGAACCGGCTACTTCCACAGCCATTTGCGTACAAACTTCATTGGCAGAAGCCAACATAATAGCATAAAGACATTGCTCTACGGTAAGAACTTCACCAACCTGTGCATTAATGGTGGAATTTCCCGGAGCTAGGTCAGGGAGAATAATGTCGGTAAAAGTAATATTTTTGTTTAAATCCGGTATGTTTTCCAGTATAATGAGAGCTGTCATTACTTTTGTAGTGCTTGCAGGATAGCGTATTTCATTCATAGATTTATCAAAAAGCACCTGTCCGGAGGAAGCCTCCATAAGGACACCGGATGCACTGGAAATCTCAGGAGCAGAAGGCCATCCGGAGGGGAAATCCTGAGCACTGACAGATAAAGGTGATAAAAGACATAACAGCAAGGAAAAGACGGATAGTAATAGTTTTTGTATTTGTTTTTTATAACGCAAGTGAAATCCCTCCTTCTTTCTAATCATATATAGTATAGCATACACGGGGATTTCTTGAAATAAAAATAAAAGGAAAAGGCGGTTTTTCACTTTTTATTTTCTTTTTTATCACAATTTGAACACAATTAATTGATAGACTAAAACTCGTAAAAGGGAAATGAAATTCACGAAAGGAAGTAAAGGCTATGAGTGATGAATATAATAATACAAATGAAGAAATGGAAAATGGAAGCTTAAATGAAAATCAAAATGAAAACAAGGAAACAAGGCAAGAGCCGGGAGAAATTCCTACACCGGAAAATCCATGCTATGCACGTTCTTATAAAAAAGAGGAAGCAGGCAGCGATGATATGAAGATTGAAGAACCGAAAATGGAGGAACAGAAACAGGAAGAAAAGAAAGAATATCAGCCGTATCAGTTTTCCGCTCCAAATCAGCCACAGCAGCCGAAGAAAAAGAAACAGTCTTCCGGTTTAGCAAAAAAAATTTGGGGAATGACAGCAGCAGTGGCAGCGGTCTTCGGATTAGTTGCAGGCGGTGTGTTCTTAGGTGTAAATTATGTGGGAAATGAAGTGGTGAGACCGGAAAAGGTTCAGATTGACAATACACCGGTTACAGACGGTAAAACCGTAGAAGGTGCAGATGCAATCAATAATATAGAAACCACAGGCAATACAGTGGCAGATGTTGCTAAGAATGTAATGCCGTCTATTGTAGCCATTACGGGAATAAGCATACAGGAAATTCCAAAATTACTTTGGTTTTGGCGTGCAGGCGCAGACAGTACCGAGCAGCGGCTCCGGAATTATTGTAGGACAAAATGACGAAGAGCTGTTGATTGCTACAAATAATCATGTGGTAGCAGATACGGAGTCCATTACCGTATGCTTTACAAATCAGGATGGTACGGCAGCTTCCACAGGCGAGAATAATTTGGAAGATACCGCAGCAACAGATGAGAATAGTACAGATTTAGAGGCAGGTACAGCAGTAGAAGCACAGATTAAGGGTACAGATGCAGATAATGATTTGGCTGTTATCGCAGTAAAAAATAGCAGATATTCCGGCAGATGTATTAAGCCAGATTAAAGTGGCTACCATTGGCAGTTCCGATGATATGATTATCGGTGAGCAGGTTGTTGCGATTGGTAATGCGTTAGGATACGGACAGTCAGTAACAAGCGGTTATGTCAGTGCATTAAATAAAAGAGTAAGCTCTGACAATATTGACAGTACCTTTATTCAGACAGATGCAGCCATTAACCCCGGAAACAGCGGCGGCGCTCTTTTGAATATGAAAGGTGAGCTGGTTGGAATTAACTCCTCTAAAATTGCTTCCAATGAAGTAGAAGGTATGGGCTTTGCAATACCGATTTCCAGAGCCGAGCCGATTTTAGATAACTTGATGAGTAAGAAGACAAGAAGCAAAGTAGAAGATGAAAATAAAGCCGCTTACCTTGGAAATTACCTGTAAAAATGTGACAGCAGAGGCATCTCAAATGTACAACATGCCAACAGGTGTATTTGTAGACAGTGTGGTAGAAGACGGACCGGCAGAAGAAGCAGGAATTCAGGCAGGCGATATTATCCGTAAAATTGACGGAACAAGCATAAGCACAAACGAAGGTTTGATTGAGCAGCTTCAGTATTATGAAGCCGGAGAAGAAATTGATTTCGTAGTTTCAAGAGCAAACGGCGGAGAATATAAAGAAGAAACCATTACCGTAGAATTGGGTGCGAAAAAGGATGCACCATCCACATCAGGAAATCCAATCTTAGGTAATCGTTAATTATAAAGAAGGGAAGTTGTTGCTTTAGGCGCAGCTTCCTTTTCCTTTATAAAAAGTTTACTTGTAGCAAAAACTAATTTGTGATAAGATACCCACAAGTGGTTTAAGCTGAGGAAAACAGAAAGAAAGCAGGAAAGAGATATGTCAGATGATAAAGAATATTTAAAGACAAATAATCCATCTGAAGAAACAGATGAGAAGGAAAATAAGGACCAATATGAAAAAATCTGTTTTATGTGCAGAAGACCGGAAAGCAAAGCAGGGAAGATGATAGACCTTCCAAATGATATTCATATTTGTACAGATTGTATGCAGAGAAGCTTTGATACCATGAATAACAGCAATATCAATTATGATGAGCTGATGCGTAATATGCCGAATATCAGTATGATTGATTTAAGTTCTCTGCAAAATCAAATTCCAAACAGACAAAAGGTAAAGAAAAAACAGGAAGCGCCAAAAGAAAAGGTAGCTCCAAAGGTTTTTGACATAAAGAGTATTCCGGCGCCTCATAAAATTAAGGCGAGTCTGGATGAGTATGTGATTGGACAGGAAAAGGCAAAAAAAGTAATGTCCGTAGCTGTTTACAACCATTATAAACGTGTTTTTGCGGATATGAACGATGATATTGAAATCGAGAAATCCAATATGCTGATGATTGGACCGACAGGAAGTGGAAAAACATATCTTGTAAAAACGCTGGCAAGACTTTTGGATGTGCCTCTTGCCATTACCGACGCAACTTCTTTGACAGAAGCCGGTTATATCGGTGATGACATTGAAAGCGTGGTAAGTAAGCTTTTGGCAGCAGCAGACAATGATGTGGAAAGAGCGGAGCATGGAATTATTTTTATCGATGAAATTGATAAAATTGCCAAGAAAAAGAATACAAATCAGAGAGACGTAAGCGGCGAGGCAGTACAGCAGGGAATGTTAAAACTTCTGGAGGGCAGTGAAATTGAAGTTCCTGTGGGAGCAAACAGTAAAAAGCGCTATGGTTCCGCTGACAACTGTGAATACAAAAAATATTTTATTCATCTGCGGAGGAGCTTTCCCTGATTTGGAAGAAATTATCAAAGAACGTCTGAATAAAACCGCATCCATTGGTTTTCAGGCTGATTTAAAAGATAAATACGACCATGACAACACTCTGCTGGAAAAAGTGACCGTGGATGATATTAAAAAATTCGGTATGATACCGGAATTTTTAGGACGTCTTCCGATTATTTTCACTTTAACGGGATTAAACAGAGATATGCTGGTGGAAATTTTAAAGAGCCGAAAAATGCGATTTTAAAACAATACCAGAAGCTTTTGGCGTTAGATGAAGTAAAATTGGAATTTGAAGATGGTGCACTGGAAGCCATTGCCGATATGGCGCTGGAGAAACATACAGGAGCCAGAGCTCTTCGTGCTATTTTGGAAGAATATATGCTGGATATTATGTATGAAATTCCAAAGGATGACAGCATCGGAGAAGTGATTATTACAAAAGAATATATTGAGCATACAGGCGGTCCGAGAATTTTATTAAGAGGTCAGGAAATGCCTATGCTGGAAGCAAAATAAAAAAGCATATCATTAAGTAAATATCAGGAATATTTATATCTTTCATGCAGAACTGCATTTTAGAGAGAATAGACATTCCTGATATTGGTTAAAGATAATGCTTTCACTTCTCTTATAAAATCCTGTAAAACAAAAAAAGATGCAGGAGATGGGACTTGAACCCACACGATATTGCTACCACAGGCACCTGAAGCCTGCGCGTCTGCCAATTCCGCCACTCCTGCATTTCTTATTAAGTTTGTGCTGTCTTAAGCACAAGGTATATAATACATGATGTTATTCAAAATGTCAACAGTAAATTTGAAAAAAATTTAAGTTTTTTATGAGAATATTCTACACAAGAGTATGAAAAAAAAGGTTGAAAATTACTATATGTTGTGATAAACTTTTAGCAATTTGGGAAAAAATAGGGCTTTATAAAAGAGCCGCTCAGAAAGGAAGACAGGTGAAAGCATGAAAGCATTTTTGATACTGGAAGACGGAACTGTTTTTACAGGAACCAGCATTGGTTCTAAAAAGGAAATCATCAGTGAAATTGTCTTTAATACATCTATGACAGGCTATTTAGAGGTGCTTACAGATCCTTCTTATGCAGGACAGGCAGTCTGTATGACCTATCCTTTAATCGGAAATTATGGTATTTGCCATGAAGATCAGGAGTCTTTAAGACCATGGCCGGATGGGTATATCGTTAGAGAATTATCTCGCATGCCAAGTAATTTCAGAAGTGAAGACACTATTCAGAACTTCTTAAAGCAATATGATATTCCGGGAATTGCAGGCATTGATACAAGAGCTCTGACGAAGCTGCTGAGAGAAAAAGGCACAATGAACGGAATGATTACAACAGATGCAGCTTATAAATTAGAAGAGATTATTCCAAGATTAAAGGCATATAACACAGGAAAAGTAGTGGAACGTGTAACCTGTGAAGAAAAAACAGTTTTAAAGGGAGAAGGTCCGAAGGTAGCTTTAATGGACTTTGGAGCCAAAGATAATATTGCAAAATCTTTAAATGAAAGAGGCTGCGAGGTAACTGTTTATCCTGCCTTCACAAAAGCAGAGGAAATTCTGAAAACAAATCCAGATGGAATTATGCTTTCTAACGGCCCCGGAGATCCGAAGGAATGTACTTCTATTATAGAAGAAATAAAAAAATTATATGACTCTGAAGTTCCTATTTTTGCTATTTGTCTGGGACATCAGCTCATGGCGCTTGCCACAGGAGCGGACACAAAGAAAATGAAATACGGACACAGAGGAGGAAATCACCCTGTAAAGGATTTGGAAACAGGAAGAGTATATATTTCCTCTCAGAACCATGGTTATGTAGTCGACACAGAGACCTTAAATCCGGAAATTGCTGTTCCGGCATTTATCAATGTTAACGATAAGACAAATGAAGGATTAAAGTATACAGGAAAGAATATCTTTACCGTACAGTTCCATCCGGAAGCTTGTCCGGGCCCACAGGACTCAGGCTATTTATTTGACAGATTTTTAAAAATGATGGAGGTGACCAAATAATGCCGAAAAATCCAGATATTAAAAAGGTATTGATGATAGGCTCCGGCCCGATTGTTATCGGACAGGCAGCAGAATTTGATTATGCAGGTACACAGGCATGCCGTTCCTTAAAAGAGGAAGGAATTGAGGTCGTTTTATTAAACTCCAATCCGGCTACGATTATGACGGACAAGGATATTGCAGATAAGGTTTATATTGAGCCTTTAACAGTGGAAGTGGTAGAGCAGCTCATTTTAAAGGAAAAACCGGACAGTGTGCTTCCGACTCTGGGCGGACAGGCAGGGCTGAACCTTGCTATGGAGCTGGAAGAAAGAGGTTTCTTAAAAGAGCATAATGTGCGTCTTATCGGAACAACCTCCGAAACCATTAAAAAGGCGGAAGACCGTCAGGAATTTAAGGATACTATGGAAAAAATCGGAGAGCCTATTGCAGCTTCTCTGGTAGTAAAGAATGTAGAAGACGGAATTGCGTTTAGTAACAAAATCGGCTATCCGGTAGTTCTTCGTCCTGCTTATACATTAGGAGGAAGCGGCGGCGGAATTGCCAATAACGAAGAAGAATTAGTAGAAATTCTGGAAAACGGACTTCGTCTGTCTCGTGTAGGCGAGGTACTGGTGGAACGCTGCATTGCAGGCTGGAAAGAAATCGAATACGAAGTAATGCGTGACAGTGCAGGAAACTGCATTACTGTATGTAATATGGAAAATCTCGACCCCGTAGGTGTACATACCGGAGACAGTATTGTAGTCGCACCATCTCAGACCTTGGGTGATAAAGAATATCAGATGCTTCGTACTTCTGCTTTAAATATTATTACAGAGCTGGGAATTACAGGCGGATGTAATGTACAGTATGCTTTAAATCCTAACAGCTTTGAATATTGCGTAATTGAGGTAAACCCTCGTGTATCACGTTCTTCTGCGCTGGCATCTAAAGCTACGGGATATCCGATTGCAAAGGTAGCGGCAAAGATTGCCCTTGGATATACCTTAGATGAAATTAAAAATGCCATTACAGGAAAAACTTATGCCAGCTTTGAGCCAATGCTGGATTACTGTGTTGTAAAAATTCCTCGTCTGCCATTTGATAAATTTATCAGCGCTAAGAGAACATTGACAACACAGATGAAGGCAACCGGAGAGGTTATGAGCATCTGCAATAACTTTGAAGGCGCTTTAATGAAGGCAATCCGTTCACTGGAGCAGCATGTGGACAGTCTCATGTCTTATGATTTTACAGGGCTTTCCAAAGAGGATTTAATAGAGGAGCTTTGTATTGTAGATGACATGCGTATCTGGAGAATTGCCGAGGCAATCCGCAGAGGCGTTGATTACGAAACCATTCATAAGATTACAAAGATTGATAACTGGTTTATTGATAAAATTGCCATTCTTGTAGAAATGGAAGAGGAGCTTAGAAAGAAAGAGCTTACCGAAGACCTTTTAAGAGAAGCAAAGAGAATTGAGTTTCCGGATTATGTGATTGCAAAACTGGCAGGTAAAACAGAAGATGAAGTAAAAGCTCTGCGTAAAGAATACGGCATTACAGCAGCTTATAAAATGGTAGATACCTGTGCGGCAGAGTTTGAGGCAAGTACACCATATTATTATTCTGTTTACGGCGGCGAAAACGAAGCAGACGGTAAAACAGACAAGAAAAAGTATTGATTTAGGCTCCGGTCCTATTCGCATCGGACAGGGAATTGAATTCGATTTCTGTTCTGTACACTGTACATGGGCATTTGAAAAAGAAGGCTACGAAACCATTATTATCAATAATAACCCTGAAACAGTAAGTACAGACTTTGATATTGCTGATAAGCTTTATTTTGAGCCACTGACACCAGAAGATGTGGAAAACGTAGTAAATGTGGAAAAACCGGACGGAGCAGTCGTACAGTTTGGCGGACAGACTGCCATTAAGCTGACAGAAGCACTGATTAAAAATGGGGTGTGAAAAATTTCTGGGAACTTCTGCAGAAAATGTAGATGCTGCAG
>ENA-OQCB01001071-OQCB01001071.1-human-gut-metagenome-genome-assembly--contig:-NODE-1071-length-11333-cov-2.954310_pt1 | contig 11333 bp, 13 predicted proteins | sample MGYA00242493_ERZ504568 | MGnify/ENA primary metagenome ERZ504568 (study PRJEB26092, sample SAMD00036229) | human gut metagenome | host: Homo sapiens | study: EMG produced TPA metagenomics assembly of...
TCCACCTCCATTTGAAGAATGGCTTCCCGGATCATTCGCACCAATCACTACCTGAGGCGTCCAAGCCTTCCACCAGCCTTCTTTCCATGCCCTCAACCGGAAATGAAACGATCTGTCCTGATTGGTACTATCTCCTAGCAGAGGATGTCCAATACTGCTCAGATGCACCCGTATCTGATGTGTTCGCCCGGTCTCTAGCCGACACTCTACATAAGTAGCCTTCCCGAAGCGTTCTAGCACTCTGTAATGGGTCACTGCGTCTTTTCCATTCTTAAAGTTGACCGCCATCTTTTTTCGGTCCACAGGATGCCGCCCGATGGGGCCTTCCACAGTTCCCTCGTCAGCTGACAGATTACCGGACACGATCGCTCGATATCTGCGGGTAATTGTGTGCTTAGCAAGCTGAACCGCAAGATTCCGATGCGTCTGATCGTCTTTACAGACTACAAGAGCTCCGGTGGTATCCTTGTCAATCCGATGAACAATGCCGGGACGAAGCACTCCATTAATTCCTGACAGCTGTCCTTTACAGTGAAACAGGACGCCGTTCACCAGCGTCCCACTGTAATATCCCGGACAGGGATGCACAACCATCCCCTTGGGTTTGTTGATTACCAGCAGATAGGGGTCTTCATAGAGAATATCCAGCGGAATATCTTCTGGTTCTATATCCGGCTCCCTGCTTTTGGGCATCTGAAAGTGAATCTCATCCCCACACTGCAGGCGGTCGCTTGCCTTCGCAGTCTTACCGCCGATAAAAACTCCCCCGTCTTTCAAAAGTTTCTGAAAATAGGAACGAGAGATCTCCGGCATCACCTGTGCTAAATATTTGTCGATTCTTTGATTCTCATCTTGCTCTTCGGCTTTTAGCCATACATTCTCTGAGTCACTCATCTGCTTTGTCTCCATTTTAAAAAAGAATAGTCTTCCTCTTTATACACCACAAGTACGTTGAACAGCATTAAAATACCTCCGATGACCACGCAGCAGTCTGCCACGTTGAAGATGGGAAAATGGATGAGGGAGAAATAGATAAAGTCTATGACATACTTGTGCAAAATTCTGTCCACGAGATTCCCCAGAGCACCGGCAGCCAGCAAAACTGTCATCAGGCGAAACAGCCAATATTTTTTCTCCAATGGGAGTCGATAGTAAAAATAAGCAGCTATCACCAGAAACACACAGCACAGCAAAATAAACAGCCACTGTTGATTCTGTAAAATCCCAAATGCCGCTCCTCTGTTCTCCAAGTATTGAAATTCCAGCACTCCTGGAATGAGCTCCACACTTTCCTTTCCCTTCAGGTTCCTCACCGCCAGCAGTTTTGTTCCCTGATCCGCCAGAAAAAAGAGAAGAAATCCTAAAATCCCTTTGATTATCGCTGTCTTTTTTGTCATTTTTTGCTCCTACTCATATATATCTTTTTACTGAAACACGGTATCTTCCCTTTTTTGTCTGAGTCAGGATTTGCTCATAGATGAACCGCCCTTTCTGTCGGACAGAAATCAGGTCTTTCTCTCTTGGCGTATAGCCGTTAGATGTGATCTGTCGTCCATTGACAAATACCTTTCCTCCTTCAATGAACGGAGTTATTCTGCTTCTGGACTCGCCAAAAGCCAGCGCAATCAGGACATCCAGACGAATAGAGGGAACGGTTCCTTGAATCTCTCGGAATTTGGGCCGTGGAAGCTCCCCCGTCTCCGTAATCTGAGCCGTCAGCACCGCCGTATGTCTCACCCGTGTCAAGTTGTCCTGAATAAAGCCTGCCATCGTCTCCTTACAGAAACAGTATGCTCCGGTTTCATCAATCAACAGATCTCCGAGCATGGAACGTTCCAGCCCTAAGTTCAACAGAGCTCCTAAATAGTCTCTGTGGGACAGCTTTTCTGCGAACCTCAGAGAAAGAGGCTGAATCTTAATGCAGACTATGGGATAACTCAGTGTCTCCTCCATAAGGTAAGAAAGAGCATCAGGGAGAAATGCTGCCATCTGACGCTCTGCCACATCATAGCCGCCGAAGGTACAGACCGTCACTGGAAGGCTCTCCGAAATCATGCTATGAATCTTATGTAGTTCATCCAGATTCAGAAAATCCGTATACAACACAATATCTCTGTTATAGGCACGGTTTGCCAAATCCTTCATTCGTTTTTCAAATAACAAATCTTTATCCATGAATCAATATCCTGTCCTCATGGATGGTACTGCTCCGTTTAAAATATTCTGGAAATCTCCCGTGATGTCCACGTTATACGGAGTCAGAATAAAAATATAGCTGGACACTTTCTGCAGGCTGCCGCCCAGGGAATAACAGGCACCGGAAGTAAAATCAATAATCCTCTGTGCCAGTTCCACATCCATTCCTTCCAGATTCAGCACAACCGTAGAATTGTCAACCAGCGTGTCCGCGATTTCCCTGGTATCTTCCATAGAAGCAGGTTTAATTACACAGACTTCCATGGTCTGATTATGGCTGACTTTCTTGGAGTTGCGCATTGGAGTAATCTTAGACGGGGCCGGTCTGGAATTCTGCCTTGTGGGTTTCTCCACAACTTTAGAAGCTGCCGCTGTCTTAGATGCTCTCTTTGAGACTCTCTCCACTGGCTCGTCATCAAAATCATCCATGTCCTCATCGAACTCAGGGTCTTTCTTCTTAGAAAATTTATCAAAGAACTTTTTTCGCGGTTTTTCTTCTATCTCATCAAAATCGTCGTCCAGAATATCGTCATCTAAAAAATCATCGTCCTCAAAGTCATCGTTTAATTTAATGGCATCTAAAAACTTATCAAAAACACCCATTTTTAATCTCCATTTCCTAGTCTTATCGTGAATAATCACGTGCGCCGAAAATACCGGTTCCTACACGTACCATGGTTGCCCCTTCTTCAATCGCTACCTCATAATCATTGGTCATTCCCATACTCAGCACACTCATAGTAACATTATTAATGTTTTTAGCCGCAATGTCAACACTTAATTTCTTCAAACTTCGAAAGATTTCGCGGTTTTCCTCAGGATTTTCCACAAAAGGAGCTACCGTCATCAGTCCCTGAACCCTCACATTCGGAAGTTTTGAGACTGCCTCTACCAGTGAGATCACTTCTTCCAATGACAATCCGAATTTACTGTCCTCCTCGGCCACATTGACCTCGATTAGAACTGGAACCACCACATTTTTTTTCTGGGCTTCTTTGTCGATGGCCTCTGCCAGCCGCAGAGAATCCACAGAGTGTATCATCTCAACCTTGTCCACGATATACTTTACTTTATTTCTCTGAAGATGTCCGATCATATGCCAGTGGATATCCTGGGGAAGCTGATCGTACTTCGCTGTGATCTCTTGGACTTTATTTTCCCCGAACTCTCTAGCTCCCGCGTCATAAGCTTCCTGAAGCATCTCCACAGGCTTTGTCTTGCTCACCGCAATCAAAGTCACCTCTTTTGGATTTCTGCCGCTTCTTATACAGGCACCTTCAAATTTTTTTCTCTACATCTCTCAGGTTTTCTGACAGCATGGTATCTCCTCCTTAATAGACAATATCTGATTCTTTGACACTGTCCGCTTTCTCCGCGATATGGTCATATCTGGAAAGTCCATAAGTAGTATCTTTGCGGACAATCGCGTACTCTTCATTTTGGTCAATTAGCTCAATTCGGCGGAAAACGGCGTATCCTTGGTTGATACAGTAGACTCCTTCTAGTGCACCCGTATCTCCCACCACATAACGATCGGAGCTATCCGGCTTTAGAATTGCATCCCCTTCTCTGAGAACATTTTCTGAATTACTGCCGCCGTTCTCATCTCCCATCTCAAAGTAATAGTAGTCGTCTGTGGAAGCGTAGATCGTCGGACTCACAAACTTTGTGGAACTCTCCCCGTCTTCATTGGTAGTAACAAGGTCAAATCCTTGATAAGCCCCGCTCTCATCCGCCTGCGCAAAATCTTTGGGTACAATATAGAAATCCTTCGTCGTAATGGCAGAAAGCGGAACTTTCAGCCCCGTCAGGGTATTTGTAACCAGTTCAATATCCAAAAAACGGTCTGACGCATAACGAATTAAGCCTTTGTTGAAATCTATCTTTCCATATTTCTCTCCATCGATTTTTTCAATGGAAAAGCTCCCCAGCTGCGTCATACCATCTTTTTTGAACTTTACGCGGATACTGTCAGTATCCGTCAGCTGAGCCGCCTGCTTATCACTGAGCGGAATCAGCAGACTCCAACGTTCATCCGTAATCAAAGTATAGACAGGATCACCAGCCTTCACTTTTTTGGAAGTTTTTAAGTCTTTCTTTTCATATGAATTCTGATCAAAATCTTCTGCTTTCAATTTTTCCAATGTTTTTTTCTCGTAGCCGTCCATAGAGTACAGCACAATTCCATCAGTTGTAGTTTTGGACAAAGTCTGCCCTGCCGTATTTACAACGGCGGCTGTACCGTCATCCGAATCTGTGCTGCTCTGGTCATTCACTCCTGCATAATTTAAAATTTCACCGGCCAGCTCGTATTTGAAGCTATAAGTAGAGTTAAAATTCGCAGGGTCAAATCCATAGGAAAAATTGCTCATCTGACTGCGTATTTTAGACAAATCTTCCTGATCTAAAGTTTCTGAACCATTTTGGGCCTGGTCAGAGCTCAAACCGAAAACTACCCCGTTGGCATTGATTTTATTCCCCTCCCGGGCGTAATAAGTGACATACCCGTCCGTATCGGCTTTCACCACCTCTTCCTCCCGAATTGCCAATCCTGTGTACATCTCATTGCTGGCCAGAGGACCTGAGGTAACTTGGTAGGACTCAAAATGCGAGCTGGTCATGTATCGTATTCCAATGATCAGCAGATACAAAAACAAAATGCCAAACATTACTGTACCGATGTTCAGTGTAAACAGCTTCTTCAGATCTTTGAGTGATATTTTTACTTTCGGTAAAGATTTCTTTGGTTTTGGCAATAAGTAACTTCCTTTCTCAACTGTTAAATCATACAGCGCTATTGTATCATTTTCCCACTCAGATTACAAGTCACCATCTTCTCCTTTACAGCGGCAGCTACCGAGAGATCGAAACGATAGTAAGGAATCAGTGTCGCCTGTACCGCATGGTAAAGATCTGGCTTCCCAGGCCAGACCGTTTTCACAATCTGATTGTCTTTGTTCAACTGGTGATACCAAGAACCTTTTTCATGATCTAACACAAAAGTGTCCAGATACTGCATAAAACTTTCATAATCTCTAGAATATTCTGCTTTTCCCGTAGCTTGGTACAGAACTGCAGAGGTGTTAATCGCCTCAGCCAACGTCCAGTGCATCCGATCGTGGACAATCGGCCGCCCGTCCCAGTCTGTCGTGTAGACAAATCCAGGGGCCCCATCACAGTTCCAGGCATCTGATATAGCCCTGTGGTACAGCAGCTGTGAGGCCTCCATATAGGAAGCTCTATTCTCTTTTGTCAAAGCAGAAGATGCCCACTGTATAATAAGTCTGGCCCACTCTATCCCATGCCCTGGCGTCGCCCCGTACGGTTTAAAGGGGTCCTCAGGACAGCTTTTGTTATATTGAAGCTGTGGTGTCCATGACTTTGTAAAGTGCTCTGGGATTCTCCATTGGTTCCCACTGGCCCATCCAATCACGTGATCGATGATGCGTCCCGCCCTCTTTTGTGTACTCTCTTTTTCCTGTGGCATCCGCTGCTGCCAAAAACGCCTCTACCGTGTGCATATTCGCGTTCAACCCGCGATACTCCTCTAAGATCGTAAATTCCGTATTCCAGGTGTCACAGGACAGCCCCTTTTCTTCATCCCAAAATCTGAGATCATACAAGTCTAATGCCATCTGCAAAAGCTCCTCAGCTCCATTCTTTTGAGCCAAAAGCCCAGAAGAAGCTGCCAAAATGACAAAAGCATGGGCATAGCACTGTTTCTGTGGCAGAGGAGTTCCCTGGGAGGTGAGCCCAGTATACCAGCCGTCATTTTTGTCATCATGAAGTTCTCTGAGAAGTCCTTGGATTGCTGTATCTGCCAGCCCCTCTCTTTGCCTATTCCCCAACAATTCATCCAAACAATATACGTGTGCCATACGGCTGGTTATCCAAGTTTCACGCGGCCTGTCCTTCCAAGGCGTACCGTCATCTCCCAAATAATAGGCACTGCCCTGAGGAGAAGCATATTTCTCTCCGAATCGAAACAGCCCCTCACGAATTCTTTTCAGAAAATCTCTGTTCTCTTCCGTTCCAAGTTGATATTTCCTATTCATCTTTTATTCCCTCCAAATTTGTAACAACAATTAGCGTGACAAAGTCTTTCCTATTACATAAGAAAAAGAGAAACCCTAGATTCTTCCAGTGGTTTCTCTCACTTTTGTTCCTGATAAACTTCTCTATGGAAATGTTTATGTAGATTTATTCTCATTGTGTCCATACAAAGTGATACACTTACATCGGTATCAAAAATCCCCTTCGCTACACTGCCTAGAGTGCCACGCTCACCTTCTCAGTATAGGACTGTGGAAGTTCTTCTTTGTCCAGGGAAACACTGATTACAAACTTAACGGAAAATTGTTTGCCGATCTCATCTAGCTGTTCCAACGTGGATGTGATATCCATTCCCTCTAACCTGGCGATCTTCAGAAAACTGTCCAGATAGATCTGCTCTAGATCGTGATCCTGGGAAAGAATTCCGCAGATAAATCCAACAAATTCATCACTGTTCTTCACAGGGTAGCTGGTCACGTCGATGAGGCGTACCTTATTATTCAGCTCATACATGTGCTTCGTGCTTTTGTCCAGATAGACAATATTTCCGCTTACTTCTTTTACCGCACTATTCACTTTGTCTAACAGTACTTTTGTCTTGCCTTTGCCTTTTTTTCCTACAATTAGTTCAACCATGCTGTTTTCCTCCTTAGACACGTATAATATGAATTTTTACTAAAAACCATATTTAATATGTTTCAATTATAGTGTATTTCAACAAAGAATTCAATCCTTATTTAAAAAAAGAGATAACAAATTTTCCCCCGGCTCATCCGTTTATCTGGGAGAGCAAGGTATTCATCTGCTGATACAAAATTTCTTTGGTGGAGGCATTCATGACAATACAAATATACGGCTGCCCATATGCGTTTTGCACAAGCAAAGCCAGACAGTTTCCAGCATCAGAGGTAGTCCCGGTCTTTCCGCCAAGGACAGTCACATCCTTAGGAGGCGTCGTCTCACCGGTCAGATAGTGATCGGTGGATTCTAAGGTAATGCTCGCCTCGCTGCCGTCCGCATGTTCAAAATTCGCCGTGTAGGAAGACAACTGGGCAATTTCCAGATACTCACTGTAGTTCATAGCTTCATTGAGCATCAGATAGATATCATAGACTGTGGTATAATGATTCTCCGTGTGCAGCCCATGGGGATTCTCGAAATGTGTTCCTGTCATTCCCAGTTTTGCCGCGTAATCGTTCATCATAGCCACAAACTTCTCCTGACTGCCACCCACATAACGGGCAATCGCGCTGGCAGCGTCATTTCCTGAATATACCAAAAGGCAGCGCACCAACTGGTCCAATGTCACCTGGTCTCCCACCATGAAGCCACAGACTTGGGAGCCAGACTCTAAGTCCAAATCTTCCTGCTGAATCGTCACAGTGCTGTCTAATTTACCGCTTTGAAATGCCAACATGGCTGTCATCAGCTTCGTGATGCTGGCAGGATAAACTTTTTCATACAAACTTTTGCTGTAGAGTACCTCACCGCTGGAAAGATCAAACAGCGCGCCCTCCTGGCCTTCTCCTAAGTTTGCCGCATCCATGGGAGTGTCACTTTTCTCTGACACACATAACTTTGATGCAAAGGCTTCCGCTCTCTCCCCCAAATTCGAGGAAACTGCTGAAAATTCACGGGCAGAATCATAACGAACCGGCATACTCTTTAAGGTATCTCCACGGAATTTGTACACCAAAAAGACCACTCCCGCTCCTATCAGAAGCAGAAGAAACAGCATCCATATCGTATTCTGAAGCCTTCGTTTTCTCAATTTCTGAATTCGTCTCTGACGCCTGGCCTCCTCCCTGACCTCAGCGGAAGCACCGGCTGCTGACGGTGTCTGGGAAACTGAGGACTTTGCCCTCTCTTTTTTGTCTCTCATCTATAGATATTCCTCTTTCTTGGAAATTTTCTGTAAATCACGGTATTCGCTGCTTTGCAGACCTACGTTCAGCACAATACCCATTCCCAGATAAAGGCTGACCATGGAAGTCAAACCGTAGCTGACAAAAGGAAGTGGAGTTCCTGTGTTCGGCATCAGTCCTGTCGCCACGCAGATATTGATAAAGCTCTGCAAAGCGATGATTGTACTGACCCCGCAGCAGATGATCTTTCCGGAGAGGTCCTTCGACCTCAGACTCATCCGCAGACACTCCCAGCAGATAAACAAGAGAAGCAGAATAATCAGCACACAGCCCAAAAAGCCTAACTCCTCTCCTGCCACCGCAAAAATAAAGTCTGTCTGAATCTGTGACACAAAGTTCCCTTTATTTGCTGAGGAGACACTGTTGTTGTTCAGTCCCTTTCCGGTCAGCTCCCCAGAGCCTATCGCGATGATGGAGTTTCTCTGCTGTTCTATGTCATCTGAATACTCCTCGTTCTCTGGATACAGCCAGGACATAATACGGTCTCTTTGGTAATCCTTGATTAATTTTTGATCCGGTTGAACCACAATGGACAGGAAGATAACTAATAGCGGAACTGCAATCAAGACCGCACCTCCGATAACTTTGTAGCTGAGTCCTGCCATATAAATCAACACACAAAAGAGAACGATCACTGTGATGGTGTTTTTCAAGTCCGGCTGAATACAGATCAAGACCAAGGGGACCAAAAGCAAAAGCGCGGCTTTCGCAATCGTGCGGACCGTGTTTAGATCTTCCTCATGGTCCATAAAAAATTTCGCGAAAAACAAAATTAGTATGATCTTTGACAGCTCTGTGGGCTGAAACTGAATGAAGCCTAAATTCAACCACCGCGTCGCTCCACCTGCTGTAGAACCAAAAATCCGCACTCCTAACAGCATCACAATATTAAAAATATACATGAGCCAATAGAAGTTCAAGATCCAGCTGAAATCCATCAGTGAGACGATCACCATGGCGATCAGTCCCAAAATAACGCCCATCAGCTGTTTACTGCGCAAAGATTCCATCGCGCTCCCCACCAGCAAAACACCAATAGTACTGATGGACAGCAGCAGAATAACCAGTCTGAAATTGTAAAATCGCAGCTTATACTGTTTTATCATAAAGTATCACCTAGAATTATTCTTTATCTGAAGAGGGATGCAGATTCGCAGGGTCGGCGGCTGGTCTTTGATCTCGAAGGTCACGCCAGTATCTTTGACTGGAAAATAGCGGGCCGCTGTCTTCTGAAAATCATTCTGCATCATGATAATTGTCTGTGTGGAGCAGTTCATTCGTTCCGAAACCAAAAGCAGTTTCATTCTATCTTTTGCAATCTTACTGGATTTTCTTTTCTCTGTCAGGAACGACCACATACCTGCCCCTCCTTACTTCTTGCGAAATCTGGAAAACAGTCCCTTTTTCGCCTGAATCGACGGAAACGGAATCTCCTCCCCCAGCAATCTTTTGCAAATATTTTTGTATTCCTGCTCTGCCAAAGAGCGCTTACCGGATAGGGGATCTCCCTGATTGGTGGAAATTACGATCTGTTCGTCGTCAGGAACTGTTCCGATGAGGTTGACCGCCAGAATATCCACCACATCGTCCACTGACATCATATCTCCTCTGCGTATCATGTCCGGTCTGAGGCGGTTGATAATCAGGTGAATATTTCTCAGTTCACTCGCCTCCAACAAGCCGATAATCCGGTCGGCGTCCCTGATAGCAGAGACCTCCGGCGTCGTCACAACCAGAGCGTGGTCTGCACCGGCTATTGCATTTTTAAAACCTTGTCGATACCCGCGGGACAGTCCAGCAGCACATAGTCAAATTCCTCTCTCAAAGCATCAGTGAGTTTTATCATCTGTTCCGGTGAGACTGCAGATTTGTCTTTCGTCTGCGCGGAAGGCAACAAAAATGGTTTGGATTTCTCTTATCTTTAATCAATGCCTGCTTCATGCGGCAATTTCCGTTGACTACATCCACCAGATTATAGACAATTCTATTTCCAGTCCCATGACCACATCTAAATTGCGCAGTCCGATATCCGTGTCCACCACCACTACTTTTTTGTCCAGCATAGCAAGACCCATGCCGATGTTGGCGACTGTGGTAGTCTTTCCGACGCCGCCCTTTCCTGAGGTAATTACAATTACTTCGCTCATATCTGTTCCTCCCAATGATAATACGTACATCCCCTGCCTGCGGGTCTTATCTCTTTGTACTTTAGTCTGTAGAAGAGTTACTGGTGTCAGAAGACGCAAATCCAGTGACGATATTTTTTTCATCTGTCAGTTCAAAGATATATTTAAATATATCATTGGCAGCTAGACAAGCATTACCGGAAGAATATCCATGGGGGATGCGGATCGCCAAAGCCACCTCAGGGTCGTCTGCCGGAGCATAGCCGATAAACAGCCCATGGTTCGGCCTTGTCGGCGACTCCTCGGCTGTCCCCGTCTTGCCCGAGACTTCCATTCCCAGATTGCTAAATTCTCCGTGAGTCTGAATCACACGGCGCATTCCATTGTGAATATAATCCCAGAGCTTGCTGGGCAAATCCACCTCGCTTTGAATTCCCGGCGTGTAGTCTTTGATTAGCTTTCCCTTTGAATCCGTCGTCTTGTCCAAAAGGGAGAGCTGGAAGCTCGTCCCCTCATTGGCAAGAGTGGTCACATATCTGGCCAACTGGCTGGTGGTGTACAGATGAGTACCCTGGCCGATGTAAGAAGGAACCGCAAACTCATCAGATACCTGTGGCTCCGACTCTGTGATCTCAATTCCGGTCTTTTTATCCAAATCCATCAGGCTGGCATAGGTCTGAAGAGTCTCAAGACTGGAAGTCTCAGAAAAGTCTCCCTCAGAGTTCTCCCCTGCCATAAAGCCGATGGTCGTAAAAAACACGTTACAGGACTGCTCGATGGCCGAGGTCAAATCCAGACCACCATGTCCACTCTTTTGCCAACAATTAATGGGTGGCTGCACCAAGTCAAAAGTACCGGTACAATTAATTACGGAATAGTCATCGATCAAGTCCTCCTCCATTCCGGCAATCGCGGATACCAATTTAAACGTAGAACCCGGAGCTGTCCTCTGCTGCGTCGCTTTGTTAAAAACTCGGAGAAGTCAGATCGGTATTTAAACTTCGCAAAGTATTCCTGGTCCATATGATTCGCC